>WNFY01000420.1_pt1 | contig 37385 bp, 29 predicted proteins | sample 5400091 | NCBI WGS metagenome assembly WNFY01 (sample SAMN13153364, study PRJNA577476) | soil metagenome | isolation source: 60 cm soil or saprolite under grassland replicate 1 | place: USA:California | collected 2016-06-15 | reverse complement strand
TAATAACAAATATACCACACAGTATTACAAACAAGTAAATTATATTTAATATTTCGGATACATAACCATTTGTAAAAGTTTCATTTATAAGAAATAAATTATACATTAATAAATATACAGATAATACCTTAAAAAGGAAGAATTTTATAATACGCCTATTTTTTAGCAAGAGTACTCAGACTTGAACTGAGAAAGATGAGGTTGAAGCTCATTGCTTTACCATTAAACTATACTCTTTTTAATTAAAACGGAAAAAATATTCTAGCCTTATTCCTTTTTGCTTTAATTTTCATTATTGTATCTAGCTTTATTCATTTTTGCTTTAATTTTCACTATTTCTTCTAAACCCTTTACTGTCAAATGAGATTTACTTTTTATTAATTCAGTTACTTGACAAAAATCTTCAAAATCAAGACATTTTTCCCCATGAATTTTATATTCTTTTTTTTTAATAAAGGGATTATTTTATAATATATATCTTCAAACCTAGAAACAACAAACTCTGTATAACTTTTAGTCTTATGTTCAAAAGTATATCCACAATTTAATGTATTAACTAAATGTTCAATTAATAATTTATCTCTAGGATATTGACCTACTCTTATAATTAATCTTACGTAAATTCTTGATTTATTTTTTACATATTTAGTTATACATATAAAAAAAGAACCTTCTCCTGAAAAAAAATCCAGCTAATCAATTGTAATCTATAATAGAAGGTAAACAAACATTAGGTCTAACTGTTTTTTCAATTTTTGGGAAAAGCCTTGAAGATTTTCTGAAAGTCCTTTATTTAAAGAAGCTTTTAGTTTAAGTATTTTTATAAGACCCTCCTTATTTAAATGTTCTTTTTTACTAATTAAACATACAATATCTCTTCATAATAAAAAATCCTTTTTTTTCTGTAAATAAAGTATATTTTTCAAAATGAGGTATAATTATTTTAATTAAGTCATCTATCTTACCGATTTCATATTAAATATAAGTATTGTTTTTATAAATTGTACCTATATCCTTAAAAAAAAAGACTTAATATCTAATATTAAATTTTTATCCCTAATATGTAATATTATCTGAAAACGAGCTTCTAATTTTTATCCTGTTTTAAAATTATCCTTTTTTCTTAAAATTACTTCAAAGCACCCCTCACCATCAACAAAACCTGAAATTCAATAAGGATGTAGTTTATTATTTTTATTATTTATTTTATTCATTTGTATTTATATTTATTTTCTTAAAAAGAGCCAAATTGCTCTAAAATCTATTTATCTGCTGAAAAATAAATTCGGAAGAAGAACCGAACTCCTAAGTGTTAATACACAATATTTAGTAGATACCTAGTCCTGCCAATGACAATCTTTCCTTAACACATCGGAAGAAAGGAGAATCGAACTCCTAGGTGTTAAAACACAATATTTAGCAAATATTTTACCTTACCCATGGCAGATTCTTCCTTTTAAACAGAGAAATTTCTCTGAATTTAAGTCAATATTATAGTACTACTATTATTAGCTTGGAGTCAGCGGGGATCGAACCCGTGTCAATAAATTGCAAAATTATAGTTTTACCTGCTAAACTATGACCCCTCAATTAAAAAGAAACGAAATTTTTCTAAGATAAAGAAGATTTGTTGTCTTTATCACTTATAAATTTATAATATTATACAGATAATAGAAATTCATGGCGTAAAAGGTGAATCGAACTCCTAGGTGTTAAAACACAATATTTAGCAAATATCTTACCTTACCCATAGCAATTTTCCCTAAAAATTATTTTCGAATTAGGTCGGAATCGAACCGACATCTATTTCCGTGACAAGGAAATCCTTTACCAATTAAGTTACTAATTCTAAATATATGACGAGGGGGATTCGAACCCCCGCTGGCTACTTGGAAGGTAGCAATCCTAACCACTAAATGACCGTCATTCATATAAGACTTATTGGATTCGAACCAATATTTTAATGATTAAAAGTCACATGTATTACCATTATACTAAAGTCTCTTAAAAAAAAATATATATTTTTTTTTATTTTCATATACGTTTATTTATTAAACTCATCCAGTGTTCTTTTGGTTTTGAATATTTATTAGGTTTATTATATAATATATTAACAATAAGTTCTAACCCCTTCTTAGTAAGATGGCCCTCGTTTTTATAAATGACTCCTATTTTTTGAGCTGCTAAAAAATGATTATGTTTTCAAAATAGTCATTCTTCATACTTAGTTAAAAAAGGTAAAATTTTATTAAACACTACATTTCCACTATATTCTAAACCGATCATACCAGATCGTCTTACATAAATTTGAGGATTTAAATTTAATTTTTGGGCTATAAGTTTTAATAATTTTACATTAGAACAAGTGTTACTTTGCGCAGCAAAATTAAAAAGTACTTTAATGTAAAATATGGGTGCTCTAGATAAAGGAGAATCAAATACAAAACCTAAACTACCATCACCTAGGAATAAACCTATAATAAATAATTCGGGAGGTAATTCATTATTTTCTTCTACTTCTACATTAACATAATTTGTTAATGCTGAGCAATTAAATATACTTAATTTTTCAGTATCTGAAAAAATAATTTATATATTTTATATAATACAACTAAATCTTTTCTTTTCTGACCATATAACAATGAAAAATAAGGCAAAACTCTATCAAAAATAATATTTGCATTAGAAACTATATACCTGATATGGGGTACACCTTTTGAATTAAAACTTAATCTAACAGAACCTGTCTTTAATATTTTTTGTAAATTCAGAAAGACTTTTAATGCCTCAGGGGAATAATTTTGCCCTATGGAAAAAAGAAAGTTTAGATTTAAACTATCTTCTTTTAGGAAATAGGCCCCTGCGGTTTCTTCTGCTTGATATAAACCATTTATAAACTGATGAAAATCTTCTTTATTCATAAAAGAAATTTTATGGTTAATACATATAGTATTAAATTCCTTTTTTATACTGTGTTGTTTTATTTTATTTGATATAGACATTTTAATCAATTTTTTTTTATTGAAAAAGAGACAATATTCTCTAATTAAGAACCCCAGTAGTATATTGATACATATAAGAATAATCATACGATATCTACAAAATGTCAATATAATATCCCCCCTTCAAAACCTAAATGGTGGTTATCAGTTAAATGGTAAGCAAATATTCGTCATAATGCTACACCTAAAAAAAGTGTTCCGATTATAACATGTAACCCGTGAAAACCAGTACCAAAAAAGAAACATGTTCCGAAAGCACCATCACTTATAGTAAAAGATGAAACACTATATTCAATTCCTTGAAACAATGTAAAAATAATAGCTAGTAATATTGTAGCTATTGAACCGTATAAAGATCCCTTTCTTTTTCCTTGTATTAAAGAATGGTGAGCATAAGTAACTGTAGCCCCGCTTGATAATAATATTACTGTATTAAGTAAAGGTAATTCAAAAGGATTTACAGGTTCTATCCCTAAAGGTGGTCATTGAGCACCTAATTCTACAGTTGGAGTTAAAGCACTATGAAAAAAAGCTCAAAAAATAGCCATAAAAAATAATGCTTCAGAAACTATAAATAAAATAACACCTAAATTAAGTCCTCTTTGTACTGCTAAAGTGTGATCCCCTAAAAATGTTGCCTCACTTATAATATCACGGAATCAAAAAGACATTGATGATATTACTATAAATAATGCTAAGTATAATAAATAATAAGAATTATTAAAATTATGCATAGATAATGCAGCACTAGTAGTTAAAATAAATAAAGATATACTTGTATTGATAGGCCATGGAGATGGCGACACTAAATGAAAAGGATGATCTTGAAAATTGCTTCTTGTTAAATTAGTCATTTATTACTTTTTTCTAATACTAGTTAATTTATAATTTATCATATTTATAATAAAAATTATAAATATATTTTTTTTTATTTTATAATTTATTTCGCCCCTAATATGAATCGAACATATATCACAATATTAACAGTATTATGCTCTACCGTTGAGCTATAGAGGCTTAGATTAATTAATAATTATATAAATAATATTTTTTAATATTTATTTATCTTTTAGTCTAAGACATAAATACTTAATTACAAGGTAGGAGACAAGAGATTCGAACTCTTAAAGCAACTTATTACTATTGAGTTTACAGCTCAACCCTTCTTACCAATAAAGGAACTCTCCTTAATGTATAATATAAAATTATACAAAATAAGTTAAATTTAATAAACCCCGTGCAACTTCCACTACACGAACCGTATTTCGACTTAACACTAATTAGAACCGCGCATACGAAGAATCCTACTATAACATCTAAAACTTATTTTTTACTTTCTTATAATAAAAGAGCAAACTTATTGCACGCACTCCTTTCAGCATGCGACGAGTGGTTAGTACCAATCCGAGGTAATATTCACCGTGACATGGTGATTCACGATTACTAGTAATTACTTATTCATGTAGCCGAATTTCAGGCTACAATCCTTATTCTTTTTATCCTATTTTTTGAGATTAGCTTAAATTCGCATTTTCGCCTCTCCTTGTTTAGGAAAATGTGGCACGTCTATAGCCCACAATGTTAAGACCATGATGACTTGTCTTAGGCCCTTTTATCTTATCCAATATGCGGATAGCTCAGCTTTATCAAAAAAAATTTTTACAAATAAAGCAAGGGTTATCGTTAATTCCATGGCTTGAACCACAGTTTCACAACATTAACTGGAAACAGCCGTGCAATGCCTGTAATATATAAATATATATTCAAATTGTGGTAAGGTTTTTCGAGGATTATCGAATTAAATAACATACTTCACTACTGGTGTCAGAAACGGCCTAGTGATTTCAGTTCCCGCGTTGCCACGTTACTCTTGAGGTGAAATGCTTACACTTTCATTTATAGACTAAGTTTTCACCTAACCTATGACATTCATCATTCTCTGCAAAGACTACTGGGGTATCTAATCCTGTTCGTTTCCTGTGCCTTCGTCCTTCAGCGTCAGTTATTACATAAAAGATTGCCTTCGCTTTTATCAGTCCCTTAAGTATCAATAAATTTTATCTCTCCTCCAAAAGTACTATCTTCTCATATAAAACTCTAGTTGAATTGTTCCCTTTTTTTTAGGCAAATTCTACCGCTTGAGTACCCTTTAAACCTATTAAAGATGAATAACACTAGTCTCTTACGTATTACCGCGACTGCTGGCACGTAATTAGTCAAGACATATATATATATTGTCATTATAATATATACATTTAGATTTTCCGATTTTATCGGGTATCTCGTTTTGATTTAAACTTTAATTTATTAAACTAAAGACGGATTAATCCTCCAAATTGCCAGTTCAGCCGTTAGGCCATTGACCAAAATTCCCCACTGCTGTACTTATTTGCCTTGGGATTTTTTCATCCCCAATGTGGTCGATCAACCTTTCAGCTTCGACTAAGAGAGTTCAGGGCTAGTTAAGCCATTACCTTAACAACAACCTATCTCTATGATATATCAGTTCCTCTTAAAGCGGAAATTTATTTTCCTTTTTATTTATGAGGGATTTATCCTCACTTTAAGGCAGTATTGATAATCTAATACTCACCTGTTCACCACTTAAAAAAAAATAATAACTTACATTATTATTGAATTAAACGTACGATTAGCATGTGTCAAGCATTTGGACAGTGTTCAATCAGAGCCATCACCAAACTCAATTATATCGATATAATTGAATTTTTATCAATTATATCACTTATAAATTTATAATTAAAAAAAAAATTTTTTTTTCTTAGGATAAATTTAAGCTATATCTAGTTAATATCTCTTTCTAAAAAAGTAGTTCATATAGGCTTGTTCTTCCATAATAAAGTTTTATTATTTATAAATAAACTATATATCTCTTTATTAATATTTTCTATTAAACACCCTGAATTTAAACTTGAATTTATTATTTAGATTTTTATAAACTATAACTTTCCTTGAATAATTACATTCCTTTTATTTGTATCCCTAAGAATTTTTATACATAGTTAACTTTTTTTTTTAAGCTATATTTTTATTATTAAATATAAAACTATTGAAATTTAATTAAATTTTTTATTATTATGTTTATCATTTCTATCATATTTACTATTAGTGAAGATCTAATCCATCTTTTATATAACTACAAGTTAGAACTACAAAAACTTGAGCTTGAATTACCGCAATAGCTAACTCTAATCCAGAGAAAGCAATTATAAATGACAAAGGAATTAAACCCAAAAAAAAGAAAACAATACCAGAAGTCATTATATTATAAGTAAAACCACTTAAAATACTTAAAAGCATATGCCCGCTCATTATATTAGCACCTAATCTAAGACCTAAAGAAATATTTCTTGAAATATAACTTATAAATTCAATTAAAACTAATAAAGGTAATAAGGCTAAAGGGCAACCAGCTGGAACTAAAAGAGAAAAAAATTTTAAACCATGTTTTTGAAAACCTAAAATTGTTGCACCTAAAACTATAGTAAAACTAAGTGAAAATGTTAAAATAAAATGACTAGTTGATGCAAAACTATAAGGAACCATCCCTATCAAATTATTTATTAAGATAAAAACAAATAAAGTATAAACAAAAGGGAAATAAATTTGTCCAGTTCTTGAATTTATTTGATTTATTACTATACTATGTATAGTAGCATATAAAGATTCTTGACCTATTGATCAATTATTGCTTACTAATTTATTATAATTTGTAGCTAATAAACTTAATGTTAATAAAAAAAAAGCACCTATTGTTAAATAAAATCCTATGTTAGTCATAGAAATATGGAAGTTCCCTAAGATAGGCGCATCTATACTTAATAAATCTCTTATTTCAAATTGGCTTAATGGACTAAGTATTTCTGAACCTGCAAAATAAAAATTTTTTATACTTAAAGTACTCATTTTGTACCTTAAGCTATTATTATAGACCTTAAAATATCGAGATATACACATAATATCATCATAATAATATTAATTAAAAAAAAACCTATAATATTAAAAAAAAATAAGATTTTTTATAGTATAAAAATAATATATTCAACATATAATATATTATTTATTTTCAAAAAGTTTTGATATAAAAATACGAGATAAAAATAAACGAACAAATCTAGGTAATATATATTTAGATAACATATATACTGCCATTGCAATAATTACAAAAGTAAAAACTACTTCATTTACAAAATAAAAAGGTATTAATTGAGGCATTTATTTAATTTTTCTTTCAATTAAATACTTATAAAACCAAGTATTGACGTTAATTTTTTAACAAAAAGGTTTTAAAGAAATTATATTTTATTTTAAATATAATATATTAAACTTGTCACAGAATAATGTAAACCATCTAAAATAAAAGAAGGATATATACCGAAAATAACCATAAATATAACTAATATAAATAGTAAAAAGAATTCTCTTTTTGTTACATCACTAATATTTTCTTTAAAAAATTTGCTAAAAGATCCTCCAAATGCTATTCTATTAAACATATAAATTGTGTAAGCAGCAGATAATATTATAGAAGAACTAGCAAATATTCCTAATATAGGTAATCTTTCAAATACTCCATAAAGAGACATAAATTCTCCTATAAAATTTAATGTTAAAGGAGCACCACAATTTCCCAAAGATAACATAAAAAATAACATAGAAAATAAAGGCATTAATTGAGCTATTCCCTTATAAAAATAAATTAGTCTAGTACCAGATCTATCATATAATATACCTCCAGCACATATAAATAAACCACTAGAAACAAATCCGTGTGCTAAACCTAAAAGTATACTTCCTTCAATTCCCTGAATTGTATTACTAAATACTCCTATTAAATAAACTGCAGCATGTGATACAGAACTATAAGCAATTAATTCCTTTACATCTGTAGTTCTTAATGTACTAAAACTTGCATATATTATTGTAATAACCCCTATTATATAAACTATATAAGTTAGATCTAAGGAAGCTTTAGGCAATATTGGTAATATTAATCTAAATATACCATATAAACTTAATTTTAAAACAATAGCTGCAAGTACTATACTTCCACCTAAAGGAGATTCTACATGAGCTTTCAACAATCAATTATTTAAAAAAATAGTAGGAGTTTTAACAGCAAATGCTATAAATATTCCGCAAAATAAAAATAATTGTGTAGTATAATCAAAATTTGTCTTGAATAAAGCATCAAAATCTGTTGTTCCCATTATAGAAGACATAGCTAAAATTGATAATAATAAAAATAAAGACCCTCATAATGTATACAAGAATATGTAAAAACTAGCTCTTACTTTATTATTAGATCCAAATAAACCTATTAATAAAAATAGAGGAGGTAGTATACTCTCAAAAAATATATAAAATAATAATATATCTAATACTAAGAATACAGCTAACAATAAAGTTTCTAATAATAACATTATTATTAAATATGATCTTATATTTTCAGTAATTGAATTTCAATTAGATAATATTGCTATTGGCATTATTATTGTTGTTAATAACACAAAGTATATAGATATTCCATCTATACCTAGATAAACATCAAAAAAACTTAAATCATAATGTTCTTCTACAAATTGAAATTGATTACTACTAAAATCAAATAATATATATATAATTAAAGATATAATTAAATTTATAATAGAAGTTATAAAAGCAATGCTTTTATAATAATTGGCTTTTATATTATCAGATTCATAAGAAATAGTACTAGATATTAAAAATATTCCCACTATAGGTATTAATAATAAAGATACTAACATTTATTATCTAATAATACGTTTATATATTTCCTAAAATATTTTTTCAAAAAAAAATTCACATCATAATGAAAAATTTCATGATTATAATAATACTATTAATAATTTTTTAAAATAAATTTATATTTGTAGGGAAAATATTATAACTATATAATAAACAAGGAACTAATATAATTAAAGCAAATAAAACTGGTAATAAAACTGTTCAACAAAATGCCATTAATTGATCAAAACGTATTCTAGGGAAAGAGGCTCTAGCTCAAATAAATGTAAATATCATTATAGAACTTTTTAATCCTAAACTTAAGCCATAAAATAATCCTTCTAAAATAGGGTTGTTAAAAATATTTTCTAAGTATTTTTCTAAATAAAGTAATCAGTCCATAAATAATATATTAGAAAATATTATATCTAAAAAAGAAAGTAAAATTAAATAATCTAATGATAAATAACCTCCTATAAATAATATACTAGTTAATATACACATTAAAACAATACTACCGTATTCGGCTAAAAAAAAAAATACAAATACTACTGCTGCATGTTCTGTCATAAATCCGCTAACAAGTTCGGATTCAGCTTCTGCTAAATCAAAAGGAGCTCTATTTGTTTCAGCTATAGAACCTATAAAAAATATTATAAATATAGGTAATAAAGGCAATATAAATCAAATAGCTCTTTGAGCTTCTATATTAACTGTTAAATTTAAATTTCCTGTAAAAAAAATTACTAGTAATATAGCCGAACTTAATACTAGTTCATAGCTAATTAATTGAGCTGTACTTCTAAGGGACCCTAAAAAAGCATATTTACTATTAGCACTTCAACCTGCTAATAATATACCATATGTAGCTAAAGATGAAACAGCTAGCATATATAATATACCTAAATTAAAATCACTAATGGCTAAACCAGGCCCATAAGGTATAACTGCATAACCTAATAAAGAAAAAATTAAAGTTATAACTGGACCTAAAAAAAATAAAATCATATTAGCTTGTGTAGGTGCTACATATTCTTTTAAAAGTAATTTTAAAGCATCTGCAAATGCTTGTAATAACCCATAATATCCTACAACATTAGGACCTAATCTTCTTTGCATACTTGCCATAGTTTTCCTTTCAGCTACCGTTACATATGCTACAGCAAGTAAAGCAGGAACAAGGACCAAAACAACCTCAAAAATAGAAATAATAGTAGGTAAATATAACATTAATAATTAAAAATATTATTTTAATAATCTATAATCTTAATTTATAGAAATAAAATAATTTATATTAGATATAATAATTAATAATAATAAATTATATCCTTATTCTCATTTTAGAATCGAACTAAAATCGGAATATTAGAAGTATTCTGCTCTACCTTTAAGCTAATGAGAATAAAAAAAAAGTCTTTACATATTTTTTTTTCAAATATAAAGAGAAAACCCAATATTTATGTGAAATAGATGGGAAATCTCCTTTTGTATAAAAATATTTAAAATATTATTACCAGTATCTATTTCCTTACCTTTTGATTCAGGTTGACCAGACGTAGATTCAGATCTAGGAGATTCTACTTAAGGCCATTGTGAAACAGGAGTAGAATTTAATTTAGATGCCGAAACATCTTCAAAAAAAATACCTACAAATCTAAAAGTTCAATATATTCGAGAAAATCTTGATTAATTCCATCCCTTTTATTATATATTTATTAAATAGCCTATTTGATTTCACGATCAGAAGCTTTATTAATATCTATATGTATTGTAAATGATTCTCCAGAAGATGGGTTTTGATTAAATCTCTTCTCCATTTCTTTATTTATACCTTCTAATATTTTTCTAAGCCAGATTTATCATCTTTAGAAGATGTTCCCTCATTATAATAAGAATTTATTTTGAAGAAAGGTTTATAAAATAAATCTTTTGAATTACCTATTATAGGTGATTAAAAAAAAAAATACTAATAAAAGCCTTTAAAATAAACCTTAAGAAATTTGCTATAAATAAAATAGAAGAATCTATATTAGAAGTATTACTAATAAATAAATCTTTTATTCCTAAAATTAAAAATAAAGTTTAAGATATTTTGAATATATTATATATATTTATACGTTTTTTTTTAGAGTTAAAAAGAACTTTGTATAGGAAGACTTACAAAAGCATGAGGTTTAGGTGGACTAGTTAATGCTCATTCTAAACTAGGATAACTTCTATTTAATAAAGCCTGTAAAGTATCACTAAAATATTCTGCAGTTAATCAAGGATATCTAGTAGCTGATTTACCTTCTACTAATTGTAAATAAACGATATGTAAGAATAATCCAGCAGCAACTACACTTACAATAGACCCAAAACTACTAATTAAATTTCAACCTGCAAATGCATCAGGATAATCACTTATTCTTCTAGGCATACCTTGTAAACCTAAGAAATGTTGAGGGAAGAATGTAAGATTAACCCCAATAAATAAAATTCAGAATTGTACTTTTGATAACATTAAATTATAATTTAATCCTAGTATTTTAGGTACTCAGAAGTATCATCCACTAAACATAGCAAATACTGCACCCATACTTAAAACATAATGAAAATGCGCAACAACATAATAAGTATCGTGAAATGCAATATCAATAGATGCATTAGCCAAAACAACTCCTGATAATCCCCCTATTGTAAACATGAATACAAATCCTAACGCAAATAACATTGAAGGTGTTAATTTGATAGAACCTCCGTAACATGTAGCCAATCAAGAGAATATTTTAATACCTGTAGGCACAGCAATAATTAATGTAGCAGCTGTGAAATATGCTCTTGTATCCACGTCTAAACCAACTGTGTACATGTGATGGCTTCAAACAATAAACCCTAATATTCCAATAGACATCATAGCATATACCATACCAATATAACCGAAAACACTTTTATTAGAGTTAGCGGATATAGTAGTACTAATTATACCAAAACCAGGTATAATTAATATATAAACCTCTGGGTGACCGAAAAATCAGAAAAGATGTTGGAATAAAATAGGGTCACCACCACCAGCAGTCTCAAAGAATGATGTATTAAAATTTCTATCTGTTAATACCATTGTAATTCCACCAGCAAGTACTGGTAAAGATAATAGTAATAATACAGCTGTAATAACTACAGCTCATCCAAATAAAGCTAGTTTGTGTAATCTTATACCAGGAGTTCTCATATTAACTATTGTAGTTATGAAATTTATGGCTCCTAATAAACTACTAACCCCCGATAAATGTAAAGCAAAAATTGCTAAATCAACACTAGGTCCACTATGACTTTGTACTCCTGATAAAGGAGGATAGATAGTTCAACCTGTACCTGCTCCACCTTCTATACATGCAGAAAATACCAATAATAGTAAGCTAGGTGGTAATAATCAAAAACTTATATTATTTAATCTTGGGAATCTATAACCTTTAAGTAGTTTCCTACCCGGACGGACTATGTCTTCATCATAATTATAAAATAACTATGAGCTTCGCGTGTAGTCTCTGAGGATCCTACTAAAATAAATCATATAACATATTTAATATGAACTATAAGATATTCGTTGGTTTCCTGCACATTCTTCCCTTGTATATATAATTTTTACGATTAATTCAGTTGAGAAAACAACTTTATGAATTTAGAGATTAATTCCAATTAAGTGTATATATATCTGTTAAATGAAGAGTAATTTACTTCTAATTCGAGAGATTCTATGCATATAGCGAAGTTATAATATAAGAATTCACATTCTTACACGGCATTCCCTTTTTTTGTTAGAAAATATACATATGTCTTACCTTAACCTAAATTATTCAAATGATCTCAGTTAAAATATGTTCTTTTTAAATTCATCTTATCTTTAAGAATATCTATTCTAATAATTCCTTGTTCAGTATAATGATCTTTTTTTAAAATTAAAGTAGCTGCTTCTTCTCAATCTTTATAATCTAAATATTTAGATGAGTATAAAGGAAAAGATGTAAAATAAATTATAATTATTGATAAAGATTTACGACTGGATGCTGTTAGACTAAAGTATTCATTACTGGTAGAAATTTGTTTTCTAGTTTTTAAATTACAACCTAAAAACCTAGTTACTTCAGTTAAAACATTAAAATAACTATTTTTAGTTATAGGTTCATACATTCTTTGTTCTATTCTTAGTCTACAAGAAATCTTTCTTTTTTTAGCATTATTTTCTAATTTAGTATGTTGAATAGAGAAACTTCCATCAGCATCTATGAATCCTGTTAATCAACTATCTTTATCTAAGTTTCCCTTTTTTATAAATAATTTAACTATATTAGAACTATGATTCTTATTAATTCAATCTATTAAGTTATGTAACTGTATAATTTTTGGTGTTCTTAATTCACCATTAATACATTCAATTATCTTTTTAAGCCCTTTTACCGGAGAAACTACTAAAACACAAGCATTATCTTTAGGTTTATATCTTATAAACCCATAACCTATTATTTCAAGCAATTTTTTTGCTAAAGGTTCATTTTTTAAACCAAAAGTTATACAAAATCTAGGATTATGTTTCTTTTTTGTGTTTTCTTTTGGTAGTCAAATATGACCATCCCCTTCAAATAAACCAGCTAAGTACGAATTAAATATAATTTTATTATTATTGCTGTTGTTTTCTTTACCTTTATAGGTAACATTTCTACTATTTGTTGAATAATATCTTCTTTGTGTGAACTTGATTTTTGAATTATATGTATATTTTCTAACAAGGTGACCCTTTTGTTTTGCCATATCGGGCCCACCTACCATTAAAGGCATTAAAAAATTACCAAACCCACCTATTAATGCAGGCATAACCATAAAGAATATCATTAATATAGCATGAGCTGTTATAATACTATTATATAGTTGATTATCTGCAATATATTGAACACCCGGTCCACTTAATTCCATTCTAATTAAAACAGAAAACGCTGTCCCTAATAGCCCTGAAAATAGTGCAAAAATTAAATATAAGGTACCAATATCCTTTGCATTAGTTGATAGAAATCATCTTTCTATTCACATAGACATAGAAGATATCATATATTCTACTCGGTCATTACTAGGTTGATCCTTATAATCAGAGACAAATTTTCCATTATTTATTCTTTGCCTACCAGATAAATCCATTCTATTGTCCTGACCTATAATTACTTTAAAATAATTAGTACATATTTTTTTATAAAATAGCTAGATAAAATAAAAATCCATAGAATTATGGAGGAATCGAACCTCTTACTTAAGATTTGCAATCAAAGTGTAAACCATTTACTTCATAATCCTTATACTATTTTAGTATAAAAATATTATATTACATTATGATAAAAAAATTTTTTTTATCCATTATCATTAAATGATAAAATACTAAAGTATTATTTTTTTTTCTCTCATTAATATGATTAATTTTACCCTAATAGTATATAATAATTTTTCTTTTAATCCAATCTAACAATAAGCATTTAATTCTGCTTTATAAATTCTATATTTTTTAGAAAAAAATATGATCATAATAAAATTTTTTACGTAAAATAAAGCTATTGTATATTTGCAGGGTTAGAATTGCTTGGATGTATTTAAATCTATTAAAGTATTTTCAATTAAACTAACTATTGGTACAATAACTATAAAATAACCAAAATATAAAGCTGTACTTAATTGCCCTAACCCTATAAATGGATCTTCTACATGTTTACCACCTAATACCATTAACATTAAGAAATTAGCCACAAATACAAAGAAAAAGAATTTGCTAAGAGGTCTAAATTGAAGACCTCTTGATCTACCTAAATCAACTAAAGGTAATAACATTATAGCTAATAATGAACTAAACATAGCTATAACTCCTAATAATTTATTAGGTATAGATCTTAATATAGCATAGAAAGGAAGAAGATATCATTCAGGCACAATAGCAGCTGGAGTTTGCATAGGATTTGCCATTATATAGTTTTCACTATCTCCTAAAACATTAGGCATAAAGAATACAAATGTACTTAAAACAAAAATAAAAATAAAAATAGTAATTAAATCTTTAAATATGTAATAAGGAGCAAATGGTACTCTATCATAAGTACCTGAAACACCTAAAGGATTACCAGATCCAGCTGTTTCATGAAGTGCTATAAAGTGCATTAACACTAATGCCGCTAATATGAAAGGTAATACAAAATGTAATGCAAAAAATCTATTTAGAGTTGCATTGTTAACAGAAAAACCTCCTCAAATGACATGTTTATTTATATAATATTTAACTTATATTTTACATCCTTAAAGATGTAGTTAGACTATATCTTAAATCTTCAAGTCCCAATAGGAACAATGAAGATTTTGGGGTTATCGTGTTGAGCTTATTGTTGGTATAACTCACTCATTAGTCGTTGAACGTTTTTAATCCATTTATATATACCGAATTAAATTTCGCTACAGATAATCTTCTAATAAACCGGAGGTTATTTATGAGATGTCCTTGTAATTTTCCCCATTTGCCTGTAAAAATAATCATATTATAATATGATTATTTTAAGGAGCCCATAATTATTATTAATTTATATTTAAGGTATTTATCTATATATTACTTATAGTTCAGGATAGTTTAAATTTTGATAACGTGAACTTTCACGTAAATTATTTAATCATTTAATATATTGTATATACTTTAGTCCTATTAAAGGATGTAATCCTGAATATGAAAAGAAATTTATAACTTTTTGTATATCAGATTTAGAACTAACACCAAATTGATTATAATTATTTGTTGTATCTATTTTTCTATTTGTATCAAATATCAATTTAAAAGCTTCAAATAAATTAGAATGTATTCTTTGCTTTAATTGAAAACAACCATCATTGTTCATTTTAATAAAGAAAGAACCTTCTGAACATGTAAATCCTACAATTCAATTCTTAAAAAAATGTAATAATGTATAATCAACTGGATTTTTAGGTATTTCAAAAATAGCAGGTATATTCTTTATATCAGCTATTAGATTATAATTTTTAATATCATTCTTCAATATATACATAGCTAAATTAAATTGATTTACTCTGGTATCTGTTAAGAAATATATATTATTATTCACAAGTAATGGGAATAGTACTTCTTGTAGGTCAGTTTTATTTATTACTAATTTACAAGTAGGACTTCTTAAATCTTTATAAATATTTATTTTACCTAGTTTTAAAATAGAATGAATATATTCTAAGGTAGAAATATCTTCTAAATGTAAAGATATTACCAATTTCATAGTTATAAATCCTTTTGAAGTTTTACTTATTTGAATATATCCATCTCCATCAATCAATCCAACTAAAAAAGCTAAAAATGATGAAGGTATTGAATTATATTCTTGTTTATCTAATCTTAAAGTTTTATTCCCTTTTTTTAAAGCATTTTTATGCACAACACCTATTGTAGGTAAAAGGACTTCACTATCTGAAACCTTTAAAAGTAATAAACTTAAATACTTGTAAACAGCAATTAAAACTGAAAATAGAATAAAAATACCCAAATATAAATTAATAATTGTTATTTTCTTTGACTCAACGATATCTTGCCCAATTCATGGAATAGCGCTTATAAGATTAGTAATAACTGTAGCACCTCATAAACTCATTTGCCCATATGGAAGAACATACAAACTTACTTATTAACATAATTAATAAGCTAGAATAACTTTGAATTCGTTTATTCTATTAATTAAATTTAATTAAAAGTTCCGACTGTGCATTAAGCAGCGTTTCAGCCACCCACTAGTGACCCAGTCTGTCGCGATCATTTATATAACCGACGATCTTAAAGCTTAATATAACTTCTTTAATCGTTTTCACTAGCATTGCCGAATAATACTAAATACTATTCTATATCCCCGTCGGGATATATCACTTTAACCTTTTTTTCTCTATAAAAATTGCAAAAAGATTATTACTTGTGAGACTATAATTTAATATAAAGGTATAAATAATTTATTTATTTGAATAATCTTTTATTATTCATTGTCTTTTCACTAATTTTTTATCTGTTTTTAAAGCTCTTCTAATAGTTTTTTCATTACAATTTATAGCTTTTGCTGCTTCTAATATTGTAGAATATTGACCAAAAACAGTATCATCTAAATTATATAGAATAACTGGCCTTGTATGTAAAATACATTTTAGTTTAGTTTCATCAGACATAGGAGGTTTATTTAAAGCTTTTGTTCTTATTTTTTCTATGGTTTCTTGAGATAATTTTTTACCTCTATTCAAATTACCTATCATAAATCGTCTTTCATCACTATATATTTCTTTCATTTTTATACGATCAATTTCTGTATGTTTATATCCAAAACTAGATCCGGCTTCAGTTAAAATATTATAATTAGGTAATAATAATTTCAAATATTTATCTTCTAAATCTAATAATTCTTTGTTATTTTCTTTAGTAACAACATTAGGATAAAGATCTAAAACTAGAAAAGCAAAATTTTCTAATCCATATTTTTTAACTGCATTCTTAATCAATTTACTACCCCTAAAATAAATCAGATGATTACTAAATCTAGCATAAAATCTATTAGTTGACGCAGAACCTATATAATAATCATGAGTTTTCTTATTAACAATCATATATATTCCACTCAAACTTGAAGTGGATTTTAGAATACTTTGTTTAGTAGTTTCTAATGTTAAATTTTCGAAAACATATATAGGATTTAGTTTTAATTCATGAATTAAATCATTTAAACTTTCAGATATGTTATTAATTGAATTTGACTTAGTACTATAATTTCTAATATTATTCGAATGAAATTTTAAATTGTTACTTTTATACTTTATATTAAATCATTTTGGGCTATGTGAATAACCCAGGAAAGCTGTAGCCATCATAAGTATAAGTATTACAGTACCTATAGCTCAAACTAATGTTCTTGGGGCTCTATAAGATCCATAATACATACCTCTTCCTACGTGTAAATATACTAATAAAAAGAAAGCTGATGCTGTATTACTATGTAAATAACGAACTAATCATCCATTATTAACATCTCTCATAATATGTTCAATTGAATTAAATGCTTCTAAAACATTTGGGCTATAATGCATAGCTAATGTAACACCTGTTACAATTTGTATAATTAAACAAACACCTAATAATGAACCAAAATTTCATAAATAACTTATATTACTTGGTTGTGAAGCATCTATAACATATGAATTAACTAATTTTAATAAAGGATGACTTTTTAATATTCTCATGAATTTTAATAAATAAATAAATAAATAAATAAAATAAAAATAAAAAAATTTTTAATATAAAATTAAAAAAATAATTTAAATTTTTATTTTTAAGAGATCGTTAAACCATAAACTTTTTTTTTTACAAAAACTCTTTATACCTTTAAAGGCGTTAAACAAAAATATTTTATATAAAAGGAATAAAATTTTTAAAACTTTTAATACATTCACTCATTCACGCGGCCATTCCGAAAATATACTTAGCCCTAATTTTTTTTTGATATAATATAAATATATTCATATATATCACTTATACATAAAGATATTTGATTAAATCTACTCTTTATTTCTACCTTTATAAAAAAGAATTTTTTTATCGAAAAGTATTAAAGTAAAAACTAAAATAATAAGTTATTTAGATTTTTTATTAATATTTTGATTCTGAAGCTTATTCTTCTGTTCTTTTTTTTTTATATATTGAATCAGTTGAACCGTGAACTTTTTTTTGTAATTTTTTTTTATATCTATTACTTTACTTTCCAAAATATTATTAGAATAATTTAAATTACTTTTGAATTCTTAATTTAAATCTTTATTGAATTTTAAATTTAAAAATAAAACAAGTAAAATTAATAATATAAAATTTAAATTTAAAAATAAAAAAATTATGTATGTAATAAACCCTATAAAAATAAATAAAGCATAATTGGTAGGAATACCTGTATTTAACTTAGTTATATTTTTACTAAAAAAAATTAATACTTTTTCTAAACCAAAAGGTCCTATTAATTCTATACTACCTTTATCTAAAATTTTAGTAGTTTGTCCACCTAAATTTAAAACTAAATTTGTTATATATTTATTATAAAACAGTTCTACTAAAAATCTTTGATTAAAAAATCCATAAATAGTATATCCTAACCTAGATAATTTGAAATTAGATGTAAGTTCTGGTAAAAATTCAGATAATATTATAGCTAAAGCACTAAAAGATATAGTAAATACAAAAGGTAATAATTTAAATAAAGATGGCACAGCAAATTCAGTATCTATCATCATTTCATGAGTAGGATGAATAAATAAACTATTATCTATAAACAAGCCAGACCCTAAACCTATAAAGATATCTTTAGTTATAAATCCAAAGAATATAGAAAATAAGGCCAATATTACTAAAGGCAAAGTTATATAAATATTACTTTCATGTGCAAGAGTATTAAATCTACTCATACCTCTACTAACTTTTGTTCAAGTATTACCAGTATCTTCATAACCAAAGAATTTTCGATGACCATTAGGTGTAGTTAAGAAAGTTAAATATAAAACTTTAACAGAATATAAAGTAGTAAATATTGCACCAATAGTAGCAATAACATATACAGCTATACCTGAAAAACTAAATTGTCCATAAGCAGATTCTAAAATAAAATCTTTACTATAAAACCCCGTCATAAAAGGGAAAGCTACTAAACTTAAACTAGCTATTAACATAACAGAATATGTTAAAGGTAAATATCCTATTAAACCCCCATATTTTCTAAAGTCTTGGTTATCGCCAACAGCATGAATTACAGATCCAGCCCCTAAAAATAATAATCCTTTATAAAAAGCATGATTTATTAAATGAAATAAGGCAATATTATATGAAGATAAACCGACTGCTATAACCATCATCCCTAATTGACTCATTGTGGAATAGGCTATAACTTTTTTAATATCTTGTTGAAATAAACCAACAAGAGAACTAAATACAGTTGTTATGGCTCCTAGTCATAAACATACTAATAATATAGTCGAACTATATTCTATTAAAGGAGATGAACGCATTAATAAATACACACCTGCTGTAACCATTGTGGCAGCATGTATTAATGCAGAAACTGGAGTAGGCTGTAAATGTTGATTCTCATTATGTACTTAAGTTGTACTAATACGATGAGAATACTCAATAACTTACGCTATTGATCGGACTATATCTTCAATTAAATTATTGATTAATAAGCTTAGTTAGGAATTTTATAATTACTAAACCTTCAGATGTAAAATGTTTTTTATTTTTAACTAGTAAATAAATCTTTAATCATCTATTATACGATATAAGTTTTTTAGTTTTTAAAGGATTATTATGTAAATAATTAATTATTTTATTTAATTTACCATGATTTACTACTGTATTATACCCATTATAACTTTTTATATGAGTAATATAACCATCTAACATATTTGCTAAATTTTTACTGAACTCTATGTCATCTTTTTGAGATACTACATATCTTACAGTAACTATAACTTTACCTGTTGTTTTAGATGTTAATACAGAAGAAGTAAAACAACCTTCAGCATCTGTAAATCCAGATAATCATGCATTATTTAAATTTAATTTATGCTTTTGATCTAAATATTTTATATTCATATTATAAATTTTATTAAAACCTTGTATTCATAAATCAAATTGATTTAATTTATATTTAGTTAAAATATTTCCATTAAATATCTGAATTAGTTTTAATATATTCTTTTTATCCCTAACTCTAAAATGATGAGTTTTATTGATTTTATCCTGTACAGATACAGATCCGAATCCTAATTGTTTTTTTACATAGAATAATATTTGGGCATCCACACTAGATTGTGTTATTTTAAATTCTAAATACCCATCTTTATTTACAATAAAAGACCCATCTCCTTCTGCAAAACCTATAAATCATCATTTAAATTTTTCATCGATATCGCAGCCTGATACATCCTTTGCAGGCATATGTGAGGCTAATTTAATTACTTCACATGTAGTCTCTGAGGATCCTTTGTCTAATACAAAGTTTCCTGCGGATTGTCCCTCTTCTTGGATTTTTCCGAAGCTCACTAAATGAACAGAGGACCAAGAATTCATAACAGGATGTTCCCGCATATAGTGAAGTTTAAGGAGAGCCCTACTTAAAAAACCCTCCATAGCCATAGGCAGTCAAACATGAAGACCAACTTGAGAACTTTTAGCCATAGCACCTATTAATAAACATATACCTATTATTGTAATAATATTTTCATTAATATAAGGGGCTAATGAGAATACTGTAGCATAATCCAGATTACCTAGACTTCATAATATAGCAAACATACCTATAGTTAAAAAACAATCTCCAACTCTATTAGTTAAAAAAGCGGACATAGAACTTTGATTTGCTGCTATTCTAGTAAATCAGAAACTAACTAAAAGATATGAACAAACTCCTACACCCTCTCATCCTACAAACATTAATAAATAATTATTAGCTGTTACTAATATAATCATCATAAAAGTAAATAAACTTAAATAACTAAAAAACCTTTGATTGTGGGGATCACTACTCATATATCCTATTGAATAAATATGAACTAAAGAACTTATTATTAAAACAGGAATTAACATAGATACTGTTAAGCTATCAAATTGAAAACCTCAAATAATATTAAATCATTCACTATCTATTCACCTAAATAAAGTTATTGAAACAGATATATTATTTAAACCTACTTCAAAAAAAGCTACAATTGCTAAAATTGTTGTAATTATTACACTTAAACATGTAATTAATTGTGCTCCGCTAACTCCAACTTTTCTACCAAAAAAGCCAGAAACTATAGACCCTAATAAAGGTAATGTTACTATACTTAAATACATTATTTATATTCTATTGCTATACTTCCTCTTAATCTATAGAAAGCTACTAGAATTCCTAAACCTATCGCTGATTCTGCACCGGCAACTACTATTATATATATAGCATAAGTTTGGCCGATTATATCATCAATATTAAGTGAACTTACCAATATTAGAAATGTTATAGATAAAAGCATTATTTCAATTGAAATAAGCATTAATATAATATTTTTTCTATTTAATACAAATCCTAAAATTCCTATTAAAAAAAGTATCAAGGTTAAATTCATTCTAAATATATATGTACATAAATTATTAAAAAATAGGGCTTTAGATAAAACTAGTTTTACCCTTAAACTAAAACCCCTTTTTAGGGTTTATCTGTTTCGAACTGATATTAGTTTTATAAACCCTGCTTTATACATATTTAGAATCAAAAATATTTTATTTAACCTTAAATAAAATATTTTTAAAAGTGCTTATAAAACATTACTTATATGTAAATATTCTTAAATTTTATGTTTTAAGAATCTAAAGCTTATTTATAAATAATATATTAATCTCTAAAACCTTTTATTATAAATAATTAAAAAAAAATTACCTAAATAAATTCGAAGTTTAAATAAGTCGGTGTATATAAGATTCGAACTTATTAAAGTAACTATAATACTTCATTTTACCATTAAATTAACACACCTTATATAAAAATATATATTAATATCATCACTTATTAATATATATATTTCTTATATTTCCCTAATGGCTTTACCTAAACATAGAGCTATTAATCCTAATTAATATAATATTTAATTACTTTATTAATTTTCAATTACTTTAATTATTAAATTTATCTTATAGAACATTAACTCTGAATCCCTAAGTTAAGTTAATATTTTATTTTAAAAATATATGAAGGTAAATAAAAAGTACAACTATTAATCATTAGTAAAACCACTAAAGTAATAGTAGAAATTGTAATAATTATAGGGCTAGACATAATTATATTTCTATATTTAAATGTAACCATTTGAATATACTTAAGTTTCGCAAAATAACTTATACTTAAAAACAGCAAGTATAAGCTTATTGTTCGTTCAATCATAAAAGGAACTTTTCTAGCGATACTGACTCTATAACAATAGGCATGCTTGAATGTAAAATCCCACATATTTCAGAACATTGACCATAAAAAACTCCTTCTCTATTAACAAAAACAGATACTTGATTTAATCTACCTGGATAGGCATCACATTTTATACCTAAAGAATTACAAGAGAAAGAATGTATAACATCACCAGCTGTCACAATAAATCTAACATGTGTTAATTCAGGTAGAATAACTCTATTATCCACCTCTAACATTCTCAATGTTCCTTCTTCTAAGTCAGATTCCGGAACTATATATGAATCAAATTCTATAAATTCATCATTTGAATCTAAGAAATCAGGGTATTGGTAACTTCAATATCATTGGTGACCCTCTGCTAAAACTGACATGGAAGGATCAGATACCTCATCCATTAAATATAATAATTTAAATGAAGGAAAAGCTATTAATATTAATATAACCGCAGGAGTTATAGTTCAAATTAACTCTATTAATGTACCATGATTTAAATATTTATGTGAAATAGGTGATTTTGTCGCTACATAATTTTTTATTATAGACAACAATATTCATCCTACAGCAAATAATATTATTACTAAATAATACATAATATTATCATGTAATTCAACTAATCCTTCCATCTGTGGAGTAGCACTATCTTGAAAATATATACCTCACGCATTAGGAGCATCCAAATTCATAATAAAATTATTTTTTAATAAATTCATTTTACATTCTTTTTTTTTCTTTCTATATATTTATATTTTATCTAAGAAAGATATATTCTTATGTATATAGATGTATATGATAACATTTTTATTTTTAAGGCTTTATAAAAAATTTTTTTATTTCTTCTCCTTTTTCCTATAAAATTAAATAAGGATTAAATAATAATAATAATATCTATACTAATAAAATATAGGACAAGGCCGATATTTGATAAGTATAATATATCTTGTCTTTATTAAATTACATACAAAAGCAAGAAAGCCATCATTAAAGCAAATAATCCTGTAGCTTCCGAGAATGCAAAACCTAAAATTGCATATGAGAAAAGTTGACCTCTTAATGAAGGATTTCTTGCTACACCTAATATTAATGCCCCGAAAACTATTCCTATTCCAACTCCCGCACCTATTAAACCTGTTGTAGCTAAACCTGTACCAATTATTTTTGCAACTTGTATCATTTTTTTTTTACTAAATATAAGTCTTATTCCAATCCATTTATAGGATATTTACGTTAATTAAAAAAACACTAATTAAACGTAATCTAGATTAAAAATCACATAATAATATTTTCCCAATTGTTATATAAATATTCTAAAAATTAATAACTATTAAACAATCCCATGAAAAATTATCTTAAATAAACACAGAGTTTAAATAAGTTGGTGTATATAAGATTCGAACTTATATTAAAGTAACTGTAATACTTCATTTTACCATTAAATTAACACACCTCATATTAAATAATAAGTATAGGACTCGAACCCATATATCCAGTGTCCGTAGCACTGAGCCTTACCTTTAGGCCAACTTACTTATTTTGATATTTTATATCAAAATATTAAAATAATATTTTCATTCTTAACCATAATATTTTCATTCTTAACCATAATATTTTCATTCTTAACCATAATATAGGTAAATAAAAAATAAATTTTTATTATCCCATATTATTAAATTTATTTTATTTTATTTTTCTTTCATTATTAAAAATACTACCTAAAAAAGTAACATTAATTGAATTAATTTTATTTCAATTACTTATATTTTGTCTAGAATCTATTTTTAATGCTCCTTTACCTAATTCAAAAACGAATCCTATAGTTACAATGATTATAAATAATAAGGCTATTATAAGACCATATATATTATTAATATACTCGCTTACTGCAAAAGGGTATACCAATAATATTTCTAAATCCAAAAGAAGATATACAAGAGCGTATATAAAGAATTTTATACCAAATTGAGTTCTATTTTGACCTACAAAACTATGGAATCCACACTCAAAAATAGAATATTTTTCTTGATAAGGATTATGAGGTGCAAATACTAAATTAATAATCAAAAAAAGTAATGCTATTATAGATACAAAAAAAATAAATAAAGTCATACTACTCATTAATTATTAAATAAAACTTGTACCAATATGGTACCCATACTTAATCATTCTTTGTTCATAAATATAAATAATAAAATCACTAAAGTAATAGTAGAAATTGTAATAGCTATAGGGCTAGACATAACTATATTATTATATTTAAATGTAATAGGTTGAATTAAAATATTTTGTTTACTACGAAGCAAGTTTGCACCATAAATATTACCACTTAAATTCAAACCTTTTAGCAATGGATTTATTTTATATTGAGGTGAATAAAAGAAAATTTCTTTTATTACATTTAAATAATACACTGCTCCTATTACACTCGTAAGTATCGCAATTAAAGATAAAAATAGATAACCATTATCTAAAGCAGCACTTAAAACCATCTGTTTTGCAAAAAATCCTACAAGAGGAGGTATACCCACAAAAGAAAAAATTGTAATAGCTAAACTTAAGGATAATAAAGGATTTATATAAAAATATCCTTTTAATTGACTAATTAGCTGTATAGGAGAATTATTTTTATCTAATAATTCTTTATGTTCTTTATTATCACTTACATAATAATATAATGAAAATCCTATAGTAACCAATATTATAAATGCATTTAAATTGCTAATAGAATATTGTATTAAATAAAATATAAAAGCTTGAGTAGATTCTATACTAGATATACTTAAAGCTAATAATATAAAACCTACATGAGAAATAGTACTATATGCAAATAATCTTTTTATTCTAAATTGTGTTAAACCTACTATTGTACCTATTACTAGAGAAAATAAAGAACTTATCAATAAACTTAAAGTTCAATTAAAAGTTTGTATTTCGAAAAAATAATTACTTGTATAATAGACTAATTCTAATAAAAAAATAAATATAGATATTTTGGCAATAATAGCTACAAATGTAGTAACTATTGTAGGGATAGCATCATAAACATCAGGAGATCAAAAGTGAAAGGGTGCTGCGCTTACCTTAAATAAAAATCCTATACTAAATATAAGTAAAGAAAAATTTATATAATAAGGTTTATATCAAGCATTCTCACTTATATCACTTATACTAGTAATTATATATAAACCATCCATATTTGTAGTTCCTGAATTTGCATATAATAAACTTGTACCTAATAAAATAAAACATGAACTTAAACCTCCTAATAAAAAATAAATTAATCCTCCTGTTGTAGATAACTCAGAGTTCCTATATATAGTACTTAATAAATATAAACCATAACTTTGTAATTCTATTGAAAGAAAAATAGAAACTAAATCACTAGTTGACATTAAAAAAATAGCCCCGCTTATTATAAAAAGTAAAATTAAAGGATATTCTATTATTTTTAAATGTTCTCCCATTTTATTAATAATTTTAGTTCTATAATAAATAAAATTATTAAACAATAAATGTTTTAATGAAGAATGTTCAGATACTCACACTTTTCTAGGATAAAAACTTGTCAATTGTAATATTAATATACTAATAAAAAATAGAAAAATATGAAAAACTTGTGTTATATTAGTTATATGAAGCAAACCTCCATGTAAACCTATACCCTTGCTTATAATAGATAAACTCATTATATCATGTAAAATACAATAAACTAATACTATTATCGCTACTCTATTAAAAAGTATGGATATATCACGTCTTAAAGTGACGGCATTAGAAAGTAATAAAGACAAGATAGAAATTAATAGCATAATGTAAAATAAGAAAACTTTAATATATTAAAAAAATAAAAAATATAAAAATAGCCAAGAGAGAAAATCGAATTCTCATTTTTAATGCATGAAATTAAAGTTTTAACCTATTAAACTATCCTGGCTTGAAAAAGGGTGGATACCCTGATTTGAACAGGGAACTTACTGTGCCACATACAGTCGCTCTACCGATTGAACTATATCCACCTAATTATTATATTATTTTACCTATTATCTAATATAATAATTAAAAATAAGATATTATGTTGGAGTGATTCGAACACTCAATAGTAAATACCAAAAATTTATGACTTACCCATTAGTCCACAACATATAAGGTAAATTTGACTTGAACGAACTAGATTATTTATATCTAAATAATCCTAAGCTATTCATTATAATTAAATTCAATACGGATAATAAGACTTGAACTTATACAGTTTTCACCATTCTGGCCTAAACAGAACCTGTCTACCAATTTCCAGCATACCCGTCGCTCGACATAAGATTTGTCACATTTACCCTTTGCCCAGAATAGGGTTCGAACCTACAACCAAAGCAGCTTCAATGCTCTGCTCAACCAATTGAGCTTCCCAGGCTTATAAAATATTTATTATTAAATATTTAACACTAAATAATTACTTTTTATTAATTTACCTAGTGTTTTATATTTACGTAATGTAGATGTACCTATATTTAAATATTTTGCTGCTTTTTGGTAACCAAAAAAAAACTATAAAAAAAATTATATGTGAATATTTATTATTTTAATAAAAACAGATTTTTTATTAGAAATTTTTAAAATACTCTTAGGGTTATGCTTTCCAAAAAAAAAATAAGAATTTTTTCTAGTACGTAATTTAGCAAATTCTCTCATTTTTAATTTAGCTTCTTATGAATGCTTATGACCTATAGAAGAAAATCTAGTCTTAATTTTTCGTTTCTTCAGTATGTTTAGTACCAAGTCGTGATCCAGCTATTTTCGATATATTATATTCCGGTTTTAATAAATCAATATAATATTGTTCTCTTGATGTTAATAAATTAGGTTCACAGTATTCAAGAATTTCTAAACTATAATTAGAATAACCACGTTTTAAAAGACTTCTATATATTATACTAGGACTCTTCTCTAAACTATTTTTAAGATAATTTAAAGAATAATAATTACCTAATCTTTTGGTTAAATTTACAGAACTTCCTACATAAGATTTTCCTGTGACTAAATTTATTCAACGATATATACCGGATTTCTTATTATTTTGATCATAAATAATAGATTTATATGTTTCTGCATTAGGATAAATAAATTTAGGTACTATTTTCATTTTATTATTATTGTTCATTTTCATTATTGTTATTAATTATTTTTAAAATGAGACAAACTTAATTCTCAAAATTTAAGCCAATATTATCAATTATTATAGTATTAATATATTTGACTTGGAGTCAGCGGGGTTCGAACCCGCGTTAATAACGTGCAAAGTTACAATTTTACCAATTAAATTATGACCCCTTTAACTAATTAGTTCTCATACTAATTTTATGGTGTTTAATATCTATTATTTTTTTTCATTAATACCTAATATAATATTATATATCTATTATATTCTAGCTTAAATGAATTTTTTTTATGTATTAATTATGCTACTATAGAAAGGTATTCAAAACCATAAGTATTACGTACATTAAAAACTAAAAATAATTAAATTTGTGAAAGTAAATATATATCTATAATATATACTAAGAAAATCTTTCACATCTATAAACTAGTTATTCAATTAAGATCTAATTTATTTATAGACTTAATACTTATGATAAATATTTTTGCTATATTAAATAAGAACATATTTCCTGTATCCGAGGAAGGACTTGAACCTTCACGGCTATAAACCAACAAAGCTTAAGTTTGCACTGTCTACCATTCCAGCACTCGGATTTTAAACTAAAATTTAGTTTATTAATTAATTTAGAATTAATAAAATTTTCAGTCGTCTTTCCTAAACATAATCTAGACTATGTTATAGGTATGCGAATAAAGGATTTGCACCTATTTTTTTTGGTCATGAGCCAAATATGTTACTATTACATTAATTCGCATCATAAGGCTAAAGTGACTTGAACACCTATAATTACTGTTATGAGCAGTACACTTTACCTATTAAGTTATAGCCTCTTACTAGAATTTACAATTATATTTAAAATAGATTAAAAAAAAAGATTAATATAAACATTTTTTTTTTTGAATTATAATAAATGTAAAATACATAATATTTAGATTAGACTAGACGGGATTCGAACCCGTGATGGTAGCATTGAAAGAGCTATGTCTTACCACTTGACTACTAATCCTAAACCCAATGCAAGTATCGCACTTACTTCTATTGATTACAAAACAATTGCATTACTTTTATGCTAATCAGGCCAAATATAATACAAGATATAAATTTAAATGTTCAGTTATTTAATTCAATTAGTTCTTAATTTCTCAAAATCTCTAGATTATTACAAATTAAGCCTATTATCGTAATATTATATTACGTATATTTAAGAAATATCTTAAGGTAAGCTTCGTGCCTATATGCTTTCAGCACTTATCTTTGACTAACTTAGCTTTCCTGCCGTGCCTATGCTATGTATTTACCTAAGTGAGAGTAACATTCCTGTAGAATAATCTACCTAAATTAATATCTGGACACATAAACAACAGGTAAACCATAGGTTAATAAAATTACTATTCCTTTCGAAATAATAACGGTGCCCACGTTCCTTTCGTACAAGGTTATTCCTTATTATATTCTAATTTCCTCTAGAAGATAGAAACCATACTGTCTCACGACGTATTTAACCCAGCTCATGTAACTTTTTAATCGACGAACAGTCGTACCCTACATAGTTCCTGCATCCATGAGGATAAGTTAAGCCGACATCGAGGTGCCAAACCGCGCACTCATTTTGTACACTCTTGCGCAAATTAGCCTGTTCAACTTGTTATCATAATTATTTAATTTCCATTTTTCACAAAATGGTTCAGACTATTTCTTCATTTTTATTTTTATGTAGTAATTGCAATTAAAACCCCTAAAATTTATTTTCCACTTATTCAACCTTTTACTGCAAAAGCCCCAATACGACGCTTTGATCTTAGCATTGAATACTCTATATTAGGGCTAGTATAACCTCTATATATTACTGAGGATAATCCTTTATAAGAATCTATATTTTTGAATTCTCCCTTTCATTTTCTTTTAAAAACTGCTCTATCTGCTCTGTAACGTTTAGTTAATCTACCTTTAACTTCTAATCTTATACCACCAATATTTTTATATTTAATAGATTTAAAAAGAATATCTTTAACTTTAGAATAGTTTCTATCTAAAGGTTTTTTCCCTATATTTTCATTACTATAGATAACATTATAATATAACCCATTTAATACTTCATCTAAATTATTTTTATTAATTATAGAAGCTAAATTAAAATTTTTATATTTATTTTCTAATAAACTAAAATTTACATTTTTAGTTAAATTACCTTTTTCTTTTATTATATCAGGTATAACCGCTTTTTTAAAAAGAATATTTATAAATCTCATTACATTAATCTTATTCTTTTTTAACTTTAAAGCTAATATTTCTGTAAATATATCAGTATTTAACATAAAAGATTTTAAACTAATTATATTAAATTCTACCTTTTTTTTATAATATCTACTTATTAATTTACTTAATTTATATAAAAATTGTTCTTTAAATTTAATATTATTAAGATAAAGTTTAAATTTCAACCTTTTAATTAATATAAATTCTTTATAAAATATTAATTTAATTAGTTTTTTATATTTATATCTTGTATCAGACTCATATTTAGAAATAAAAGACCAGAAATTTTTTCCACTAAAAATTAAATTTAACTTATTTAAAATTTTGTTTATTTTTATAAAATTTTTTTTTTTCTTTAAAATATTATATGTATTTCTTTTTTTTTTTAAAAGTTCTATTAAAGAAGGCATTCATGTAAAAAGTCTTAATTTCCTTAAAATAAATCTTTTTAATGAATACATTTCTTTTATTAAAAATATTTTTTTCAATAAAGATTTTTTTTCTCTATTATAAGTATAAATAGTTATAATAGCTTTAGAATTCGTATGTTTTATTTCAGGTTTACTTACATATATTTTATTTAAAGATAAACGTTTTATTAAAGATGGTTTAAATTTAGTTCTTATAATTTTATTATTAAAATATAAGTCAAAATAACCTCTTATTAACGTATTAATATTAATATCATAAATAGGTAAATTTTTCATATTATCATAATTAAAAAAATAGACACTATTTTTTCATTCTTTAGAAGCAGGAGGAGAATATTTAGTCTCACCTACAAAATTTTCTTTTAAATTAAATGGAATTAATTTATATTTATTGTTAATATTTTTATTAAAAATATTTCTTTGTATTTTTGAAGAATTATTTAACAAAGTATTTAGCAAAAAAATTTTTAATAAACTAATATACATAATTTATAAAAATGTTGGGCTTTATTAAAGGATTATTGTTAGCATAACTCACCTTATAGTCGTTGAACGGTTTTATCTTTATAAAACTGCTAAGATAAATTTCGCTTCAAATTTACTTTTTAAATATTTAAAGTAATTTTTGAAATTAACCCAAATATTATCAATACTTTTTATGAACTTAGACATATATAAATATTGAAGGACAAACATCCCTAGCGTAGCTTTTCCAATAATCCAAGATCTTTCCTTTTTGTATCTTGTGATCCTATGCCCCGCTTACGCGACTGTAAGATTTGTTGTTAATCAAACAGTAAAGCAAGATTAAGCCATTAAACTTGGTGAGTATTTAACATAATTATTAATAATTATATTTATAATAATCTATAAAAATATTAGAATTTATAATTTATATTTTCATAATATTTTTATTATTACATCTATTTCCACTATAGCGAAAATCTTACCCCTTACTTTAATCTCAAGTACACAATATATATATAATGATTAAAGTTTAAATCTTAAACTTTATTATAAGATTAAATATAACTTAGTTATATTTAATTACAAACCAAAATTTGGTTTAAAACCAATAATTTTTGAGTTAAACTCAAAAATAAAATAATATAAACTTATGAAAAATTTTTTAAGTTATATTTCTTTAGACACTCCCATTTACTCTTTATGGGGTCTGTGCCCCGCATAAACTGTCTCCTAGCAATTGTCCCTTTTTCAAGGTTAATAATATAATAAACAAATAAAGGTCTTCCAGTTAAATCTTATCGATTGCCTTATAAACTAAAAATTGCTCGCATCATATTCAATAATTAGTAACAGTAAAGCTGCATAGGGTCTTCTCGTCTAACTAGAGGTAAACTGTATCTGCACAGTTATTCCAATTTCACTGAGTCAATCATAGAGACAGCTGTTGTATCGTTACATCATTCATGCAAGACCGCATTTAACGGCCAAGGTATTTCGCTACCTTAGGACCCTCACGTTAAGGCCGCCATTAACCGGGGTTTCCTTTAAGACCAAACCTATGTCAGTTTAGTTAATTCGTTAACCAGCCGGCACCGGGCAGAGATCACACTCAATACTTAGATTTATCATCTTTTTGCAAAGTGCTTTGTTTTAATTAAACAGTCGTACAACACTATTTCATGCTTCTTCCTTTTTACTCGATATTAATCGAGACTAATGAGCCCTCCTTATCCCTAAGTTACGGTAGTCAATTTGCCGAGTTCCTTAATGATTGTTATCTCAATCGCCTTCGTATTCTCTACTAGCTTACTTGATTCAGTTTTTAGGTACGGTTTAAATATATAATAATCTTTTTAGTTTATTATATTATTACTTATTTTTTCCAGCACATTTTTCACTTAAAAATGTTGTCCTTAAAAGTAATAAGATTTTCTCATCGTTTTAACCTTCAGATTAATAACTTAGAGGCCGTTACTTGTCAAAACCATAAGCTTAAGGCGAGAGTTATTAGAGATTAGCACTCATCTTTTTAGTTTATTGCGCTCTCTTTTCTAATAAACTTCTTTTTCGTTACTCATGTCACCATTATCACTTGAGTTGTCATATTATTTTTTTTATAAAAAAAAATTCAAAGATTAACTCAATGTTCTGCTACCCCATTAAATTATAATTATATATTTATTTTTATAATAAATGGACAAGGTATCGGTATATTATTTAGATCCGTTAAATTTTCGATGCTTTTAAGATTTAACAAGTGCTCTGTTACGAGATCTTCAAATTATGGCTGCTTCTAAGCCCATCTTCTTGTCGACTTATATAAAAACTTTCTTTATTTCACTTAATAATAATTTTGGAACCTTAACTCTTGTTCTGGGCTGTTTCCCTTTTGACATACAACCTTATCATTCTATGTCCGATAATTTAAGATTCATCTTTGCCATTTCGAGTCTACATACTCACCGATAAAATCTTCACGATCCCCCGATGTATACAAAATAAAATGTATTTATATTTTAGTATATTATTTACATCTTGTCTGAGATTAAGTTCTGTACCTGCTAAGATGTTACTTTAAATTGCCTACTATTATAGGTTTCGCAGAAAACCAGCTATCCTAGTCAGATTTGTCTTTCACTTACTTACCATAATTCTTCGGATATCTTTGCAACGATAACCCGTTCGGACCTTTATAGTCCTGATTATGGTAAGATCACCAGGCTTCGGGTCTAACTTTAAACACTATTCATTTTTCTTATGATTGGTTTACCTACGCAATATTAATTTGCTCGCGTCTAATGTTAACTTGGTGACCCATTATGCAAAAGGTACGCTCTTGCTTTATATTGCTAGAGCTGCTTATAAAACTATTATTTCAGTTATTTCCCTCACGGTACAATATTCACTATCGCTTATGTATTATATTTAGTCTTTGAGGAAGGTTCCCCATAATATTCAAACAGTTTTATGACCATTTTACTTATTATATAGACTTATCTATTTTCATTCACACTAATCATAGAATCTCTTTTGATTTCTTTTCCTGAAGCTAATAAGATATTTCAATTTGCTTCGTTTACTATTTAATTTCTCTAAGAGTTTATATCATGATTTATCAAGATAATTCGGCATATTTGCCCTCAGGCTCTTTAATACATAGCTATTTCTTACAGTGTAATAGTCTCTTTATATACTTATATATTATATATATAATTTAATTTATATCATTTATATTTCTTAAAAATATATAATCCGAAGATTATTTTTTTTAGATTGCACTTTAATGCAAGCTAAAACTTCGGGTAACAAGAATTCGAATCTCGTATATCTCTGGCCCAGACAGAGCGCCTCACCAATCTGGCTCTTACCCGTAAATTAGTTTCATTTTTATGGTACCCTATATTACTTGTATTTAATACAAATATTACATCATTGGAACCTGCAACGCGAATTAAATGCAAACGCATCATTTATAAGATATTTTCCTGGTAAGCCTGAAAGAACATTCGTACTATAATTATAGACTTTGATTCGATTGTCTTAATTTTTTTAATCGATTTCTTTCATTATTTTTTTTTATTTTTAATATTATTTATATAAAAAGAGACATAATTTCCTTAAAAACATTATTCCAATTTAACAAAAAGGAAAGAAAAGGATGGACTGCAACTTAAGAAATAAGAGAATTGAATTATTAGATAATTGTATATTAGACAATACTCTGCCATGAAGCTAATTTCTATATTTTTATATCATTTCTATTTCTTAAAAAAATATAATTTATGAATTGAACATAACTATTTCTCAATCCAAATGAGATCCTTAACCGCCTAGCTCTAATTCGTTTCATTAATATTATTTTCAGAACAGAGAATATCCGATTCGAACGGATGTGATCATATTTAACCAAATAAGACTCAAGCTTACCACTTTAAACCAACTCAGTCAATTCTCTTTAATTTTATACAAAAAGAGATAAAATTAATTCTCTTAAAGGTCATAGAACTGTATGAATTAATCTAATAATTTGCACCTGTTAAATAAACTAATAATAATTAGGTGTCCTATACATTTCTACAATTCTACCTTTTTTTTAAAGTATAACCTAGTTTATTTAAATCATGAAGTTCCTTAGAACTAATGTAATGTTTTTTCTTACTATTTTTTAATATTGATAAAACTTCATCTTCTCTCCGTAAAGTTTCATTACCTTGAATAGTTCTTTCTCTTATTTTATCTTCTCATTTATTTAATTTATTAAGAATTCTATTTCCTAAAGACGACTTAGGAACAGGTCTTCTTAAATTATTATTTATATGATTACCAAAATAAACACCATTTCCTTCTACTTCTGATCTTGTGGGACTAATTTCTCCTATTTGATAAGATTCATTCTTAGAAGAATGAACTGTTCCTAATAAAGTTGAATTTTCTTTAGGATAATGAGCAGGATTATCTATTCTTTTATATTTATTAAATCCCCTAGGGATTTCACTATTATCTAACTCCGCCGGGTTTTGAGTAGCATCTAACTCTACACGATATTCGTGAGTTGTTTCAACTCAACCTGGATGATATGGAAAATAATGCCTTTCTTCATATGTATTAGGATTATTCATTGTATAAACTGGACGATTAGTATATCCAGTTATATCATCCCCATCCAGTAAATATAAAGTATTACATTTTAAATAAAAAATAGCTAATATTAAAGAATATATAAGATTTGGTCTGCACATAAAAGTTATTTTGCGAAACAATATTCAATCTCAATAAAAGTTTAATTTCATTTTTTTTTTCATTTTTTTTTTTTCATTTTTTTTTTCAATTAAAAAGAGACATTTTTCTCTGAATTATTTGGCAATTTTTACTAACGTACTATTACGAACAATATAACCATCTTTAGCTAATGAATTTAGTTGATTTTTATTTAATCAACCATAACCCCCAAGATATTGGGTACTTTTAATCATTTCATATTGATGATTATCTTTTGCTAATTGTTTATAAAAATATTCTTTATCTTCTTTAACATATTCTACAGGATGTTTAACAAAACTTTTAAATTCTGATTTTACAATTTTTCTTATTGAAAATTCAGGACTTCATATATTTTTAAATTCATCGTAAGATTGATATCTATCTGATTTATTTATAAAAACACGTCAATGTAATCATCTTTTGGTTCTTTGATAATAATTATTTTTAGAAAGATGATAATATTGAGGAATTGAATTTCCTTGATCTTTAGAATCTAAATTATCTGTAGTATTATAATCATGGTCATGGATACTATTAATACTATTTAACAACACAGGATCTCCAAAAATAGTATTTCACAAAGACATTAGGAATAGAACTAGACTAAAGTAAGATCATATTTTTAATAAATTAATTAATATAAAACTTAAGTATAATTTTTTCATTTTTATTTATTTTATTTTTTAGTATAAAAGGAGACAAACTTAATTCTCGGGGAATAATATAAGGATCCGAAAGAACATAAGGATTCGCACCTTAATTATAATGTTAACATATTATAGTTTTACTTTTAAACTATGTTCTTTTATATTAAATTTTTTTTATACTATAAAAACCTTTACTCTTAACCGTCTGCGTGTTAAACAGCTGCTTAACCACTCGGTCAATTCTCTCTAATTCTTCCAAGATTCGAACTTGAATTTCATTCTTATCAAAAATGCACTTTACCTATTAAGTTAAAGAATTTTTTTTTATTAAAAAATTTTTATTAACAAATTAAGAAATAAGAGAGTCGAACTCTTAACCGTCTGTGTGTAAAACAGCTGCTCCACCATTGAGCTAATTTCTTTTAAATATTCTTATTTAAATAATTCAAAATAAGATTTTTCTAAGATAAAGATAATTTTTTAAAAATAATTAATAACAATAATGAAAATGAACAATAACAATAATAATAACAATAATAATAACAGAAAAAAAAATATAAGTAGTACCTTAATTTATTTATTCATTTATTAATTTTTTCATTTTTTAATTTTTTTTATCTTTATCACTTATAAATTTATAATACTACATTGATAATCAAAATTTCAACATAATTTCATGCTAAATTTTCTTTAGGATATAAAAGATCGATTTATTCTAATTTTTTTGTTTTATTGTTATAACAATAGCTCCTACCATGGCTAATAATAAAATCAGACTAGCCAAAATTAATCACATATTATAATTAGTATACATCACATTACCTATACTTGTTATATGACCAACTTCTGCCAAATTACCATCTCATGTTTTACTAGTGACAAATAATATACTATTATTATTTATTTCTAAACTATTTAAGTAATTATTATTATAATTATTTAAAGACATATTATGCAATATATTATTTAAAGTATTATTATAATTATTTAATATTGCAATATCATAAGGTAATAATTGAAATAACGGATAATTAAACAAAATTCCTATAGTCACAGCTAAAGGTATACTATTACCAGTATTACTTTGTAATTCACTTATTCTAATATTTATTAACATTAAAATAAATAAAAATAAAATAGATACAGCTCCTATATAAACTATTAAATAAGATAAACCTATAAAACTTAAACCTAATATAATTAAATAACAAGATACACCTGAAAATAATCCTATTAAAAATAACACTGAAACAATAGGATTTTTACTTATAATAACAAATATACCACACAGTATTACAAACAAGTAAATTATATTTAATATTTCGGATACATAACCATTTGTAAAAGTTTCATTTATAAGAAATAAATTATACATTAATAAATATACAGAT
>WNFY01000802.1_pt1 | contig 37400 bp, 24 predicted proteins | sample 5400091 | NCBI WGS metagenome assembly WNFY01 (sample SAMN13153364, study PRJNA577476) | soil metagenome | isolation source: 60 cm soil or saprolite under grassland replicate 1 | place: USA:California | collected 2016-06-15 | reverse complement strand
ATCAAAGACGACGGCGTCCTCTAAAGATGCCTCTTGAAGGGGTGCAACTCATCCCACCACGGCTCCCCATCGAGATACCAGTGTTGAGTAAGACCCGCGTCCAGCTTCTATTCTTCGGGCGCTCGACAGGCCGCTCGAGGGGCCGCTCAATCGGGACCTCCGGACTACGGGCGACGCGCCGGGGCCGCGTCTGTGATCGAAGAGGTGCAGCAGTCAATATCAGCAGGGAGAGGACCAGAGATGTTGTGGTCATTCTCTTCACCGAAATCTATGTCCTCCTTAAAGCAAAGTTTGCGGAAGCAATATATGCCCTCTCGGTAAGGCTTGACAACACTTCTGGGTGATGGATTCTAATGCGCATCGACAAACCCAGTTGTTGATCGGCAAATGGGAGTTGTTCCGGCGTACAGGGATGAACAGTAAGAGCGGTAACACTAAGTTGATTACGTGTGTGGCGGCACTAGTCTATGTCGCGCTGAGTATTTCTATTGGGCTTGCTCAAACTCCGAACGCGCGTACTGCCGTTCCGGCTGTACAGCGACCGATCAACCCGAACCTGCCGGCGCTCTTTGTCGTCGGCGATTCTACTGCCAACAACAATGCTAATGGCGCGCAAGGTTGGGGCGATCCTTTCATCAGCTACTTTGACGCAAAGAAGATCAACGTTCTCAATCGAGCGCGCGGAGGACGCAGCAGCCGAACGTTCATAACCGAAGGGTTGTGGGACAAAGTTTTGAGCGAGATGAAGAAGGGCGACTTTGTCTTGATTCAATTTGGCCATAACGACGCCGGAGCAATTAACGATGCATCGCGCGCCCGCGGCTCGCTCCCGGGTACCGGCGAAGAGACGCAGGAGATCGACAACCTTCTAACCAAAAAGCACGAGGTCGTCCATACGTACGGCTGGTACATGCGGAAAATGATCGCTGATACCAAAGCAAAGGGTTCTATGCCTATTGTCATGTCGCTGACCGTGCGAAACATCTGGAAGAATGGCGAGGTCGAGCGCGGTTCAGGAAAATTCGGGCTGTGGGCTGCCGATATCGCAAAGTCTCAGGACGTAACGTTCATCGATCTCACAAACTTGATTGCGAACAAGTATGAAGAGTTGGGAGAGGAGAAAGTGAAAGAGCTGTTCGCAACGGATCATACGCACACAAGTCCGGCTGGCGCTGAATTGAATGCGTACCTAGTAGTCACGGGATTGAAAATGCTGAAGCGCAAACCATTGAATCGCTACCTCTCAGAGAAAGGAAAAGCGGTTAAGACAGAGAGACAGAAACGATGATGAAGAACCACGCCAGGATCTTTTTCGCGATCATCGCTGCGCTTATATTGCCCGTGGGAGTGCGGGCGAACATTTCTTTGCCGGATGTGATCAGCGACGGAATGGTGCTGCAACAGCGTCAGCGTGTGCCGATCTGGGGCAAAGCGGACGCGGGCGAAGTTGTTACCGTTCGCTTCGCCGGGCAATCAAAGAAAACAACTGCGGCGACGAACGGAACGTGGCTCGTCAGACTCGATTTGATGCCCGCCAACGCTAATCCGGCGACGATGATCATCTCGGGAAGGAACACACTCGAGTTGAAGAATATCCTGGTGGGCGAGGTTTGGCTGGTTGCCGGACAGTCGAACATGCAACGCCTCTTGAGCGAGACGGCCAACGGCGAGGCCGCAATCGCGGCGGCGAATCATCCGTTGATTCGGCTTTTTAATGTAAGCCGGCAAGTTGGGTTTAAGCATGCGCCTCCGCCGCTCGGGACGTGGCAGGCTTGTTCGCCGCAGACAGTGAAAGAATTTTCCGCGGCCGGCTATTACTTCGGAGTCGAGTTAGAAAAGGAGCTGCAGGTTCCCATCGCGCTGATCAACTCCTCGTACGGCGGCTCGCAGGCCGAAGCCTGGACGCCGGTTGATTACTTGCTGGCTTCTGACGATCTGCGTCCGACCGTAGAACGCACAAAGATCTGGGACGAGGAACGACCAAGAGTGCGCGCTGAGTATGATGAAACGTTGAAGAAGTGGCGCGCGGAAGCAGACAAAGCGCGAGCTGCGGGAGCGCGACCGCAGCCCTCGCCCGCCGTGCCTGATGCACTGCGCGAATACCGGATTGCTTCGTCAATTTATGATGGGATGATTGCTCCGCTGATTCCTTTTTTCATTCGCGGCGCGATTTGGTATCAGGGCGAATCGAACGAAGCGCGGGCGCAACAATACGGCGTCCTGCTGCCGACAATGATTAAAGCGTGGCGCGAACGCTGGGGCGAAGGAGACTTTCCGTTTGGCATCGTTCAGTTACCCAACTACCGTGATCCAAAGACGGAGCCGGCGGACGAGGCCTGGAGCCATGTGCGCGAGGCGCAGCGCCGGACCACGCTCAATACGCCGAACACAGGATTGATCGTCACCATCGATATCGGCGAAGCGCACGATATCCATCCGAAGAATAAGCTCGAGGTCGGCAAGCGCGTGGCCCGCTGGGCGTTGGCTGACGTGTATCAGCGTAAGCTAACCAGATCTGGCCCGATGCTTCGCGAAGCAAAGATTGCCAGTCAAAAAATCATTCTCACGTTCACTGACGTGGGACAGGGTTTGAGGATCCGCGACGGCGACAAGCTCGAAGAGTTTGCGATCGCCGGTGCAGACCACAAGTGGCATTGGGCTGAAGCGAAGATCGTCGGCAAAGATCGAGTCGAGGTTTGGTTGGACTCCGTGCCGCAGCCTCTGGCTGTTCGTTACTCGTTTAATGACAATCCGAAGCATCCAAACTTAACCAACGAAACAGGGCTGCCTGCGGCGCCTTTCCGCACAGACGATTGGCCTGGACCGACCGACGGCAAGCGGTAACTTGTTCTAATGTGTTTTTAAGCTACTTGAGATCATCGAAAAGTACATGATTCAATGAAGTTGATTTTGATTCATGGCCAGAGGAACGCGACCCTGGAAAATTTCTCTGCGTCCTCTGCGACAACGTCGGCGACCCCTGCTGTTAAATCTCTCGCGGAGGTTTTCAAGGAAGAAACGGATGCGCATTTTGATCTTGGCAATCGCTCTATCGTCTGTATCGATATTCTGGCAGAGCACAGCGAGGAAAACGACCACCACCGAAGAACCAATCATCCTTTGGGCGAATGGCGCGCCGGGCGCAGTCGGCAAAGAACCAATCGACATTCCGACTTTGACGCCTTTCTTCGTTCCCAGAGAAAGGGCGACCGGCGCAGCGATCATCGTTTGCCCTGGTGGAGGCTATACCCATCTGGCCGATCACGAGGGGCGGCCGGTCGCGGAATGGCTTAACACGTTGGGTATTACTGCGTTCGTGCTCAAGTATCGGCTCGGACCCCGATACCATCATCCGGCGCCGCTGCAGGATGCGGCGCGCGCGATTCGGACTGTGCGGGCACGAGCGACTGAATGGAACCTCGATCCGAATCGCGTCGGCATCCTTGGATTCTCCGCTGGCGGCCACGTCGCGTCGACGATCGGTACACACTTTGATTCAGGTAAGCCCGACGCTTCTGAGCCTATCGAACGTGTCAGTTCCAGACCCGACTTGATGATTCTGATCTATCCGGTAATCACGATGAGAGAGTTCACGCACGCCGGATCGAAGCGAATGTTGCTCGGAAACAATGCGTCATCAGATTTGGTCGCGTTGCTATCAAACGAAGAACAAGTGACAAAAGAAACTCCGCCTGCTTTTCTTGTTCACACCGCCAACGATCCGGCAGTGCCGGTTGATAATAGCTTGCGGTTTGCTGAGGCGCTTAAGAAAGCCGGCGTGCCGTTCGAGTTAAGTGTTTACGAACGCGGGCCTCATGGGTTTGGACTGGGCGGCAAAGACCCGATTCTTTCGACATGGCCGCAGCGTTGCGCCGAGTGGCTGCGCATGCATGGCTTCGCGGCTTCAGCACCGAAATAGATTGGCTTGCTTTTGTAACGCTTGTCGATGGGTAACATTATCAACAAGACATTCGCACACTCCTGGCTGGTACTTTCGCTGATCGTGGGTCTACTTCCGCTCTCGATTGCCCCCGCGACATCCGCAGGGTCTGCCGCATACACTCGAGTCACTTCCTCCTTCGACAGCGATTGGCGTTTTCTTAAGGGCGATGCTCCAGGCGCGGAGAAAGCAGACTTCGACGACGGCGCTTGGCGGAAGCTCGACTTGCCGCACGATTGGAGTATCGAAGGGCCTTTCGACGAAAAGAACCCTACCGGCGGAGCAGGCGGCTTTCTTCCCGCAGGCGTCGGCTGGTATCGAAAACATTTCAGTCTTCCCATAGGTTTCCAAGAGCAGCGCGTCTTTATAGACTTTGACGGCGTGATGGCCAACAGCGACGTTTGGATCAATGGATTCCACCTCGGCAAACGCCCTTATGGTTACGTCAGCTTTCGTTATGAACTAACCGGACATCTCAACTTTGGCAACGATAAGCCAAACGTGATCTCAGTTCGCGCCGACAATTCCGGTCAGCCGGCATCGCGCTGGTACACGGGCGCGGGTATTTACCGTCATGTTCGCCTGGTCGTTACGAATGCGGTTCATCTCGAGCACTGGGGCACCTTTGTTAGCACGCCACAAGTGTCGAGTGAGCAAGCCACGTTGCGCGTGCAAAGTGAAGTCATCAATCAATCGCAGAGTGCCCAAACAGTGTCGATCCATGTCGAGGTGTTCGATCCAAACGGGCGAGTGGTACAAACTACCGAAACCAAGCCGCAAAATATCAACGCAGGCGCGATGTCGAGTTTCACGCAAGACCTTGCCATCCGTAATCCTCAACTCTGGGACCTGGATCATCCAAATCTTTATCGCGTCGTCGCCCGGCTGCGCGAGGGAAAGACAACTGTCGATGACGAAACGGTAAGATTCGGCATTCGTGAATTTCACTTTGATGCGGACACAGGTTTCTGGCTCAACGGGCGCAACTTCAAAGTCAAAGGTGTCTGCCTGCATCACGAGGCCAGCGCGTCTGGTGCCGCCGTCCCGTTGCGCGCGTGGGAAAGACGGCTGGAGATGCTGAAGCAGCTTGGCGTAAATGCGATCCGTACCGCCCACAATCCACCTGCTCCTGAGTTCCTTGACCTCTGCGACCGCATGGGCTTCATTGTCATGGACGAGTTATTCGATTGCTGGACGGTGGCCAAAAATCCTTACGACTATCATTTGTATTTCAAAGAGTGGTCGAACATCGACGTGCGCGACATTGTGCGCCGCGATCGCAACCACGCGAGCGTGATCATTTACAGCGCGGGCAACGAAATTCATGACACGCCGAAATCTGAGATGGCCAAACAAATTCTTACTTCGCTGGTTGCGACTTTTCATGAGAATGATTCGACACGGCCTGTGACGCAGGCGCTGTTTCGTCCTAACGTCAGTCACGATTACGACAATGGCCTGGCCGACATTCTCGACGTAGTCGGGCAAAATTATCGCGAGAACGAAATTCTGGCAGCGCATCGACAGAAGCCGTCGCGCAAGATCCTCGGCACTGAGAACGGCCACGATCGTACGGTGTGGCTGCCGCTGCGAGATAATCCGCCGTATGCGGGCCAGTTTCTTTGGAGCGGAATCGATTACCTGGGCGAGTCGCGCGCATGGCCCACCATCGCTTACAACTCGGGTTTACTCGATCGCACGGGCACGCCGCGGCCACTGGCATTTCAGCGACAGAGTTGGTGGAGCGATCAGCCGATGGTCTATATCGCGCGCCGAGTTGCGCCGGCGCAGCTCCTACCCACCGATCCTGGTTATGGAACACCGGCCCAGGAACGGCGTCCGCAGGTTTTGTTTTCCGATTGGACGCCGCGGAACATTGAAGCCCACGATGAGAATGTCGAGGTCTACAGCAATTGTGAACAGGTGGAACTCTTCTTGAACGGCACGTCTCTTGGCGCCAAGCCGCGCCCGGCTGATGACTCGCCGCGCGTCTGGAACGTTCCGTTTGCTCCCGGAACACTTCGAGCCACTGGCTCGAACGGAGGCAGAGCGGTCGCAAATTACGAGTTAAGAACCGCGGGAAAGCCAAGCCAAATTCTACTCGCCGCGGATCGTGGCACCATTGCTGCGACCTGGGATGATGTTTCTTATGTGACGGTCACCGTCGCGGACCCTAACGGCGTCATCGTTCCGAATGCGCAAGACTTGGTTACTTTCAAGATAGCTGGGCCGGGAATCATCGCCGCGGTTGACAGCGCCGACAACAATAGTCACGAGCCTTTTCAAGCCTCTGAGCGGCGCGCTTATCAAGGACGCTGCTTCGTGATGATTAAGTCGACGTCAGCTTCAGGCAGGATCACACTGGCGGCGTCTGCGCAAGGCTTGAAAAGCAGTTCGATTACTATTACGGCCGTTGACCGGAGGAAAGCGGGATAGCGTATAAAGGAGACTTGACTCATGTACCGACAGCGTAAACCGGTGGCATCGCTGCTTGTGATTGGGATTGTCCTGATCATCGGGCCGTGTGTATTCGCTCAGTCGTACTTCCGCAAGTGGCCCGCAGGAGAATCGCCACAGGAAATCGGCAAACGCGTGGCCGAGAACTTTGTCGCTCGGAAATTTGAATTTGAGCAGGGCAAGAGGCCGTACGTTATTTATCCGGAAGTCTGCACCTGGTATGGCGCGTTGACCGTGGCGCAACTGACGAACGACCGGGACCTCAGGACGAGGTTGATCCAAAAGTTCGATCCGCTCTTGACCTTGGATGGGGCGAAACATATTTCAGCCGAGCCTCATGTCGATTATCGAGTGTTCGGTGCGGTGCCGCTCGAGATTTACATGCAAAGCCAGGAGCGGAGGTATCTCGATTTGGGGAAAGGGCTGGCAGACAAACAGTGGGAGAAGGCCACACCCGACGGTATTACCAGCGAGGCGCGCTATTGGATCGACGACATGTACATGATTACGGCAGTGCAGGTGCAAGCCTTTGGCGCGACTCGTGACACCAAATATCTCGATCGCGCTGCCACGACGATGGCCGCGTATCTCGACAAACTACAACAGCCAAATGGGCTTTTCTTTCACGCGCCCGACTCGCCATTTTATTGGGGTCGTGGCAATGGCTGGGTTGCGGCGGGAATGACCGAGTTGCTTCGCTCTCTTCCCAAAAACCATCCACGGCGCGCGCGCATCCTTGATGGTTATAAGAAGATGATGGCTTCACTGCTCAAGTATCAGGGCGAAGATGGCCTGTGGCGTCAGTTAGTCGATCACCCGGAAGCATGGGCCGAGACTTCGAGCACCGGCATGTTCACATTCGCGATGGTCACCGGCGTAAAAAATGGCTGGCTGCCGGCAAAGACTTATGGCCCGGCCGCTCGTAAAGCCTGGCTGGGACTGGTCAAGCATATCGACAACGAAGCCAATGTGAGTGACGTCTGCGTGGGAACGAACAAAGCAGCCCAGGAAGTCGGACCTAATCTCGATACGCAGATGAAATACTACTTTGATCGAGCGCGGCGCACTGGTGACCTGCATGGCCAGGCACCCGTGCTTTGGTCGGCGACGGCGTTGCTGCGCTGATCATTCGCCTTTCGCCCTACGTCACTTTTGAAGAATCGTCAGTTCATAGCAGGTCATAGAGAGAACGAAATAGTGGCGGTCAATGCGAAGCTACTCAAGTGTGTCGCCGCTGCGCGGTTGGTCTTTGGAGCTTTGCTGGTCTTCTTGGCGCTTAAATCTGTCACGCTTGCTAATCCTACCGATCAAACCTGGATTCACGATCGCTACGTTAAGGGCGATTTCAGCCTGGTGCAGCAATCTCAAGCGGCGGACATTCTGGTCTCGTCAGGCGATTTCAAAGTCGTTCAGATCGCCGCACAAAACCTCGCTGAAGATGTCGAGCGCGTAACCGGCAAGAAGCCGGCGCCGTCGAGTGATGCATCGCATCTTTCCCGATACGCGGTAATCGTCGGCACGCTCGGCAAGAGTCCTTTCATTGATTCGCTCGTTCATAGCGGCAAACTCAACCTCGAGCAGTTGCGCGGACAGTGGGAGAGTTTTGTGATCGCGACGGTTCCTCGTCCATTGCCGAACGTGGAAATGGGTTTGGTAATAGTTGGCAGCGATCGGCGCGGCACGGCGTTCGGCGTTTTTGAGTTGTCGCAGGCAATCGGTGTCTCGCCGTGGTATTGGTGGGCCGATGTGCCGGCAACTCATCATGACAGTTTGTTTGTTGCCGGCGGCACACGCCGGGAAGGTCCGCCTTCGGTGCAATATCGCGGCATCTTTCTTAATGATGAAGATTGGGGTCTGCAGCCCTGGGCGGCAAAGACTTTCGATCCACAACTCGGCGACATCGGTCCAAAGACCTACGCGCGCGTCTTCGAATTGCTGTTGCGATTGAAAGCCAACACGCTTTGGCCTGCAATGCACGGCTGCACCATGGCCTTCAATATCTATCCTGACAACAAAGTTGTCGCCGACGATTACGCGATCGTCGTGATGGGTTCGTCACACGCCGAGCCGATGCTGCGCAACAACGTTACTGAGTGGACAGACAAGCCAGAGAACTACGACTATACGAAGAACGCCGATGGGGTGCGTAAATATTGGGAAGACCGCGTGGCTCAGAATGGCGCGCGAGATTGCCGGCGTGATGGAGGAGTATTACCGCCTCGGCTTTGCGCGCAAGCCTGAGTTCTTGCAGTGGAATCTGGTTAACGAAAAGCCGAGACCGAGCGACCTCACTCCGGCTGATTACGGCGATGAAGTGCAGGGGCGACTTGATGACTACGAGGCGCTGATGACGCGGGTCGATCGTCTCTACAACGAGGCTCCATCGCCCGAGAAAGATGCGCTGTTTGAATTGATCGTCTATCCGGTGCGCGCTGCGGCGTTAGCCAATCGTCGCTACTTTTCGTTCGAAAAGAGCACCGAATATTTGGCGCAGCACCGCGCCAGCGCGATCGAATGGGCGCGGCGGGCGCAGGATGCCGACGCGCGTATCACTGCTGAGACCGACTACCACAACGAAAAACTGGCAAACGGAAAATGGCGTCGCATGATGACGAGCGAACCGCCAAACGGTCAATGGCAGAACATGCGCATGACGACGCCGAAAGCTTCACCAGCGTTGGCCCGGATGGACTTGCCTCGGCCTGCCGGCTTGGGCGTGGCGATCGAAGGGAGGGTCGAGCCGGCGAAACCGAACGAGGACGCGACGTTGCCTGTGCTCAGCGTTTTCACCCGCGACACTCGCTTCGTCGACATTTTCAACACCGGGCGTTCGTCGGCGCGATGGACTGCGAAAACAAGTCATCCATGGATCAAGTTGAGCAGGATTGCCGGTGATCTAACGGACGACACGCGCCTCAATGTATCTATCGATTGGGCACGAGCGCCAAAGGGAGAAAATATCTCGGGCGCGATTGAAATCGATGGAGCGGGAGCGAGCCGCACCGTCAAAGTTCCGATCTTCAATCCGACCAAGCCACGACTCGAGGGACTGAAAGGCTTTGTCGAGTCGAACGGCGTGGTGTCGATAGAAGCGGAACACTTCACCCGCAAAATCGATCGCGCCGGTTCGAGTTGGCAGGTGATCCCTGGCCTTGGCCGCACCGGCGATTCAGCGGCGGTGTTTCCGACGACCGGTACCAGCTTCAATCCAGTTAGCGCCCCAGTTCTCGAATATGACTTCTATGCTTTTACAACTGGAAAAGTGAATGCCGTCGCCAATCTCGTACCGACGCATCCGATTCTGGCCGGTCGAGGACTACGTTACGCGATCGGCTTTGACGATCAGGCGCCGCAAGTCGTGACTGTCGGAGCTGATTTACAAATACCATCCCGACCCTGGTCATTGAACGTAATTAACTCGAGCACGGTTGGCGCATCAACGGAAAATCAAACTCGCGGATGTAGAGATGCGCGACGTGTGCATTCTGGCTGACGAGACCAGCAAGACGTATTACGCGGTGTCTTCAACCTTCGTGCCCACGACTGAGGCGCGCGGCCGTCCCGCCGTGCGCGCCTATACGAGCAAGGACCTAATTACATGGGAAGGACCATACATAATTTTTCAGACGCCGCCTGATTTCTGGGGTGGTGTGAACATTCGCGGCATTTGGGCGCCCGAGCTGCACGCTTACAAGGGCAAGTATTATTTGTTTGCCGAACGCGCCCGCTTGTTCGAGCTGGAAGATAATGGTGAGACGCTCCGAATCAAGGCGCCCTTTCCGAGCGGTGGTCGCTAATCAAACCGGGGGTGGGTGCAATCTTCGTCGTCGCAATTTCCGGGGCCTTTCTTGCCCTCACGAGCCGATCATATTATGATCTTGCAACTTCGGGAAAGGATGATATAGTGCCGCGCAAGACCTGACTACTGGCTGAGTTTTCGCCTGAGAATCTCAAAGACGTAGGCCCTAAACATGGCTTCTGCTGTTGTGTTTGAGTGCCTAGAAGAGTCGCTGTAACGCGCAGAATCAAGCAAGAATGTTCAAATTAATTCAGCCCATCTCGAAGAAAGACCAGGTCATTGCCGCGATCAAAGAAGCCATTCTGTCGGGGATGATCGGGCCGGGCGATCAAATCGTTGAAAGCCGGATGGCGCAGCAGTTGGGCAGCGGAATCCCGCTAGTGCGAGAGGCGCTCATTGCGCTTGAGCATCAGGGGTTTGTGCAAAAGACTCCCTACAAAGGCACCACCGTCACGAGGCTGGAGCCGAAGCAGATTCAGGAAATCTTTGAATTGCGCGTGGTGCTGGAAGCGTTGGCCATCGAGTGGGCAAAGGCGAACGTTACCGAGGCGGACATAAGTGAATTGCGGTCGCTCATTAAGAGAATGGAACGTGCGGCGGCGGATCTCGATCTGGATCAGTTTTACGAGAGCGACCTGGATTTCCATCGAAAGATTTGGAGTTTATCCGGTAACAGTTGCCTGGCGGAAGTACTTGAACGGGTAGTCGTGCCTTTGTTCGCTTTCTTTGTGGTGAAAACAAGACGTGACCATGAGTCTTATATTGAAAGCGCGGCGATGCATGGCAAGATTGCAGAGGCGTTAACGAGCATGACCGCAACCCAGTTGAGCGAACTGATGAGAGAGTCATTAAGCGGTTGGAAGGACGACATGCTCAAGCTGCTATTTTGATACTCACTTTGCCGCTGTTCTTTTGCCGTTAGTTAGATTGACACTGAAAACATTCGATGAGCAGCCAAACGAGCAAGCGGGAACGATTCGCTTACGTGCAGTATCTCTGGCGGGATGAGGTCGCGAATCAACTAACGGGTGTGGATCGTCTCGTTTACCGTTCCAACAAACTCGGCGAGGACCTGACGCTGACGAACACAGGTGGCGGCAACACTTCGTCCAAGTTGACGGAGACCGATCCGCTTACCGGGGAATCCGCCGAGGTACTCTGGCTGAAAGGCTCTGGAGGCGATCTGCGAACCGCGAATCGGGATGGCTTCGCTTCGCTCTACCTGGATAAGGTGCGGGCGATGAAGTCGCTCTATCTGAGCAGTCCCGAACGCGGACCGAAAACGCCAATCGAGGACGCAATGTATCCGATCTACAGACATTGCGTCTTCAACCTGAACCCGCGCGCCTGTTCAATTGACACGCCCTTGCACACGCTTGTTCCCTACAAGCACGTTGACCACCTGCACCCGAACGCGGTCATTGCGGTCGCCGCCTCAGTTAATCAGGAAAAACTCTGCTGGGAGATTTACGGCGACGACGTGATTTACATCCCGTGGCAACGGCCAGGCTTTGACATTGGGTTGAAGATCGAGCAGTTGATTGAGGACAACCCGCAAGCCAGGGGCATTCTGCTCGGGCATCACGGAATGAGCTCCTGGGGTGATGATGACAAGAGCTGCTATGAGACCGCACTGGAAGTCATCGATCGCGCCGCGCGCTACATCGAAGCGCATGATCGCGGGGACAAAACCTACGGCGGGCCGAAAGCTCAACCGTTGGCGGAGGCTGATCGCAAGCGCCTGCAGGCCGAAATCATTCCCTGGCTGCGCGGCCAGGTTTCCGTTTACAGGCGCTGGGTCGGCACCGTCCAGAGCGATGAGAAGATGCTCCGTTTCGTGAACAGCGTTGATGGGCTACGCCTGGCTGAGCTGGGAACGGCTTGCCCTGATCACTTCTTGCGCACGAAGATCAAACCACTGTTCGCTGACTGGGACCCGAAAAGTAGGGACATCGAGGCACTGAAAAAGTCGCTTGCCGATGGTTTAGTGCAATATCGCAAGGACTATGAAACCTACTATGAGAACTGTAAGCGTCCAGACTCTCCACCGATGCGCGATCCCAATCCTACCGTGGTGTTGATTCCGGGATTGGGAATGATCGCCTGGGGAAGAAACAAGAGCGAATCGCGGGTGACGGCCGAGTTTTATAACTGCGCCATTGAAGTTATGCGCGGCGCTGAGGCGATAGACAAATACGAAGCAATGGATCAGCAAGAGGCTTTCGATATCGAATATTGGTCACTGGAGGAAGCAAAGCTGCGGCGACAGCCTCCTGAGAAAGAGCTCGACCGGCAGATCATCATCGTCATCGGTGCGGGCGCGGGCATTGGCAAAGCCACAGCTCATCGTCTGGCTAATGAAGGCGCGCATATCGTCTGCGTGGATCTCGATGAAGCTGCCGCGAAACAAACCGCCCAGGAGATCATCGACAAATATGGCGAAGGTATTGGAATCGCCGGCACTGGCATCAGCAATTGTGGCCCGGCCATTGGATTATCGTGCGACATCACTAACCGCGAGAGTGTGGCCCGGATGTTTTGCCACGTGATACTGGCCTACGGTGGAATTGATGCGGTAGTCATAACCGCAGGCATCTTTGTACCGCCGGACAAAACCGGTCATATCGAGGATAGTTTGTGGGCGCGCACGTTTGGGATCAACGTCATCGGTGCGTACATCGTCGCGGATGAAGCGAACAAGATCTTTCAGCAGCAGGGCTTGCCAGGCAACATCGTCGTCACCACGAGTGCCAACGCGGTGGTGGCAAAGAAAGGTAGCCTGGCATACGACACCAGCAAAGCCGCTGCTAATCATCTCGTTCGCGAATTGGCCGTAGAGATGGCGCCGCTCGTTCGGGTGAACGCCGTGGCGCCGGCCACTGTTGTCAAAGGAAGCACCATGTTTCCACGCGATCGGGTGATCGCTTCGCTGTCGAAATACGAAATCCCCTTTAGTGAAGACGAATCGACAGACGAATTGCGTGAAAAACTCGCAGCCTTCTATGCCAAGCGTTCGCTTACGCAAACGCCGATCGAGCCCGAGGACCAGGCTGAGGCGATCTTCCTGCTCGTTTCGCCACGTCTATCGAAGACCACCGGCCACGTGATTCCGGTCGATGGCGGCTTGCAGGATGGGTTTTTGCGATAAACGTCGGGGGAGAACTCTATGACGACGCGTTTCGAGATCGACGACGGATTCGTCGCGGATGGGAATCAAAAAGCACGAGACTGGATCGAAGAAGACTACGAACACCTCGCCAGGAAACTAAGACGGCAATACGTCGATATCGAAGATCTTGTCGCCAAGGCCAACTCATTCCGCGTAGCCATTCCGTCGTGGGGAGTTGGCACGGGCGGAACGCGCTTTGCGCGATTTCCTGGCCCGGGCGAGCCGCGCGACATTTACGAGAAGCTCGAAGATTGCGGGACGATACTCAACCTAGTTCGTTCCACTCCTGCCATATCACTGCACATTCCCTGGGACAAGCCGGATAACATTACTGAGTTGCGAGAGTTTGCCGCGCAGCGCGGATTGCACTTCGACGCGATGAACTCAAACACCTTTCAGGATCAGCCGGGGAAACTGTCTTACAAATTCGGTAGCCTTGCGCATCCCGATAAGGCTGTGCGCCGGCAGGCCATCGAACACAACATCGAATGCATCGAGATCGGAAAAGCGCTCGGCTCGAAAGCGCATACAGTCTGGATCGGTGACGGCGGAAATTTCCCGGGCCAGCAACACTTCCGGCGCGCGCTCGAGCGCTATCTCGAGAGCATGCGCGAAATTTACGATGCCTTGCCTGACGATTGGCGTGTCTTTATCGAGCACAAGTTTTACGAGCCGGCGTTTTATTCGACGGTAATCAACGATTGGGGTACGAGCTACTATTGCGCGCGCGAGCTTGGCCCAAAGGCTTACTGCCTGGTTGACCTGGGTCATCACGCGCCCAATGTCAACATCGAGATGATCGTGGCCCGCCTGATTCACTTCGGCAAACTGGCCGGTTTTCATTTCAATGACAGCAAGTACGGCGATGACGATCTAGACTCCGGTTCGATCAAGCCATTCCAACTCTTTCTTATCTTCAATGAACTGGTTGATGCGGAACTGAGTAATTTGCCGAACTTCAATCCGGCCTACATGCTCGACCAGTCGCACAACGTCACGGATCCGATCGAGTCGCTGATGATGAGCGCAGTTGAATTGGTGCGCTCGTACATTCAGGCACACCTGGTTGATCGACACGCATTAGCTGATGCGCAGGAAAAGTGCGACCCGCTAATGGCGCTCGCGACATTGAAGCAAGCCTTCACTACGGACGTTTCGCCCGTTCTGGCCGTGGCGCGCGAGCGTGCCGGCGGCGCGATTGATCCAATCGCCACGTATCGAGCAAGTGGTTACCGACAGCGCAAAGCCGAAGAGCGTCCGGCAAAGAAGGGAATCGCGGCCTCCGGCATAGTCTAAGAAGGTGGGAAGCAGTAGGTATTAGAAGCGACTTAGCGTCGTCACCTAACTCAAAGAGCCGAATTCTGAAAAAGGTTTGACTGCTTTCTGTCTACTGCCTAACGCTTTATGGCCGACTCACTCTACGTCGCAGTCGATTTGGGCGCAGGCAGTGGACGAATATTTCTCGCCGGGTTGGCGCCGGGAGAATTGCTACTTGAAGAAGTGCGCCGGTTTCATGATCCGCCGGTCCAGATGGGCGGCCATCTTCGATGGAACGTGGCAAGGATCTTTGCGGAGATAAAGACGGGCGTACGAAAAGCGGGACAGCGGGCGCGCGAACTTCGCCGGCCCATCGAAAGCATTGGAGTTGATAGCTGGGGCGTTGATTACGGACTGATTGACGCCGAAGGAAAGCTGATTGAGGACGCGATCTGCTATCGGGACGAGCGGACGCAGGGGACAATGGAGCAGGTCTTCGCGCGCATGCCTCGCGAAGAGATCTTTCAGCGCACCGGCATTCAGCTCCTTAACTTCAACACATTGTTTCAGCTTTATGCCCATTCGCAGGCGGGCATACCCGAGAATGCGGCGAGGCTGCTTCTGATTCCGGATCTTATTAATTATTTTCTGAGTGGAAAGATTGTTACCGAGTACACGAACGCGACGACAACGCAGCTGGTGAACTCGCAAACGAGTACGTGGGATGGCGAGCTAATCGAGCGGTTAGGTTTGCCGGCGAAACTACTTTCAAAGATCGTCCCTGCCGGCAGAGACCTGGGTCCAGTTAGATCTGCGCTTGTTGATGAACTCGGTCTCGACGGCGTGCGCGTGGTTGCGCCGGCGACGCATGATACCGGCAGCGCGATCGCGGGGGCGCCGCTTCAAACTGGCTGGGCGTACATTTCCTCGGGCACGTGGTCGCTGGTCGGCGTAGAGCGCGATAGCCCATTGATAAATGAAGCGGTAGCGCGCGCCAATTTTACGAACGAAGGCGGCGCGTTCGGCACGATTCGATTCCTCAAGAACGTGATGGGTCTATGGATTCTGGAATCGTGTCGAAAAGAATGGCAACGACGCGGCGCCGATATTGAATACGGTGCTCTTCTCGATCAGGTCGCGGCGGTTGAGGATTTTCCTGGATCGATCTTTCCCGACGATGCGCGATTCTTCAACCCGCCGAGCATGCTTGAAGCGATCGCAGCGCAGCTTAATGAAACCGGACAATGCATGCCGGTTGATCCGCCCTCCGTGGCCAGGATAATTCTGGATTCCCTGGCATTCAGATACGCTTCGGTGCTCGGAATGATCGAGTCGCTGACAGATCACAAAATCAAAGGAGTGCAAATCATCGGCGGCGGAAGCCAGAATGCGTATTTGAATCAGGCGACTGCCAATGCAACGGGCCTACCCGTCTTGGCAGGGCCCGCGGAAGCGACCGTCATAGGTAATTTGCTGGTCCAGGCGATTTCCGCCGGGCGCTTTGCGTCCTTGTCTGAAGCAAGACAACACGTCGCGGATAACGTGCGACTAGAGAGCTTCATGCCCAGGGCTTCGGCGGAATGCGAACAAGAGAAGCTTCGCTACGCGGACATTGAAGCTCGCTTTTCAAACTGAAAGATCAATGACTCCATCTAGCCGGTCGACGAAGATCATGAGCGATAGCATCCTGCTGCGCGCTATTAACATCGACAAGTCTTACGCCGGAGTCCACGCGCTCAAGGGTGCCTCATTTGAGTTGCGCGCCGGTGAGGTGCATGCCCTTATCGGTGAAAATGGCGCCGGTAAATCAACGCTAATCAAAGTCATTACCGGCGCGGTCGAAGCTGATGGCGGAGAGATCGAACTCAACGGAAAAACAATCGCGCACAACTCGCCGCGTGCGGCAAAGCAGTTGGGAATAGCCGTAATTTACCAGCAGCCGGCACTGTTTCCTGAACTTTCCGTGGCGGAAAACATCGCGATTGGTTTGGAAGAAGCCAGTCTTTGGAGCCGCGTTGATTGGCGCCATCGCCGCCAAAGAGCTTCGCAACTGCTGGCGCGGATCGGCGCCAAAATTGAACCGGAGACTGACGCTGGCGATCTCACGATGCCGCAGCAACAGTTAGTTGAAATTGCGCGCGCTCTGGGAGCCGATGCCAAAATCCTGATCATGGACGAGCCGACTGCCTCGCTTTCCGAGGAAGACACGCAGAATCTTTTTGGGGTAATCCGTCAGCTTCGCGCACAAGGCGTGGGCATCGTTTACATCTCGCACCGTCTTGGAGAACTGGCCGTAATCGCCGACCGAGTAACGGTGCTGCGGGATGGCTGCACAATCGACACGCGACTGATGTCCGAAGTCAATCGACAAGAACTTATCCAGTTAATGGTTGGCCGCGAGTTGTCGGCGGTCTTTCCAAAGAAGACAGTTCAAAAAGGCGACTTGGTTTTGGAGCTGCGCCAACTCGGTTGCTCTGAGTCGGGCATACACGATGTCAATCTCTCGGTGCGCGCGGGCGAGATCGTTGGGGTCGCGGGTCTTGTCGGGGGCGGACGCACAGAGTTGGCGCGAACAATTTTTGGATTAACTCTGTCAGACGAGGGTCAGATCCTGCTTCGGGGAAGACCAGTGAAGATTGAGAGCGCGACGCAAGCAATCGCAAACGGTATTGCTTATGTGCCCGAAGACCGGAGGCGCCACGGCGTAATTTTAGACTTGCCCATCAGTGCCAACATCACGCTGGGTTCTCTGGATAAGCTGTCACGGTTCGGCGCGCTGGACTTTCCGCGCGAGAAAGAGATTGCGGCAGACTACACGCGACGGCTCAGCATCAAGACGCCAACCATATTCGCTCCCGTGGCTACGCTCTCTGGCGGCAATCAGCAGAAGGTCGCTCTCAGCCGTTGGTTAGTTACAAAACCTTCTGTGCTCATCCTCGATGAGCCGACGCAAGGGATCGACGTCGGCGCCAAGTCAGAGATTCACGCGCTCATGACTGAGCTGGCCGGACAGGGTGTCGCGATCATCATGATCTCGTCCGAGCTGCCTGAGATTCTCGGCATGAGCGATCGGATTGCCGTGATGTACGGTGGGACGGTTGTCGCGACCTTGGATTGCGCCGATGCGACTCAGCAAAGAATTCTATCGCTGGCTCTGGGCCATAAAGTAGATGAAGTTCAGTCGCTATAAACGAGAACTGGCAGCGGCGGCTGCTTACGCGCTTCTGCTTGCAGTGGTCGCCGGGCTGGCGCCTTCATTTTTTACCGCCGCCAACTTGCGCGATCTCGCTCTGAACAACGCGCCGGCGTTGCTGGTGGCTGTTGGAATGACGATGGTAATCCTGTCTGGACAGATCGACATCTCTGTCGGTTCGCAGTTCGCAGTTGCGAGCGTCGCCGCCGGCTGGCTGGCTAAGGAAGGTGTCCCGATATCGATGTTGTTGCCTTGTTCCATCCTAGTCGGCGCGACGATGGGAGCAGTTAACGGCGTGTTCGTGGGATGGCTGCGTCTGCCTTCGATCATCGTGACTCTAGCAATGCTGGTCACGTGGCGTGATGCGCTGCGCTGGGTGACGGGGGGCGAGTGGGTGCAGAACCTGCCATCAAAATTCCAATGGTTTGGATTAGGACAGAGCATTTGCCAGTGGCTGATAGTGGCCGCATCGCTGGTCGTGCTCGTTGTCTTTAGTTGGATGTTACGCAATCTGGCGGCAGGCCGCGCGCTTTATGCGGTTGGCTCCGATGCTGAGGCTGCAAGGTTAGCGGGCATCGAACCACCACTTGTGACTTTCTTTGTTTTTGTTTTTATGGGAGCGCTTGTCGGTTTGGCCGCCCTGCTCAACGCGGTACGCTTTTCCACGATACCGAGCAACGCTGGATTAGGTTTGGAATTGAAAGCGATAGCTGCGGTCGTAGTCGGCGGAACTGCGATCACTGGGGGGCGCGGCACGTTGATAGGAACGCTGATCGGCGCGGCGTTGCTGGGCACGATCGGCACAGCGCTGACCTTTGTGGGCATCAATCCTTTTTGGGAAAAAGCGATTCAAGGAACGATCATCCTGGCGGCACTCGCTTCAGATTTTGTGCTGGGAAGACTTGAAGGAATGCGTATTCCGGATCGCGGACTGCGGATTAAAGGTGCGCAATGAATCCAGCCACTCCGCAAACGGCAATCCGCGAGCTGCAAATCGAAGCCCCCAGGCGCGAGCGGCTGTTTCCGAACAATGAATGGGTGCTGTTGCTCGTAATATTGATCGAAGGCTCGATCTTCAGCGTCACCGGAAATAATTTCCTCACTGCCGCGAACGCCTTCGAGATCACGCGCCTGAGCGTAGAAGTGGGATTGCTTGCGCTGGTGCTCACGCCGATCATCATCACCGGTGGGATCGATCTTTCGGTGGGCTCGATGATGGGACTCGCTGCCGTGGTACTCGGCAGTTTATGGCGCGATGCTCATTTGCCAATCATCCTGGCGGCTGCCATCACACTGCTCGTTGGCGTCGCAGGCGGGAGTGTCAATGCGCTAATGATCGGGCGGCTCCGCTTTCCACCATTAATAGTAACGCTGGGAACCTTCTCGCTCTTTCGAGGGATTGCCGAAGGACTGACGCGCGGAATCGAGAACTACTCAGGGTTTTCACCGCGTTTCTTATTTCTGGGCCAGGGGTATGTTGGCGGTCTGGTTCCGACTCAGTTGTTTATTTTGATCGCGGCCATAGTTGGCTGCGCATGGTGGCTGCATCGCGCTACCTACGGGCGCAGTCTCTACGCGATTGGTTTTTCTGCTGAAGGAGCACGCTACGCAGGAATTCCCGTGGCCAGGCGTCTTTCTCTTGTGTACATGGTTTCCGGTCTGGTTTCGAGCCTGGCCGCAATTATCTACGTTGCGCATCTCGGCCAGGCAAAGTCGGACGCGGGGACCGGTTATGAACTAATGGCTATCACGGCCGTGGTGCTTGGCGGCACCTCTATCTTTGGCGGCCGCGGCACGGTTCTGGGAACAGTTCTGGGCCTGTTCGCGATCGTGATTTTACAAAACGGATTGAGGTTGAGCGCGCAACCGGCAGAGTTGGCGGGCATTCTTACAGGCACCTTATTAGTTGGTACGATCCTCGTGGATCGTCTTTCAGTGCGCTTGAGATCGGCGCGTCTTACCAGCCCGGATCTCGGCGAGCAAATATCAAGTCGGCCATCGGCAACCGGCAGTCGGCAATCGCTCGGGGAGGTTGAAGTGAAAAACTCACAACTAACAATTCTCAGTGTGGTCATCCTAGTCGCCGCAGTGATAGTAGCCGCGACTAATTGGATGTCGCTGCGTTCGCTGCGGGAAGACTTGAAGAATCCCGCGGGGCCACAGCGCGCTGCGACCGCCCCGGCACACAAGCCCGTAATTGCGCTGATGCCGAAGGCGAAGGGAGATCCGTATTTCGTCAGTTGCAAGCAAGGCGCCGATGAAGCCGCGAAAGAGTTGGGGGTCGAGTTGCTCTGGGATGGGCCAACTGATCTCGATCCGGCGAAGCAAAACGAAGTGGTCGAAGCCTGGATTACCAAAGGCGTCGACGTCATTGCCGTGAGTGTTGAAAACAAAGTCGGCATCTCGACCGTGCTGCGCAAGGCGAAAGAGAAAGGGATCAGAGTGATCACCTGGGATGCTGATGCCGAAAAGGACGCGCGCGACTCCTTCATCAATCAGGCGACGCCGCAGGGGATCGGCTATACATTGACTGACGAAGCCGCGAGAATTCTCAACAACAAAGGAGACTTTGCCATCATCACTGCCTCGCTGAGCGCCGCGAACCAAAACGAATGGATCAAATACATCAAAGAAAGGCTCGCCCAGAAATATCCGGACATGAAACTCGTCGCCATCCAGCCCAGTGAAGGTGATCGCGACCGCGCTTTTGCTGAGACTCAGACAGTGCTCAAAGTTTATCCGAACGTGAAGCTAATCATGGCGATTGCCGCACCTGCGGTTCCCGGCGCCGCTGAAGCTGTCCAGCAGTCAGGTCGCAAAGACGTTAAGGTTACTGGTCTGTCGCTGCCTAACATGAACAAGCCTTATGTAAAGGCGGGAGTAGTCGAAAGTGTCGTTTTGTGGAACACGATCGATCTCGGTTACTTAACTGTCTATGTCGCAAATGCGCTGAGCACCGGCCAGCTCAAGCCGGGTGACAAAGAAATACATGCCGGCCGGCTGGGAAAAATAGAAGTCGTCGATGATGAAGTCAGGCTCGGCGCGCCGTTCATCTTCAACAGAGAGAACATAGACAAGTTCAATTTCTGAAGTCTTGGCGATCGAACCTGTTAAAAACCAACGCGCGACTGCCAGGCGGTGACATGATTCGCAAAGCGTTCTTAATGAAGCTCAAGCCCGGTTGCCGAGAGGAATACGAACACCGGCACACACCAATCTGGCCGGAGTTGCAGAAGGTTTTGAAAGAGCACGGCGTGCGCAGTTATTCGATCTTTTACGAGCGTGATACCAATCGCCTCTTTGCCTATGCCGAGATTGAGTCGGAAGGGTTGTGGCGGCAAATCGCTAACACCGAGGTGTGCAGACAGTGGTGGGCGCACCTGAAAGAACTAATGGAGACGAACTCGGATAACAATCCGGTGAAGGCGGAGTTGGAGGAAATCTTTCGCCTCGACTAATTGGTGGACACTTTCGCTGGATGTCAGAAGTCGGGAAAGATGCTTAGGGCATTAAGTATGACTTTCAAATCAAAATGGCCTTTGTTGGTTCTTGTCTGCCTCGCGGCGTTCGCGCCGGCACGAGCCCAGACCATCAATGAACTTCAGCGCGGCTTCGAGCATCCGCCAGATGACGCCAAAATTATGATGCGCTGGTGGTGGTTCGGGCCGGCCGTGACGAAACCGGAACTCGAGCGCGAGATGCGTTTGATGAAAGAGGGCGGAATCGGCGGCTTCGAAGTGCAGCCGGTGTATCCACTCTCGCCCGATGATCCGCCGCTTGGCATTAAGAATCTTCCTTATCTTTCAGACGAGTTCATTGAGGCGCTGAGGTTCGTGTCTGAAAAAGCACGCGAACTGGGATTGCGAATGGACCTGACGCTGGGCAGTGGTTGGCCCTTCGGCGGTCCGCAGGTCTCAATCAACGATGCGGCGGGCTTGCTGCGCGCAGAGCGCGTGAAAACGCCAGGCAATACACGGCGTGTTCCTATTCCCAGCATTACGGCAGGTGAGAAACTCCTCGCGGTTTTTCTCGTTCCTTCACAAGAACAATCAATCGCGAGCGACGATCTCCATGAATTAACAGACATTCATGGCGGTTCAGTCTGGCTTCCTCCTGGTCTCGAAGCGCAGCACGACCTGCTTTTCTTTATCTCCAGTCGAACAGGAATGCAGGTCAAGCGTCCGGCAGTGGGGGCTGAAGGCTATGTCCTCAATCATCTTGATCATGTGGCCACAGAGCACTATCTGAAAAGCGTCGGTGACAGATTGATGCAGGCGTTTGGCTCCAATCCTCCTTATGCTGTCTTCTGCGACAGCCTGGAGGTCTATAACCAGGATTGGACCAGCGATTTCCTCGAAGAGTTTAAGAAGCGGCGAGGTTATGACCTCAAGCCGTACCTGCCTGCGCTGATGACGGACATTGGGCCAAAGACGCTGGAAATCCGGCACGACTGGGGAAGAACCTTAACGGAGCTTTTGAATGAAAGGTTTCTCATGCCGTTGCATGATTGGGCTCAGCGAAATCGTACCGTGCTGCGTATGCAGGACTACGGTGTCCCTGCGGCTGCCCTTTCAAGTAATGCTTATGTCGATTTGCCGGAAGGTGAAGGCCCACAATGGAAGATCGTTCGCGCGACGCGCTGGGCGTCTTCAGCCAGTCATCTTTATGGACAGCAAGTCACATCGTCCGAGACCTGGACCTGGCTTCATTCGCCCGTATTTCGAGCCACGCCGCTTGATATGAAGGCCGAAGCTGATCGTCATTTTCTCGTAGGGATCAATCAACTCATTGGACACGGCTGGCCTTATACCGCCGAGGGCGTCGAGTATCCGGGTTGGCGCTTTTACGCCGCCGGCGTTTTCAACGAGAAGAATCCGTGGTGGATCGTGATGCCCGACATCGCGGTGTATTTACAACGCGTCAGTTTTCTGATGCGACAGGGACGTCCCGCCAATGACGTGGCCCTGTACCTGCCCAACGATGATGCCTGGGCTCATTTCACAAATGGCAACACGCACATGATCGAAATCCTGCGAGACCGCGTTGGACCCGATGTCATACCCGGAATATTGGAAGCTGGATATGACTTGGATTTTTTTGACGACGACGTGCTGATGAAACTAGGTCGGGTCGAGAAAGGCGAACTGGCATTAGGACCGAATCGATATCGCGTTGTCATACTTCCAGGTGTCGAACGCATTCCGCTCGACACGTTGCGGAAGCTGGAGGAGTTTGCGCGCAGCGGCGGCATCGTAATCGCTACTCGCCGCCGTCCTGAGATTGCTCCGGGCTTTAAGGCGACAGAGACAGAACAGAATGAGTTACACGAAATCTCCCGGCGCCTGTTCGAAGGTCCATCTGCGACGGCATACTTTGTTGAGACTGAGAAGCAACTGCTCGGAAGGAAACTGGCGAGCCTAATTCAGCCTGACGTAGCACTAAACCTTTCTGTTCCCGACATCGGTTTTATTCATCGACGCAGCGCGAACGCTGAGAGCTATTTTCTCGCGAACACGTCCAACGCGCGCCAGAATGTGAAAGCTACTTTTCGTGTCCAGGGGCTGCAAGCCGAATTGTGGGATCCGTTCTCTGGACGCGTTGCGTCTGCGGAAGTTGAGACTCGATCTTCTGGAAGTCTTACCGTAGGAATCGATCTTGAGCCGTATGGCTCTCGGGTTTTGGTCTTCTCGAAGCGCGCGCTCTCGAAGGCTGTCGTCCGATTCGCGCGATTATCCGTATCGCCAATCGACCTCAGCACTGGCTGGCGAGTCTCTTTTGGGGATAGTGCAAGTCCTATCCTAATGGATCGTCTGAGGTCCTGGACCGAAGATGAAGCGACGCGCTACTTCTCCGGAGTGGCTACCTATGAAAAAGAAGTAGTCGTGCCGAAGGAGATGATTCAAGAAAGTCTCACCGTGCGGCTCGATCTTGGAGAGGGCAAGCCAGTTCCCGAACAAACTTTGCGCGCAGGCATGCAAGCCTGGCTTGACGCGCCGGTCAGAGACGCTGCGGTGGTGTATGTTAACGACCAGCGCGCCGGCTCGGTTTGGTGTCCGCCGTATTCGGTTGACGTAACCAAGCTGCTGCGTCCTGGCGCAAACAAGATTCGGATTGTGGTTGCCAACCTCGCGCTTAATCATATGGCCGGCAAACGATTGCCTGACTATCGACTGCTCAATCTGCGTTATGGCGAACGTTTCCAGGCTCAGGACATGGACAAGGTTCAGCCTGTACCGGCGGGGCTGCTGGGCCCAATTCGTTTGGTAGCAAGTCAGGGCTCCAGCCCGTAGTCAAGACTAGCTCAAGTTATCATCTTATGATCTTGCATTCCCGAAAAGAGGCTGTATAATGGCCGCGCCCGACCAAAAGGAATCATTCCAGAACCAGGATCATAGCCCTTTGGTTTCAGGTCCCCTGCGGTGGAGAATTCTGAGAGCGGAACGGAGGGGTCCCTCGCTCGAACAAGATGCTCATGCCTGTTACTCAAGATTGAAGGAGATAAGACTCATGCGCCTGATGCCAGCAATTGCGGTACTTTTCGTATGCTCGGTCGCTTTAGTTGGACAGACTAACAAAGGCGGCATCAGCGGAACGGTCACTGATCAAAACGGCGCGCTTGTGCCGGGTGCGACAGTGGTCATCACCAATCTCGGAACCAACCAGAGCCAGACTCTGACCACATCAGAGTCAGGGACCTACTCAGCCAGCTCACTTGAGCCTGTCGCCTACAGCATTCGAGTGGAAATGAAGGGTTTCAAGAAGGCGCTCGTGGGAAAAGTGAAAGTTGACACGGCTACGATTGCCACGGTGAACATCTCGTTGGAAACGGGCACCATTGATCAGACGGTGACGATCAATTCCGACGCTCAGCTCATCAACACTGAATCGGGGACGACGAGTCAGACGATTACGGCGCGCCAGATTCAGGATGTGCCGCTTAACAATCGCAGCGTGCTAGACCTGGCCGTGACGATACCGAATGTTTCGGGTGAGGCGGGCAGTGAGGACCCCGGGGTGACTTCCGATCAGCCGGTGCCCGGTTACAACCTGAGCGTGAATGGCGGTCGCCCCGGCAGCACGTCGATTCTCGCCGACGGAGTTAACAATACCGGCGTCGGCATCGCGCGCGCGGTCGTGAGCTTCACGCCGGAGACTGTGCAGGAGTTCACGGTACAAAGTAGCGCATACTCCGCTGAGTTCGGACAGACCGGTGGCGGCGTGATCAATGCAACCACAAAGTCGGGAACAAACAATTTGAACGGCATCGCTCTTTGGTACACGCGTAATCCGACCTTCAACGCGCGTCCGTATCGCACCGGCAACGGCCCACGTCCGCCCAACAATCTGCGCTACAACCAGGTGTCGGTGACAGTGGGCGGGCCCGTCTTCCTGCCAAAGCCAGGCGAGGGTGGTAAGGCTTTCTACGATGGTCGCAATAAGAGTTTCTTCTTCTTTGCCTACGAACCGCGCTGGAAACGCGACTTCCTGTCGGTGACAACTTTGCTGCCGACCGCCGCAGAGCGCGGTGGCGATTTCACCAACCTGGTCAGGACCAGTAGCGGTTGGCTGCCGACAAGTATCGCTACTCAATTCAACCAAGGTTCAATCGGAACTTCGAACATCTTTCAACAGTTCAACCTAGTGAATGGGCGTTTGGTTCCACTCGCGCAAACATGCACCGTTGGTGGAGTCACCACCACCACCTTCTGCCAGTTTCCCGGAAACAAGATTCCGCAAAGCATGATCGACCCGACGGCGATAGCTCTGCTGAAGTTCATGCCGGACGCCGGAGGTTACTTCATTGACGATGCGGGCCTGGTCCGAAACTACATCGTGCAACGCTTTGTGAAGCAGGACGAAACGCGTTACACGTTGCGGCTCGATCACAACCTGACGAAGAACGACAAGCTCAATTTCCGTTATACCAAGACTCCCGCGATCGGCATTCGCGGGTTCGGCAGTGACGTCAACGGCAACACTGGTGTTTTCAGCAACGCACAGCAGTACGTGCTCGCCGATAATCACATCTTCTCAACGAATCTGATCAACGACCTGCGGTTGAGCTATACGCGGGGCGTTTTCAGTGAAGACTTTTCGCCGGAGTTTTCGATCAAGAGCGGCCGCAACCTGGCAACTGAGTTAGGTCTGCCGAGTCTGACGAAAGGTGGTCTCCCGCTGTTTCAGATCAGCGCCGATGGTGGATACAACGCGTTCGCTGATGTGGGCTCTTCCGGTTCGACAAATAACTACAACATTGAGGATCGGATCAGTCTCAACGATATCGTTTACTGGACGCATGGAAACATGACCTGGAAATTCGGCACTGATCTAGGCCTGGCCCATCTAAACGTGATTCCGTTCTTTGGTGCCTCCGGCGGTCGTTGGGAGTTTCGCGTCTTGAACACGAGCGACAACCGCGGCACGAATGTGGCCAACGGCGGCAACAACCTCGCCAGCTTGCTCCTGGGCGTGCCTAACGTGGTTCAAGTTCGCCCGCTGTTGCTGAACTACAACTACTATTGGAAGAGTGGCGCGGCGTTTGTCCAAAACGACTGGAAGGTTCGACCCAACCTCACCCTGAACCTCGGTCTGCGGTACTCCTTACAATATCCGCGTGCCGAAAAGAGAAATCTTCAAGGCGTATTCCGACCCGACATTACGCAGACAGTGACCCTGACAGATGCTCAACGCCGAGCCACGGCGACTGGTCTGGGAATCGCCACGACGGCGCCAATTCCCAGTTACGTGCCGACGACAGTAGTGCTCCCCGCGTTCGCTTTCGCGGGACGTGGTGGAAGATCGAAATACCTTGTTCCGGTGGACTATTGGGATTTCGAACCGCGATTCGGTTTTGCCTGGAGCCCTCATTTATCCAAATGGGCCGAGGATAGAGGTGCGGTGATCCGTGGCGGCTATGGAATCTCTCACGTGGCGCTTACCGGCAACAACCGTCTGCCGAATCCGGACTTTGGAGCTTTCACCGGAGTATCTACCTTGGCCAGTGGTTCCACGGCGGGCGGCACAGCGGATCCAACTCAGCCAGTGCGTTTGACTGGCAATCCGCCATTCATCGCGGGCGGAGGGATCGACCAGGCGCTGGGCACAACGCCTGATGGGCTGGTCTTTCTGAACAGTCTCGGCACACCGGGATTTGCTATCTCTCCGAACGGAAGCGGGAAAATTCCTTACGTTCAGAACTGGAATCTCTCTCTTTCGATGGAACTCTTCAAAGATTTTGCCGTTGAAGTTGCTTACGTCGGCAATAAGGGCACGCACCTTTACATGCCGTTGGTGAACATCAATCCGAAAGACATCGGATTCGTCGAAACGCTCGAAGGGCAGAACATAAATTCGGAAACTACTTTTGCCGATCCCCTGGGACGGAAGAATGTGCTCGGCGCGGTAGTGGCGATCCAGCGCAACAGCGTGACCGCCCCGTATTTTGGTTTCAATAACCTCTTCCGGTTCTTCGATCCTTCAGCCAATAGCATTCGGCACGCGGCCTACGTCAGCGTCCAACGCCGCATGCACAAGGGTTTGGCCTTCACGGCAAATTACACCTATGGCCACTCACTCGACGACGCGTCTGACGCCAGCCCGGATGTGCGAGTATTGACCACGCCTTCTGGTTTGGGTCAGGAAGTGTCTTACGGAGTGCCGCGCAGTCGTGATCGCGCGATTTCAACGTTCGACATCAAACACATTTTCAACTCGACGGTTATCTGGGACATACCATTGGGCAGGCGGCGCGCCTTTCTCAGTCACGTCCCGTGGTTAGTCAATGGCGTAATCGGCGGCTGGACCATTTCCAGTGTCTTCCGATTGCAAGGAGGGCAGCCGTTCGTTCCTTTCATCACGGATACTAATCGACTTGGCGGCACCAACCGCGCCATCAGGCTCGACATTGTGCCGGGAGTGCCGTTGAAGAATCCGCTCTATTCGAATACTTGCACGATCGGCGCGCTTTGCGAACCTTTTGTAAATCCCGCGGCATTCATGCGTCCGGCAAAGGGCTCTTTGGGCAATGCGCCGCGTACACTTGATATACGCGCCCCGATGCAAGAATTTTTCGACGTTTCATTTCAAAAAGATTTTCCCTTGCCGTTCGGCACTGAGGGCAAGCGAAAGCTTCAGTTCCGAGTGGACCTGATCAATGCCTTCAACCATCCCAATTTCCGGTACGGCAATACCGGCAACACCCCTTCGGGTTTTGGAGGTCTGCCGAATGAGACGCCAGTCTCGCAGGCGGAACTGACTGCGTGGCTGGCAGCCAATCCCGGCAAGACGGCCACGTTGACGCAGGTCCAAAACCTCACTATCAACAGCCGTTTGCCGAGCGGAGCAATACCGTTAGACTTCTTCCACATACCGATTCCGCAAGGGTTTGCGACTGCGACTGCGAATTCGTTCGACATCACCACGCTCAATGGGCTCAAGCTCTACCGCTTGCGCCAGGCCTATGATCCTAGCTTCGGAGTGCTGGGCGCGTCCCCTCCTTATCAGCCGCGTTATATTCAATTCGGGCTGAAGCTTTACTTCTAAGTGAGGGTGCGAATTTTTAAACTTCCGAATGGACAATGGGCGGGTGACTTAATGAACGGCCGTCCGACGGTCGTTGCCAAGGCGCAAAAGGGCGGTCGGCTTACGGCGGCCGCACTTTTCTAATTCAATCGCTTTAGCAGGCGAGATCGCTGCCTTGGTGAAAGCCTTGTAAGTTAAATCCAAAACGGTCGATCGGATGCGTTCGCGGAACCTGAGTACGTGCAGCGCCGAATCGAGGAGAGAAGAAATGATTCGCAGGTTCGTTTCGCTGATTTGTTTGGTCCTCGTTTGCTTGCTGCTGCTGCTGACCATCCCGGAACTAACATGGGCGCAGGGCGGCAAAGAGATTCCGCGCGAGTGGATCGATCCGGACACGGGCCATCGCGTTATTCGTCTGTCGGATGAACCCGGCAGCGCCAGTTTGTACTTTCATCAAAACGCTTACACGCCAGATGGTGAGAAATTAATCATCACGACGCCGACCGGGCTTTCGACAATCAATCTCAAAACGCGCGCGATTGAGAAGGTTGTCGAGGGCCGTGTGAACGTCATCATAACCGGCAAAAGGACCGGCAATGTCTATTATGTTAAGAACCGCGTTGTTTACGCAACGGATCTGAACACAAAAGCGACGAGAGAGATTGCGAAGCTGCCGCCGGGCGCGTCCGTCTCAACAGTTAATGCCGACGAAACGCTGCTGGCCGGCACGATTGATGAATTAACTGCAAAAGCTATTGCGGAAGGCAAAGCACCGGCGACAGCCAGGCCTAACGCACCGTCCGGAGATACAGCGGCAGATGCGCTCCAGCCGGCACGAGCCGACGCCTATCCGGGGAAAGGCGCGATGATGGAGAGGCGATTGGCCGAACGAAGACCGCTGCAACTGATTACCATCAACGCCAAAACCGGCGAAGTGAAGACCTTGCTGAAGAGCACCGATTGGCTCAATCACATTCAGTTCTCGCCGACCGATCCCACTCTGCTGATGTTCTGCCATGAAGGTCCCTGGCACAAGGTTGACCGTACCTGGACCATCCGCACTGATGGCACCGGGTTGACCCAAATTCACCATCGGACGATTAACATGGAGATTGAAGGTCACGAATTTTTCAGCGGCGACGGCAAAATGATCTGGTATGACTTGCAAACGCCTCGCAGCGAGGTGTTCTGGCTGGCAGGCTACAACGTGTCGACGGGCGAGAGAACCTGGTATCACCTCGAACGCAGCGAATGGTCCGTGCATTTCAACGTCTCGCCTGACGGAACGCTCTTCGCCGGCGATGGCGGCGGACCCAACAGCGTCGCTGCACCGGGAAACGGCCAGTGGATCTATTTGTTCCGGCCGGAGATGGTGCCGGATCGGACGGATGGAGTCGTCACCAATGCGAAGGATCTAATCAAACCGGGATTCTTCAAGGCGGAGAAATTAGTCAACTTAGCTAAACACAACTACAGCCTTGAGCCAAACGTCACTTTCACACCGGACATGAATTGGATTGTTTTCCGTTCGAACATGTTTGGTCCGACGCACGTGTTCGCGGTGGAAGTGGCGAAAGCTAAGTAGAGACAAGTCTGCGAATCGCACGCTGCTCAAGGAGCCTATCGTGTCGAAAACTGGGCGTCGAGATTTCGTCGGTAGCGCCCTGGTTGGCAGCGCGGGGTTGTTGGCGCTGCGCACCGCAAACGCTGTCGATGCCCGCATCGAAGTCCTCATCAACGAGGCGATCGGAACCATCTCTCCAGATATCTATGGCCACTTCATCGAACACCTCGGCGGCGTAATCTACGACGGCGTCTGGGTGGGCGAGCAATCGAAGATTCCCAACATCGGCGGCATTCGAAAAGCGCTCGTCGAGCACGTGCGCCGAATTAAACCCGGCGTGCTGCGCTGGCCGGGCGGGTGTTTCGCCGACAGCTACAATTGGCACGATGGCGTAGGTCCCCGAAGCGAACGTCCGCGGCGAACCAATTTCTGGATTCGTGATACTACTCAGAACTCTGATAGTCCGCAGGTGTACGAGCCGAACCAGTTTGGAACGAATGAGTTCGCGCGCTTCTGCAAACTCATCGGCGCACAACCTTACTTCGCAGCGAACCTGCGCAGTCTGCCCGCGAAAGATTTTTATGAGTGGGTCGAGTACTGTAACGCGCCGGCGGAGCTGACTACTTTATCGCGAATGCGCGCGGCGGCCGGAGATCGCGACGCCTTCGGGGTGAAATACTGGGGCGTCGGTAATGAATCCTGGGGCTGTGGCGGCAATCTGACGGCGGAGGAATATGCGACCGAGTTTCGTAAGTTTATCGCCCGGGTTCCGCGGTATAACGTGAAACTCGCTTTCATTGGTTCGGGTCCGAACGGCGCCGACCGGCGTTGGACGCGCGGATTTTTCACTAAGCTGGCTGAGAAAGGCGAAAACTTTTTTCGCAACCTCTATGGTTGGGCGCTTCATTACTATTGCGGCAGCACCGGAAAGAAAGTCTCTACCGATTACACGACGGATGAATGGTACGAGTTGCTGGGCAAATCCGATCGCATGGAGTCGCTCATCATCGATCACTGGTCCGTGATGGGCGAGATTGATACGCGCCGGCAAGTCAAGCTCATCAACACAATCCATTCGCTGTTTCTGGCTTACGAAGACAAGTTCATTGCCACACCCAACTATCACGTATTCGAAATGTACTCGGCCCATCAAGGTGGTACTTCGGTGCGCACAGTCTTTTCCGCGCCGCGGGTAAGTTACACCGTCCCAGAAAAGGCAAACAGTCTGTGGGGACTGCAAGGGTCCGCCTGGCTTCACGACAAACAGTTAGTGCTTACCGTTGTAAATCCCCATCACAATCAAGCGCGAGAAACTGAGATTGCCATTCGCGGCGCCTCTATCGGGTCGTGCCAGAGCAAAGTGCTGTCATCGACGGACATCCATGCGCATAACAGTTTCACCAATCCGCGGGCATTGGAACCTAAGGATGCCGACGTTAACATTAGTGGCTCAACTTTTGTCTATCAATTTCTACCCGCGTCCGTGACGCGCCTTCAGATCAGTTTGGCTTAACCCGAAAAGTGGGCAGATTGAACAGGGTCTTCGATTGATCTGTGACTACTCCCGTCACGGTACACCGGTAGTTGCTGGTAACTCTTTCGCTGTATCGCGCCACGCCACCAAAGCCACCGCAGAGGAGCAGGCCGCTGCCGGAACACCTCGTCAGTCGGGGTTCCGACGCGCGTTTTCGTTCCAAAATCATTTTGCCGAGATTTTGCCGAGATTCATATCGAAACCTATGTCGAATAAAGCACATGAACGCATCTTTTCCGACCGCGACCTATGAATTTGTTGGGTTCTTGCTTGGGATAATGATGGTGCGTGGGCTTACTTGGTCTTCATAACCCCAACGTCGGCGGTTCGATCCCGCCCCCGCTACCAATAGAGTCAATGATTTACGGCGGCTACGTCTGGCCGCTCTTTGCGTGTGGCCAATTTGTGCACAACTTTCTGAGAACCCGACATCGCCCCTTCCACGGCCTCGCATTGTTCCTCTCCGTCGCGCGAGCGTAATGGGCTGTCGTGTGAATTCGGAGTGTCACATAAGCGACGAAATAGTGAAAGTGTCGTATCCGGCTTCGCCGAGTCTCGTACCGAAAGTGGCACGCAGATCCTGCCAGACTAAACCGTCGATACCAGCCAGTCTTAATGCCGTATTGTAGGACCGCTTGATCTCCTTGACCCGGGTGCCAGTGCGAAATTCGTAAACACATATGCCCGCTGAGCCATTGCGAAGGGAACAGCGCCATCGCGCGAAAGCGAGTAGTGCAATTGTAACTGGCGCGTGCTGGCAGAAATTATGGGCGCGAACAATGCGCGAAAATCGAGAACTGCAAACAGCTAAACGAGCCTGTGTGAGCCGAAAGCACATACGACATAAGCCGAGAGCTTGTACGAAAGTACATTTTGAAACAAGGAAAATCGGCAGACGCCGCTTCATAGAGGCGCTCCGCCTCCAATTCAGATGCGGCGTCATTTCACATACTACGCTCGCGTATCCAGTGCTAGTGTATGGGGTCGAGGAACGGTGTATCTGGATCACTTACGTAAAAGATCACCACCCGCAATGGATCCGTGCTACTGCGATTGTAGCCCGTCATTTTCACATGCGGCGGCATCATCATCGCCTTTCCAGCTTTCACCGTGAGTGGTTCGCGCCCTTCCATTTCCAAGGTAAATGCGCCTTCCAAAACATAGACAGTCACTGGGAAACGGTGTGTATGGAACATGGTCCTATTGCGCGGTTGGAAGCTCGCCGTGAGAACGCGCACCTCTTGCGTATCGCCCTTGGGCATTCCCTGGACGATCTCGTTCAGGAGTAATCGGGGCTTTACCACACCTGTTTCTTGGGCCATCGCTGTAAAACTAACGAGCAAAACCACGAATGCGATACAGAAGCTCCTGCACTTATTCATCTGAACTCCTTTCCAAACGGTAGCATTACGAGATGGTCTTATAATATTCCCATTGTTCCTTCAGCCGCATCATTAATGTGGTAAAGCGCGAGTCCTTTCTGAGAAGATCGAGAAAAGGATCGCCCTCAAAAAGCGGGTAACAACGGAACCCGTCGTCTGCTGCCGCCTGCAGCCATTTGATTGCCTGGTCAGACTTATTCATAAGCGAGTAAGTACAGGCAATGTTATACGCAGTATGATGAAAATGTCCGAAGCCCTTACCTTTTTCTACGGCACTCCTGATCTTGCGCTCCGCTGTGTTTTCATCACCGGCCAATGCGGCGATGAGAGCCTGCGCACCGGTAAAGAGTCCGCCGCTGTCCTCAGGATAATCCTTCAACGACTGCTCGAGCATTGCGGCTGCATCTTGAGTTCTTCCCAGATGCAATAGAGCTATTGGTTCCTGATAACCGACGAGTGCCGGGTTCACTTCTCTCGGAAGGTCATGAAAAAGCGTCAACGCTTGCTCATATTTACATTGAAACAGCAGTGTTTCTCCAATGTGGTATCTCGCAAGTGTATTGCTTGGATTGATGGCAACTGCTTTTTCCAATTCATGCAGCGCTTCGTCAAAAAGCCCGATGTGTTCATAAACAAGCGCAAGTTGATTTTGCGCCTCATCTAAGTTCGGATTTAAAGCCAGGGCGCGGCGATATTCCTGAATGACTTTGTCATGCGGAAAGTGATTGGACGGAGTCCAGAGGAGACGGCCACGAGCCAGGTGCGCTTCGGCTAAATCCGGCTCAAGGAAAAGGGCTTTCTCGACAGCAACGAAGGCCTTCTCCTCCCACTGTTTCTCATCCGGCGTGAATAGAAAGAACCTCCATACGCACGCCTGCGCCAACTCCGCCCAGGCTGCGGCGAAGTTTGGATCCATAGCGACGGCGCGGTCAAACATCTCGATTGCCGTTTCATTATTAGCTTTAATTTGACGATTAAGGTGAAATCGACCTCGCAAAAAATAGTCAAAAGCCACCCGGTTGATTGGGAGCGCGCGCGCCAAGCGCATCTCCTCCTCCGGCGTCAACCTGATCTGAATCTTTTGCGTGACAGCCCGTGCTATCTCGTTCTGAAGCGTTAGGACATCACTCAGGTCGCGGTCGTAGGTTTCGGACCATAGATGGCGGTCAGTCGGCGCGTGGATTAACTGCACAGTGATTTGCACCCGCTCTCCGGAGCGTTGCACTGAACCTTCCACTATCGCATCTACGTTCAATTCACGAGCTATCTCCGACAATGGTTTGTGCACGCCTTTATATTGCATCACAGAGGTGCGTGAAATTACTCTGAACGCTCCTACTTTCGCCAACCCTGCAATGAGTGTCTCTGTCATCCCATCGGCGAAATAACCCTGCGCTGGATCGCCAGACAAGTTAGCCATCGGCAGCACAGCGAGAGATCTTATCTCGGGCAGGTGTTTTTCAGGCGTACCTTCTAAAATCGCTCGTACCTCGGTCTTAAATCGATAGCCCCGGCGAGGAAGCGTCTCAATGTAAACAGGATTCTCTTTCGTATCGCCGAGAGCCTTTCTGAGCATCGTGATGTTGAAAGTGACGTTGCTTTCCTCAACAAAAACATCTGGCCAGAGCGTCTCCAGAATTGTCTGCTTGGTAACGATTGAACCTTGGTTCTTCACCAATAAAAGAAGCGTTTCGAAAACCTTAGGCGTCAGCGGTATCACCCGCCCATCTCGCAACAACACGCGCTCCTCCACGTCCACCACGAACGAATCAAATCTATAAATCTGTTTGAGAGTTAGCGTCATAAGCTCCTCGCGAAGCTCTAAGGGTTTTCTAAGGCTTCTCTAAGGCTTCTCTTAGGACTATGAGCCCACATGTGTGGTTAAAGCTTAGGTAGGGGGAGAGAAGATCTTACCACATGCCCATAGTAGCCAGAATCCAAAAACTTTTACGTGTAAATCGTGGATGTGGTGGCTCTAGTGAGTTGAGTAATCCTCAGTTGCTCATTCGAACACGCTCGAAAATTCTACTTCAGCAGTATTGGGACGGGAGGATATCATGGTAAAAAAATTCTGTGCTTCAATTTGTTTACTGCTTTGTTGTGGGCTATTTGGGAACAGTAGCCGGGCCCAAAACGTGGTCACTGACTGGGCAGGAATCATTCAACCTGCCGTGATAAAGATTGGCGATTCGAGTCCCCTCAGACCGCCGGCGAGCTCCGAGGTACTACACACAATAATTCAGCTCTCCATGTACGACGCAGCTATGGCGATCGAGGGCGGCTACACGCCGTTTGCGGCGGCCATATCGGCGCCGCCTGGAGCCGACGTCCGCGCGGCAGTCGCGACAGCCGCCTACCGCACCGCCCGCGCACGCGTAGCCGCGTCCCAAATCTCCTACCTCGACGAGCACTATTTCGCCTATATGGCCGGCATCCCCGACGGCCAAGCTAAGAACGACGGCATCCAGGTCGGCGAGTACGCGGCAGCCGCCATGCTCTTCCTGCGCGCCAACGACCGTTTCGATAATGTGGTGCTGTACCAGTGCAGCTCGGACCCACCCCCTCCGGGCGAATTCGAGCCGAACGCGGGCTGCGGTACGCAGCCAGTCGACGCCAAACTCGGCAACGTTATGCCGTTTACATACAGCGATCCGTCGCAGTTCCGGCCCGACGGTCCTAACCTGTTGACTTCGGAAGACTACACCGAGGACTTCATCGAAACTCGAGACTACGGCCGCTCGAACAGCACGTTTCGTACACCGGAACAGACCGATGTCGCTTACTTTTGGTCGGAACATACCTATGCACAATGGAACCGCAATCTCATCGGACTGGCCGTTAACCGCGGCCTCAATATTCGTGATACCGCCCGATTCTTGGCGATGGTACATTGCGCAGCGGCCGACGCACTGATTGCTGGTTTCGAGGCCAAGTACTTTTACCGCTCCTGGCGGCCACGGACGGCGATACCGCGAGCGGACAGCGACGGGAACCCTGACACTGACGCCGATCCGACTTGGACCCCGCTTCTCACCGTTAACCACCCCGAGTACCCGTCGGCGCACGGCTTCTATTCGACGGCAGTAACGGATGCGGTGGCGGCATTCTTCGGGACCAACAAGGTTATGTGGACTATCACGGCCAGCAAGACCACCGTCCCGCAGTTGGTTCAGACCGAACGAACCTATTACGACCTTAACGCGGTTATGCGCGAAGTGGACGATGCGCGTGTTTGGGCGGGCTTGCACTGGCGTCACTCAATGCGCCAAGGCGACCAGGTGGGCCGCAAGGTCGCCAGCTATGTTACGCATAACTTTTTCCGGCCAGTGCAGTAGCCTTGCTCTGTTACTGATGCACGTCTTACCAAGATAGAATGCGGAAATGGGTGCTCGACTTGCGTTTGAGTTATTCGGATGAGCAAACACAAGACTCGGATACCAAGCTGAATGAAACATGATGGACTTGAGATTGATGGTGCCGAAGGGGCACTCGATCTCTCGTGTGGCGTAACTTAGGTTCCATTAACGATTCACGCCAAGAGCGTTCGCGTGTTTGAGAAGAAATCCAGACGATCCGCAGGACACCGACTACACTGGCTACGACTTCTGGTTAACGAAACTGAATCAGGTTCAATGGTAACTTTGTTAATGACGAAATGGTCAAAGCTTTCATAGCTTCGTCTGAATGCCGGCAACGTTTTGGTAAGTGAGAAAATTAAATCCCGTCTGTAATTATCTGCATCAACGATGATCTCGCCACCTGCGCCAAATTCTTTGTTGTAAAGTTGCTGTAATCTTCTGTGCGCTTCATGCGCTAAGGTCCCTTATGTTCTGCTCAAACGACTGTTTTCCCGCGAAAATGGTGATCTATTCAATCGAAGGCGTTGTAAGTCGCGGTTGAATTAGTATTCATAACCCCAAGGTCGGCGGTTCGATCCCGCCCCCCGCTACCAACCAAATCAGCAACTTAGCCGTTCCATCAATAGCCCGCTTTGAAGCGCTTGCCAGACTTTTGCCAGACTTGGTTGAATTTCCGCCGAAATCTCGGTTGGAGTCTGGCAAAGTAACTCGACTGCGCGGCGCCTCGCATCAATAGTCGAGTGAGTGTAGTCGTCCGTGATGTTTCCGGACTGTGTCCGAGAAGGTCACGCCGAACGACTCGGCTAACTCCGAGTTCCTCTAGCTTTGTACTAAAACAGTGACGAAAAGTATGGAAGGTTATTCCGTCCCGATCGTATTGGCCGTACTTGATGCCCGCGTCCTTACATGCGGTAGCTAGTCCCCTCTTGACTTCCTTGATCATTCCCTTGGTTCTCGAACTCGGAAACAGGTATTTGTCGATTGTTGCGTCATTGAGTTGATGAAAGGCCACAGCGCGGGGACGTGAATTCATCGGGATCACTCTTGGCTTACCGTTCTTGGTCTTTACAACGATGAAACAACCGGGCGGAACCTCGTAAACCTCCCTGCCGATGTCGAACCATTTTGATTCTTCATCGCTGAAATTGACATGATCGATCTCAAGCCTAGTGATCTCTCCCAAGCGAAGGCCGGTGTCGATCTCGAAGCGAACGATAGGACGAAG
>WNFY01000419.1_pt1 | contig 37415 bp, 41 predicted proteins | sample 5400091 | NCBI WGS metagenome assembly WNFY01 (sample SAMN13153364, study PRJNA577476) | soil metagenome | isolation source: 60 cm soil or saprolite under grassland replicate 1 | place: USA:California | collected 2016-06-15 | reverse complement strand
GGCATATGGCCACCAATATAAAGTCCATAGAAACTGTATTTGATCATGGGAGTAGAGTCCTATATAACTTGTGGTCAGGTTAAATCCAATGGAAAAGGCGAAAAGCAAGTAGGATAGGATCAAGTAAAATAGAAATGTAGCCCACATTCTGTAATTTGCATGTGCATTTTTCGCTAAATCGCTCGTAGAGGGGGTCGCCAGGGTAGGGCTTTTATCTGTCTCTACAGTATCAAACACCTTCTCTCCTAAGTTCGCAGAAAAACTACGGAATGTGGGTGTAAAAATATGCTTTTTGAATTTCATGCTAACCTCTGTATACTTAAGTCGTAACACCCATCGAGTAGTTTAGTTAAACAAGACAGAAAATGCAAGCTTAATAGCTATATGTGCCAAAGATCAGGACTGTTTGATGCGCCGATACGTAAAGACATGGTGGAAGGTGAAATTGTAGATCAACACAATCACAATAGCCAGCGCCTCAGCGAGAAGCCCAGGCATATGTACGAGAGAAAAGAAGGTAAATTCCAGCAAGAAGGTCAACAACGTGCCCACGATACACGTCGCGTGAAAGCGCAGGCAGCGCTGCAACCAGGGGCGTTTTGCGCCGGGCAGGCTAATAAAAGTGAAACGGTCGTTAGGCAGAAAGTTGGCCATGATTGAACATTCTGCCGCGATAGTAAAGGCAAAGATATTGTGCACTTGCGTGCTGACACTAATCGGGAAATGGAAGCGGTATAAGACCAGGCCAAAGACCATCAGATTGACCATCGCAGCCAGACCACCGAACAAAAGGTAACTGAGAATACGTTGGATTTGACCGGCCTTGCCACTTGTTTTTTCATCAACAAAATCCAGCACTCGATTCGCAAGTTGCCACGGATAGGGTTGATAGGTGCGGGAAAGAGTAGTGGTTGCTTCTAATGTGGAGTTCAGGGTTTCCTGGGCATCTGCCAGGGGAGTTAGGACAGCAGACAACTTTTTGATCTCATCTTGAACTATCGTATGTTTCATGTATTTTCCTACAAAACTCATTTACAAGGTCAGCGAGCGAAGATTTGGGCTAGTGATGTGCATAATTCGACGGCTTACATTCATCATGCGAACGGTTAATGCCTCGAACTACGTAATTGTGCCGATTACATTCTGAACGATTCGGCGTCACCATAGATAACAGATGATAGATTAGCTGGGCCATTTTTCTTGAGCTGGTTATGGACATATACAGACCACACTGGTAATACGTGAAAAGAAAACGCAGGAGAGGCGCTCACCTCGCCTGACGTGTAGTATCTTGCTCTGCGGAGTATATTATTCTTCACGCTGTAGAACCAGGCGAGCTGTCGTGTTCCTGAATAAATGAGTCGACAAGCTCACATACTGTCCCCAATTTTTCGATATGTGGCGAGTGACCACAGTCAGATAGTTGCACTTCTTGGTACTGACCACCGTTTGCTTTGTATCTTTCCAGGACTGTACGTACCTGTGTTTTCATGGGTTGCGGTGGATAGAGTTCTGCTCCTGGCCAACCTGGAACCGCGCCGATCTGTCCCAGGAAACCAAAGTCAAATAACGAGGTATCGGACACGATCTGGTCGTCAGCGCCATGAATCCATAATACGGGGGGTTTCGTACTTATATTGGCGAAATTGCCCTGGTTCATATACTTAGGAGAGAGAGCATTGTTTACGCCAAGTGTGCCTGGGCCAATGGTTGGCCAATTATCCGAGGGGGTCATGTCGCCGGGATAATTGCCTGGTGTTACTTTGGTTGTGAGCAAAGATGTGAGATACATCTCTTCCCGGTCAGGAGAGGGTCTAAACAGTGGCTTAAAATAGAAGTTGTTCATTACTGTGCGAGGTGAGAACTGCTCATTGCCCCGGTCTCCCTGAGCGATACGTTGTGTGAAATCGGGGTTAGCCGTTCCTCCTCCGCTGCCTGCGAAGTCTGGCCAGGTTGGAGTTCCCATAGCGTCCTTTGTTCCACCAAAACCAAACGGTGAGCTAGGGGATTCCAGTGTGAGAGAGCGTAATCTACCTGAATAGTCTATGGCATATTGCATGGCAATGTTGCCTCCTAATGACCAACCTAGCAGGTGGAAGGAGCTCAGGCTTGATGCTCGCACGAAAGCGGCGAGATCGTCTGAGAAGTCACGCATGCCTCTGGTCCCATCAACTGGTAAGACCTCGCTGTCGCCGTAGCCACGCATATCTGGTGCGTAGACAGTGTAGTGACCTGTTGCTGCGAGTGCGAGCATGTAGTCTTGAAAGAAGTGAGAGGATGAACAATTACCATGAACCAGTACTATGGGTATGCTTCCTGTACCAGCCTCGAGATATGCGACTTCAAGGCGTTCAGTTTTAACTTTCTTTTGGGTGACGCCAGGTAGTAATTGAACTGTCATGTACGTTATGCCTTTTTAGCGGTAGGAGTAAGTATTTTGGTTGGTGTAGTCTTCTTTTTTTGCTCTAGTTTTTTGCTGGCCTCTTGGAGTTTTTTGTTGGTATACGCACGAGCAATCAGGAATGCTATGCCTATGCAGATTGCAACTGGAACAAATATTGCAATATCCAACGGAACTTTCATAGCAACAAAAACGAGTTGGAATATGGGTACCAGAATAAGGAGAAATGCTGCCATCAAAGTCAGAAGAAGAGTCCAGTGTGCTTGTAGATGTTGTTGCATTGTTGTAAAACGGTATTGTGCTTGCTCGCTGATACGGGACTGCTGATCAAGCAAGTTTTGGCGTTCGGAAGCAATTTTTTCGCGCTCGATGGCCAACTCTTGTTCAAGGAGATCAGCTTTGTATTGTGCCTGGCGTATCAAAGCAAGCAATTCGGCAACATGTTGATCTTCTGTCTGCTTCATATGAAGCTCGACCGTCTTTGCGACATCGCGCAAGAGAGGGGGGGTGTATTCGGGAGTAAGAATAATAGTGTTAGCTGCTTCAGCTACCATTTTTTGGGCTTCTTCCGAAACAGTTTCGTGGAAAGAGTGGTCAAGTTCCTGGTAGCGACTTTTCAACTCCTGGTTAGCTGCTTCAAGCTGGTTACGCTCTTCGATCGCTTCACGCAGGTGTATTTCGTATTGTTCAATTTCATTTTGCTTGATTCTATGGAGATTAACTAGTTCTCGTTCCAATTGTGCTTGTGTTTGCCTGTACTGGTAGATAAGGTGTTGTTGTTCATCTATCTTCCAGCGAAAACGCTTGTTTTCCTCGCGCAATTGTGCTATCTGGCGAGAAGTAGTTTTACCATTTGACATATCACCATTTATATTCGGAAGCATATCTGTGTGTCTTTGTCGCTTCTCGTTGATGATTTCTCGCCGGTAAGCTATGCGCGCTGAACGATCAATAGGACCAGTAGATGTATAATAGTCTGTATTATCAGGTGAAAACATAGTGAATAAGCTCCCTTGCAAGTGCTTTGATGCAGCAAAAGCATAGTGTGCCTGTTATGCGTTTAATGCAATTCATTCAGAAAATAAGCTCTCTCTTGTACAATTATGCATGCATATGCGTAAATTTTCAAGTGGTGGCGTTCTGGCTATCCTAGATTTTGTGTGATGAATTGTTCTAGCACCTGGATATATTGTTGTGGGTTGTAACCATAAGCTCCGCAGTGATCAGCCTCATCTACGAAATAAGTGTTCATAGCGATGTTGTGTGTTTGTGCTTGTGTTTCTATCTTGTATGCATGTGCGATTGGTATTGCACTATCTTTTACACCGTGAATGAGTAGGATAGGAGGGTAGCTCTGACGTATAAGTCCCTTTGATCGAGTGTGCCAGCGTTTAAAGCTAGTAGCTGGTTGCGCATTTAGGGTGTGGCCAAATCGTAGACGAAAGACGATTGTGCTTACTGCTAGAGTAGCCCAGGTGAGTGCGTGGAATCCATTCCGCAGTGGGTGCATGATTGGTGCCCAAGTGGAGCTTTCATTGGTGAGCTGCCAGTGCATAATGCGTTTTAATATTTCGTCCAGACGCGCATAGGGGCTATCAGCAATGATAGCGGCAATATCTGGTTGTGGCTCCAAAAGTAAAGCAACGGATGCTCCCATAGAAAATCCATGAATAACAATTTTACCTGGGATTGTTTCAGGCTGTTGACGGGCGACAACTATTGCAGCTTCCAGATCTCGTATTTCTGCATTGCCACCACTTGTTGCTATACTTTCACTCTCACCGTGCCCACGGAAATCGAACAGTAGAACATTGTAGCCGTGTTTATACTCCAGGGCTGCAACGGGGCGTAGCACTGTACGATTTATACGATAGCCATGACAAATGATGATTGTGGGAGCGGGTTGTGGCTGTGCCCAGAAATCTCCGCTTAGAAGTATGCCGTCAGCGGTGTGGAAAAGGATAGAACGTCGTTGTGATACAGGTGGTTCAGGTTCTGGGCCCGGCAGCGTCCATGTAATATTTCCCGCATCTATCAGGCCGTGAGGACGAGAGAGTTCTTCGACAAAATGTTGCGCTAGTAGGATTATACTGCTGGTAGCTGCTATGCTGAGAGCACCAGCGCCGGCTGCCAGGCCAAATACCCATCGGTGTTGAATAGACATATATGATGCTCCTTCTCTCTTCTCTTTAAACTATGCGGGTACTTGATGTTTTGTTAGATCAATCTCAAGGGGAAAAAGTGTCAATTATTTACTTTTTAATTACCTTTAGTGGGTACAGGTGATGGTGTTACTGTAGGAGTACCTGTTCCTACAGGTGTTGGTGAACCTGTTGGTGTTCCTGATGGCGAAGGCACAGCCGTTTTAGTGGGCGTTGGCGATACCAGAATAGCTGTAAAGTAGGCTGCTGAAGGTATCTTACATGTTGCTTTAGGTGACGCGAAATTAATAGAGATGGTAACGAGTTTGTTAACTGCGCTGGGTTTAATAGCGACAGGGAAAACTGCCAGCCCGTCGGAAGTGGTTGTAGTAGTCATGGTATCAGATGTACCGTCGGGCCATTGTATTGTCGCGGTAGCTGTAGCATCTAAGACTCCTACCGGGTTGCCATCCACAATCTGTGTGAATTTGCCGAAGATGCTGACAGTGCTTGTTGAGCTGAACAGCGGTGAAGTATCAGTTGCCCAGCCTCCGCAATAATATGGACTGAGCGTTGGAGTTGGTGAGCCGGTGTCTTGTCCAAGCTTAATTGTGACGGTGACAACGGGAGTCCCAGGGTTAAGCTGGCTACTGCCATTACTACTGCAAGCGACGATAAGAATGCTCATGAAAGAAAGAAAAGAGATCGCGCTACATTTAAATATAAGGTTGAGAAGAGTTTTAGTTTTATCCTGCTGGGATAACATAGGTTGAAGACCACTTTCATATGTCTGATTATAGAGAGTTATTGAGAATTATCTGGATCAGTATAGCATGGCTCTATCTATTGGCTGAATTATCTTGGGCCGGGCTGCTATAAAAGTACTATAGATAGGTAATGATCAATGTGTCATCAGAATAAACGTTGATGGAAGAAGAATATGTCTCGTACTGAGCAATCAGTCATGTCAACTTGCAAGGAAGTATTACTAAAGTCAAACGAGATACCTTGTCTGCATAAATCTCATTCTTAAAGCCAGGTATCTCGTTTGGTTTGGATTGTGTAGATCTGAATTGTGCTAGCCCGTGTTATTGGACGTTGACGGTTAAATTCATGCCAGGATGAATAGTACAGTAAAGTTGGAATGTACCAGCCGTGTTGAAAGGTCCAATAGCTGCGCTATCATTGCCATTGAGGGTGACATTAACATTTGGTGCACCGCTTTCAGACTTGGGCTGAGGCGTGCTCCCATTCCAGGTGCCATTTTTGATAATGTGCTGCGCTGTTGAATCATCGACCAGAGTGAGCATTTGGCCTTTTGGGACTTTTACCGAGGATACAAGGAAGCTGGCTCCAGCCATATGGGCCTGCGGGCCTTGAGGGAGAGAAGCTTCATCATAAATTGCACAGGCAGCGAGCATAGTGGTCAATAGACTAAATACAAGAAAGCCTACAAGTATCTTTTTATTCATGGGTGTTCCTTTCGGTCTGAATTATGAATATTGCCTGTTTGTCAGTCAAATACTGAATGTTTGTGAATATAAAGGCGAGAAAACGATCAAATACTCTCCATACATCATAACAGGAAGATTGAATAGGTTCCAGTGTTTGAAGGTATGTATTAAAGCATAATAAAAAGTGCTCCATAGCCTCCTCAATCGCCTTGATTGTAAGATTCTTGACTGTTTAAATTCTTCGGTGATAAAATCCTAGTAAATTAGTCAGAATAAGCAATATTAGAGGAGTAGCGCCTTGAAAACTGATGAGTCGCTGAGCGCAACAGTTGAAGAATACCTGGAGACCATCTACAACATGAGTGCGGAGGAAGAGGTGGTGATTGGTGCCAGGCTGGCAGAAAAGTTTCATGTCTCAGCGCCAACCGTAACTGAAATGCTCAAACGTCTTGTGCGAGATGGGTATATTGCAATGGATAACAAACGCCAGGTGACACTCACTGAAGCAGGAAAGCAGGCAGCTGAAGCGGTGTTACGAAGGCATCGCCTGACAGAGCGTTTCCTGGTCGATATGTTGGGCATGCAATGGCACCAGGTACATGAAGAGGCATGTCGCCTGGAACATTTTATCTCAGGCGCGGTAGAAGATCGTGTGATAGCCAGCTTGAATAATCCGACAACCTGTCCTCACGGTAATCCGATTCCTGGCTCGGTAGCGAATGCGCGCACTTATCTGAAAGATCAGGGCGCTGTACGTCTCTCTACTTTGGCAAATAGTGAGAAAGCCACTATTCTCCTTATCTCAGAGGTGGTGGAGGATGAGGAAGCTTTAATTTTATACCTGCACGACAAAGGCTTGACGCCCGGAACGCAATTAACACTTCTGACTAAAGAGGATGAAAGCAGGCTTGCAGATCTGCATGAGGAGAATTTCAAATTACTCGTTGATGGACATGAGGTCCACATTAGCGGGGCAGTAGCATCCAATATCTGGGTAACACGTTAACATGTGTGACATTTTTGTGATTTTGAGATAGTGTTTATCTTGACTTTCCATATTAGGGTGTGCTAATATCTGAGTGATTTAGTAGGAATTGGGGTGGTGACCTTTACTTCATATATCTTATCACAAGAAGGTCGTACATGATAGCAACATTCGTTCTTTTCCTCCGCGAGGGGCTGGAAGCCAGCCTGATTGTAAGTATCCTCTTTGCTGCACTCCGTCAATTGGATCAGATGGGAAAGGCTCGTGCTGTCTGGATCGGCGTAGGTTTAGCGGCTCTCGGTTCGCTCCTTGGTGGATTGGCATTATATGTGTTCGTGCATAAATATGCAGATACAACCCTTCAGACTATTTTCGAGACAATAACATACCTGGTGGCAGTGGTATTACTCACTACTATGACCTTCTGGATGCAAAAGCATAGCCGTACCATGAAACGGGAAATTACTGCAAGGGCGAGCGCTGCGGGTTCGGGATTTGCGCTTGGCCTGCTCGCGTTTACTACAGTTGGACGTGAAGGGCTTGAGAGCGCGTTTTTCACACTGGCTTTTGCATTTCAAACGAATGCTGTCCTGTTACTGACCGGTGCGTTGCTGGGAATGTTATCTGCTATAGGTTTGTGCTTACTGATTTATAAGTTAGGATACAGACTCGATTACCGCATATTTTTCCGTGTCATGGGTATACTCTTACTCTTCTTTGCGGCAGGACTCCTTTCAAATGCTGTGCAAAATATGCAACAGATAGGCTGGTTTAGCTTTGGTATGGCTCCGCTCTGGAATACCTCACATTTTCTCAGCGAAAACAGCGTTATTGGAGATCTGCTACATGGAATTATTGGTTACGCTGAAGAACCCACGATTTTGCAAGGCCTGTTTTATGTAACATACTTGTTAATAGCAGGAGGTATCTTTGCCTGGATAACACGCAAACCTATTATTGGGAAACCCTCTGCCTCATCTACGTCCACATTAAGAGCTAACGAGCAAGTTCAACGTGGCTCATAAGATTAAAATATACGAATTTATCGTAAAATCTCTTATTTTACGATGGAATTCGTACGAATTTATCGCTTTTGCTCCGAATAATTGCTAAATCTCCTGCTTCAGGTTATAATTGTAAATGTCTGACAAATGATGTCGTTACCCTTGTCTGACGCAATTCCTACGAATTCTGGATTGTCTTATTCCTCTTATCCCAAGAAAGGAGCTATTATGCTTCGGGAACCAATTACAATTAATCGCAAGCATGTAGAAGAGATCGTCGCTCGAGAAGAAGCGGAATTTCGCAGGCGTACTCCTGGTTCGCAAAAAATCCACAAACGCGCAGAATCTTCATTGCCGATGGGTGTTTCCAGTTCATTTCAGGCAGTCCCCCCATATCCTCTTTTCATAGATCGCGCTGTAGGTAGTCGTATTTGGGATATCGATGGGAATGAGTATGTCGATTTTCATCTAGGTTTTGGAAGTCTGCTCGTTGGTCATTCTCACCCATTATTGGTGGAGGCTTTGCGTGACCAGCTAGGCAAAGGTAGTCTCTATTCTTTGCCCTGCCCTGATACGGTGTATCTGGCAGAAGAGATGGTGCGGCGGTTTGCGCCAATGGAGCAGGTGCGTTTCTGTAATTCTGGAACAGAAGCGACGATGGATGCCATCCGTCTGGCACGCGCACATGCTGGTCGTGATAAGATAGTGAAGATCGAGGGTTCGTATCATGGCCATCATGATACTGTCATGATGAGTACCAAGCCTTCGATTGAGGCTGCTGGGCCTGCAGAACGACCACATACAGTTCCGGCTTCAAAAGGTATTCCTACTGACGTCAAGCAAAACACCATAATTGCTCCTTACAATGATCCAGAAACTTTAGATCGTATTCTTAGCGAGCATAAAGGCGAAGTAGCGGCAGTCATTACTGAGGCTATCTTGATGAATGTTGGCATAATGCTGCCAGATGAAGGATATCTCCAAGCTGTGCGTGACATTACGCGCAAGCATGGAGTATTGCTGATTTTCGACGAAGTTAAAACGGGTGTAACCGTCGCTCCCGGCGGTGTCACAGAAATCTATCCTGTGGGGCCAGACTTGATCTGCCTGGCGAAGTCAATTGGTGGTGGTATGCCGATCGGCGCATTTGGTGGACGGGAGGAGATCATGCGCCGCATCAACCACAGTGAAGTGGTGCACCTTGGCACTTTTAATGGCAATCCTATGTCCATGCGCGCGGGATTGGTGACACTTACACAGATCTTCACACCAGAAGCTCACGAGCATGCTAATGATCTCTCGAAACAACTTGGCGAGTCTTATGTAGGCATTATCGAGGAGTTCGATTTGCCAATGCATGTAGCCCAGATTGGCGCGAAAGGTTGCGCTATGTTCCGTTATGAACGTGCGCGAAATTATCGTGCATGGTGGGACATTGACATGGATGTTTCGTATGCATACTGGCTTTTCCTTGCAAATCGTGGAATCCTATTCCCTCCAGGCTTCGATGATCAGTGGACTGTTTCAATCCAACATACTCAGGAGGATATTGATCACCACACGCATGTATTCCACCAGTTCGCAACTGAATTAACCAGGTAGATCCGCACTAACGAGAATGGCTCAATGGGTAATCGGACAGGGGGGCTTTGCTTGCAAAGCCCCCCTGTCCGATTACCCATTGAGCAGCTAGCCATGGAGTATAGACGAACCGAACACGTTTTGCTATACTCACACCATGACTACTATTCTTATAGATTCGGATATATATCTATATTTTTATGCATTGTATGCAGAATAGCGACGCGCTACTGATGAACAAGCAAAATTTCACACAGCAATTACCGGAGGATACTACCCAGGATGAAGCGATTGCAGAGAATGCGAATGATACTCAAGAGGATGATTCTCAGCCGTCTGACCGTCCCCCAACTTCTACTTCTAGATTATTAATAGGTCTCACCCCATTTTGGCATGATCGAGTGATTGAGGTTGCGTTAGTCCTATCAATGGCCCTCTATTATGTTACCGGTAATGCAAACCTTGGTACCGGACGCCTTTTTCATCTTAACCCTCTCATCTCATTGCCTTTTTTGTTGATCTGTGCTGTGCTGTGCTGGTATCGCTTGCCGTTTGCTATAGCATTGATACCCCTGAGTCTTCCATACTATTTGCAACAGAAAACAATGATTAGTCACTTCTCCTTCAGCATAACTGAGATTGCTCTGTTGACTTGCGTTGTGGTGGCATTGTCGCAATTTTTGCTACAACTGGGAAACTGGCGTTATTATCTATCCTGGCGTGAACTGCGGGATCGGTTGGGGCCATTTACGCTACCTATCGTAGTGTTCTTACTGATGGCTGGTATCTCTGTCTTCATTGCATTCTCACAGAGGGTGGCGCTACGAGCATATCGTGAAGAAGTGCTCGAACCGATTCTCTATGTATTTCTGGCGATGTATTGCCTGCGCACTCGCCAGGATGTTGCTCGATTACTGATCGCTATGCTTATATCTGGACTGGTTGTGGCATTAATTGGTATGGCACAGTATTTCTTTTTCAGAAGTCAGCTTGTACTGGAATCGGATGGTATAAGACGTGTCCATGCGATGTATGGAAGTGCAAACAGCATAGGACTATTCTTTGATTATGTCTTGCCTATTGGACTAGCCTTATTACTGGTCAAGGCATGGACAATAACAAGTATACGGAGATCGAGGTGGAGAATACCAGGCGCAATCATGATCTGTTTACCAATGCTTCTGGTGCTTTATCTGAGTCAATCACGAGGAGCCTGGGTGGCAATCGGCGTTGCTTTCATCTTTATACTTGCGCTTTCAATCCGAAATCGTAAGTGGTTGCTCGTGGGTGGCTTGATTGGAATTCTTGTGCTAGGTGCTATTGTACTAATTTTCCAGAGACCTATCCTAAATTTATTTGTTGCTGGCCATCAAAATATAAATGGTATTAGCACTCTGACAAAGCGTCTCTTTCTCTGGCTAAGTGCTCTCAGGATAATTCGTGACCATCTTTGGTTTGGCGTTGGTATGGAGAACTGGTCATGTTATTATAGCCAAAATACAGTATGTATTAATCCCGCTCTCGTTCATCATTACTGGATTTTACAAAGTCCATTTACAGGCGCTATTACTGGACTGCAGGACGAACCAACACTCTCGCATCCTCATAACATCTTTCTGCATGTATGGGTAAGTATGGGTCTTTTTGGTTTATTGGCATTTATCGCTGTGCTGGTACTTTTCTACTGGCTCTTTGTACGTATTCTCATATCTCTACAAAACAAAAGAACTGAGCGCGAGTCTGCTATGTGGTGGATGACAATTGGTGTGGGAGCAGCTATGTTAGCAGGTGTGATCCAGGGACAGGTTGACAACTCTTTTCTTGCACAAGACCTGTCTTATTGCTTCTGGATGTTGGTTACGGCTCTGTTGTTGCTACGAGTAATGGCAGGTACACCATGGCGAGGAAGCCTGAGACAAAAGAAAACTCCCAATGCAGGCTAGATGGGATTCTTTTCACCTCTTGATGCTGATTTATTCTAATATGTCTCCCAAAATTCAATCACATCTCGTTTAGTTCGGTGTATCACTATACCAAAACATATTGGAGGTCTATTTACCTGTCCCCGAAACTACCAATTGGGATCTATTATTGTGGGGTATCGCATGTCTGATCTGCTTGAAGGCGTAATGTTGAGTGAATATCTCCTGCTACAATGTATCAGTAGGGGAGGGATAGCGGATGTATACCGTGCTCGCCAGACCGGTGAAGGAAATTATGAAGTTGCGGTGAAGGTATTTCGCACCGGCTACGCTCAGCGCGAATCCTTTCGTGAATATTTTATGACCGAGGCGGAAAAAATAGGTCAATTTGAGCATCCAAATATCCTGCCGTTTCTTGAATTTGGTGAAGGAGAGGGTCTGCTATATTCTGTTACGCCGCTTGTGAAGACTGGCACACTTGAGGATCTTCTGAGACGTGTCGGTGGGAAGCTCTCAGCAATGCAAGCCTTACAAATTATGCAGCAGTTATGCAGTGCTGTTCAATATGCGCATGAGCACGACGTGATACATGGCAACATTAAGCCAACTAATATTTTTGTCGCAGCAGATAGCAGAATGCTCCTTTCTGATTTTGGGATTGTTCGAGGATATGATGATAGCCAGCAATCGCTCACGCGTATTGGTTGGGGTTCAGCCGAATATGCTGCACCAGAACAATCATTAGGAGTGTTAAGACGAACCAGCGATATTTACTCGCTAGGTGTGTTATTGTTCCGAATTCTTACAGGAGAACCTCCATTTACAGGACAAACTCCTGTCGAAGTATTGCTTAAGCATGTTCGACAGCAAGCTCCCTCAGCACGCTCATTAGATCCAAATATTTCTGATGCTGTAGATGGTGTGCTGCATAGGGCATTGCAGAAACGCTCGGATGATCGCTTTGCTTCAGTGGAAGAATTTAGTAATGCGTTGGCGGTAGCTATAAGTGTTGCCCCAGTTGCTTCTCCTGTCGCTAAAGCTGTAACACCGATAACACGCCAACTTGCACCTGATCAGATTTCTAGCAGTAGTAGTGATCCCCGGACTCCAGCACCAGTGTACATGGCTCAGTCTTCTATCACTCCTGCTTTTCCAATAGGGCAATCTAATCCTCCACCACTTATCTTTGAGTCGTCTATGAACCAGACTTCGTCTGGTGGAAATTTTCCTGAAAACAGGGATGAATCGGATATAACCCTGGCACGAAAAACATACTCATTGCAGGAGCATGAAGGTATCGGATCGTATATCTACTGGTCAACTGAACCTGTTGAATGGTCTCCCATTGGGGAAGAAACTGGGAATTCAATGGCAGCTACTGTCTCGGAGTATCTGGATAACAAGCCAACGCCGCCAGAAAATTTTACAAATATATCTTCTTCCCCGTTAAAGTCTGCTTTAGATAGAGAAACCATGAGTGAGGAAAAGGTCGCTAATTCACGTCTCAAAAAGTTGTTGCCAATACTAGTTGTGATCTTATTATTGATTGGCTTGATTGCAGCGCTTCTTTCTTCTTTTTTCCTCCCTGCTCCATCCAGTAGTGGTAATACTGGTAAAGATCACCTGGTTGTGGAAGTTCGATCAATAGCAGCCAATGGCAGTAGACAAGCAACCAACTTGAACATAAATATATAGCGGAAAACATGATCAATGGTTAGTGAAAGGATGAATATGGCGGAACTCGCTGGAGTGACAGTAGGCAATTATTTTCTACTAGAGTGTTTAGGGCGCGAAGGCATGGTAGAAAGCTATCGGGCGCGACCTACAACTCGAGGTGGCTTTGACGTTGTCCTGCGCTTATTTCGACCACCTTTTCCTGATCCAACAGTATTCCAGGAACACTTTTCCTCAGAGGTAGAAAAAGTTTGGCATTGTCATCATGAGCATATACAACCTCTGCTCGAGTTTGGTTCGGGGGAAGATTTGCTCTTCGATATCACCGAGTTTCCCAAAGACAAAACACTTGAACAAGTTTTAGCGCATGAAGAAAATGAAGGTTATTTCAAATCTATACCTCAAATTGTACGTTCAATTACTCAGGTATGCGCTGCACTTCAATTTGCACATACACATGATATTGTACACGGAAATATTCAGCCATCAAGCATCCTAATAAAACCTGATCAAAATATACTTTTGACTAATTTTAGTATGAAGCGTATCTACCAGGAAGGTGACCCGTTAGTTGCACAAATTGAGGAGGGAAATGCCGCCTACATCGCTCCAGAGCAGGTAGTTGGAATGCTCACAACAGTTAGCGATATTTATGCAGTTGGAGTATTACTCTATCGGTTGTTGACAGGACAATTGCCCTATGATGGTGAGAGTGCAGGCGAGATTGCTCTTAAACATGCAAATGAAGCTATCCCTTCTTTATGCCAATTGCGTCCCGATTTATCCGAAGCAGTCGAACTTGTGGTACGTGTAGCTCTGGCTAAAAGTCCGAAAGCCCGCTTCCCAAGCGCCGATGCATTGGCTAGAGCATTACTAGCAGCAATTGCATCTGAAAGTCCGCCAATCGTTACAGTGAAGCGCCAACGACGAATTGAAGTGCATTCTCGACGCAGAACTTCTTTTACGAGGAGCCGTGCTTTATCTTTGATTGCGATATTACTGGTATTATTTGGATTGATAGGTACTCTCAATTTCTTTTCAACTTTACCCTTGCATTTACAAGATATTCCCGGTCTTCCGTTTCAGACTAACAACCAGGGAAGTAGTGTAGAAACGAAGCAAGGATCGAGGGCGGGGGCAAGCCCCGCCCCCACAGCTACTTCAAATGGTGTAACACCTTCAACTCCATCTACAAACGGCGGCAACTTAGTACCGCCGTTTCACATCACACCTACAGTAGATCGATCCGGTGCACCAACAGTCGGTGGTACACTGATTCCCAGCAATCCATTGACTCACAATATCCTTTGCGCATCTGGCTCGCTAAAACTTGATAGTTCACAGAATTTGCAGCCGTTATTACAACAAGTCGATGTTGATTATATAAACGCCTGTCCTGACTTAACAATCTCGTTACGCAGAGATGGTAGTCGTGCTAGTCTTTATTAATTGGAACATGGTCGAATTGATGTCGCAGGTTCAGATTTAAATGCAAATCCCAAGTTAAATTTAACTGACCATCCTATTGGCGCAATGCTCTATGCCTTAATTGTTAGTCCTGATGTTGATGTAAATGGATTAAGCAAGGTTGAGATACAGGAGATCTTCGATGGACATATTTCGAATTGGGCACAAGTAGGTGGCTCTAACGAAGCAATTACCGTTGTTCTCCCTCCTACTGGAGCAAGCATTAACACAATTTTCCAATCGTTTGTGTTGAATGATCATGCTGAACATGTGAATGCAATGAGGATCAATAAGGATTCACCTGCAATGGTGATGCAGTCGGTTCTTCAAACACCTGGATCGATAAGCTTTGTACCCCTTATGATCGCGCAGGAGGACGGTATGAAAATACTAACCATTGATGGAGTAACGCCTGGCGTGCAAGCATTTCTCAAGGGCACTTATATGTTTTGGAGTGTTGAGCATCTTTACACTCTGAACGATAGTTCAGCAGCATTTCAAGCCTATGAACAATTCTTGAATAATGATCAGGAACAGCATGTTCTTGTTGAATTCGGTCTTGTGCCGATGAATATGATACATCAAAATGTACTTGACTCTCACGTCTCAGAGCCTGAACTTTAGGATGCTTTGAGTTTCTTTATTGCTGGTAGTGCTCGACTATCTTAGGATCACGTACCTCAGCTTCATCAGGGTTAAGGCCAGCATGCCTGCGGGCACGACGTTGGCGTAGTAAATCCCAGCACTGATCGAGGCTGACCTCCAGTGCCTTCATTCGAGCCTCCTGTTCGTTATCCAATCCGGTGCCTTCCGCCTGGTTTATCAGTTCGTGTTCCTCGTTCACGAGCTCAGTAATATGTTTCAAGATTTCGGTATCGTTCATTAGTTTCTCCTCTTGTATTATTATCAAATCTGTTATAGATACTATTTCTTCGCTATTCTAACTGATAAAATAATGTATGTGCAAGTCTTCAAAAGCATGCATCATTTGTCTTTGAAGCCATTTATATCGATAGGTAATCCCTCCATTTGCATGATCTTGAGAGCATTCGTTGTGGGGCAAGGGCCTTCACGCAATTTGTAGTCAAAAACCATCTGTCCATCTAGAACATCTTCTTTGAAATGATAATTCCTGATGTCGGGTAAAATTTCCTCCAGTGTTACCAGTTCCAGGTCGTGTGTTGAAATTAAGCCAATGCATTTTTTCCCAACTAGCGCGGAAATGTAGGATTCACTTCCAATACGTCTTTCGCGGTTGTTCGTACCCTTAAATATCTCGTCAATGAGGAAGAAGAGTGGCATGTTGTTGTCAGATTCAACCTCTGTTAGTAACTTTCTAAGGCGTTTGACCTCGGCGTAGAAGTAGGAGTAGCCTTCGGTCACAGAGTCGTTAATTCTAATGCATGTAAATATTCTGAAAAGAGAAGTTTGAAACAGGCTTGCATTAACTGGTCCTCCTGCATAAGCAAGACAAAGATTGATGCCTACTGTTCTGAGAAAGGTGCTTTTGCCTGACATGTTTGAGCCAGTAATGATATCGATTTCACCCTGTTTGTGGATGGAAAAGTCATTTACAACTTTCTGATTCACTGGTATGAGAGGATGTCCCAGGTCACAAGTTCGAAATGGGAAAGCATGTTCGTCTTGATTTTGACAAAAGCCTACTTCTGGCAAAATGTATTCGGGATTCAGATAGGCGAAATTTGCGAGGGAGTTAAGCGCTTCAAGCTCAAGCCAAACATGCAGCCATGCAGGTAAAAGAGCTACTAACTGCGATTTGTATAGATGAAAGCGATATGCGAAATAGAAATCCCAGGGCACAAGTACATTCACAATAATCCACAAGAGCACATTCTTTTGCAATGTGGATGCTGAAGCAACGCGAGCGATCTTTTTCAAAAGTGACGAGGGGCGATGTTCGTGATCCAGGTGAAAAGGTTCACACAATGCTTTTAAGTTCTGGTTTTTTCCATAGCGATACGTTTCAAGGTACTCAAAAATGAGACTGAGTTGGGCGAACCTATCTCTCAATTGGTACGAGTCCTCAAAAAGATCTCCCCGTTGATTTTTTGTGACGAAAAGGAAGAGGATAGTTAGTAGCAACATCATGACCCAATACTGGGGGATGAGTTGCAATATATTTAGTATAAAAAGGGTGATTGTGAGCACTGATAAAGTCAGGGATACGAATAGTAATGGAAGCAACGATTTGGTGGCAGGTTGTTCGTTTAGCCAGTTCAATAAATTTTTCTGCTCCCATGTTCTAGAAATATTTTTAGATGAGAGCAAAGATTTCATTAGCAATTTGTCGCGAAAGATGGTAAGAGGGGTTAACTCCTGTATAAGAGCCTGTCTTTGACGAATTACTTGTACATCAGGGGTAGTATTCAATAACCACTCTTGCAAACGTTGGCTTCCCTCAGATAAGACGGCTGTGTTGAGCAGTCGATGAAGAGAGTGTTTTCCGGTGATGTCGAGATCGGATGCGAAAGGATGATTAGCTGGAGGGTCTGTAAATGGTTCTGGGGGGATGCTATCCCAATCGAGATTGATGCGGGCAATATGAGTTGATTTGATTTGCATCCAGATTTTGTGACGCGTAATACTCCTGTTAATACGGGCATGAAAGTACGCGACAATACTGAAAATGGTCAACGTTACTACTACACAGATCAAGAGAAGCCACCAGCCCGCAAGGAAGTAAGCCAGCAAGCTAAGCAAAGCCCCTGTGAAAAAGATAGCTACACGAGTCCAGCCAATACGATTGCTTTTGTGATCAAGGATGGCAATGCGTTTTTGTAATCTCTTTATTTGATGCTCGAGAGCGTGCACTCGCGCCTGTTTTTCAGTCATTTTATTTGTCACTACGGGTCAACTCTTCTCGATATTCCAACATCACTGCTTTATGCTCGGGTGAATGTAGGCAATCTTCCTCGGCATCAACCATTTCGGCCATAAGTGTTTCAAAATCTTGATCGAAGGTGCGATCGATCTGGAGTTTGGTATGCTTTAGAGCTGTAAAGGGGATGGACAGAAGCTCCTCGGCTATTGCCAAGGCTTGTTTATCGAGGTTTTCTGGTGAACAAACTTGACTGATAATGCGTAAAGCTACTCCTTCTTCACCAGTGAAACGATGACCCAGCAAACAAAGTTGCTTGGCTGGACCTATACCGATGATTCTGGTCAGACGCATTGGGCCGAGAGCAGCAACAAGTCCTTCTCTAACCGCAGGAATACTGAGAACAGCATCGGTTGTAGCTATCCGTAGATCGCAAGCCAGAGCAACTTGTAAACCCCCTCCTAGACAGTACCCCTGAATAGCAGCAATAGTTATCGCGCTTAGATTAGCCAGTCCTGTAACCCCTTTTTCCCAGGTGGCGAACCACTCGCGGGTAAGCTTGCCTTGCGATAACTCTTTCTTGTCGAGACCACTGCAAAAGGCACGACCTTCGCCACTAACAATTACAACGTGGGTGTCATTACTTTGGGCTAAGTACGTGGTAGTGGTAACCAGGTCTTCCACCCAGGTCCAGTTGGCAGCATTGAGTGCTTGAGGACGATTCAGACGCAATCGTCCAAGATGTCCGTCTAATTCGCAGCGCATAGTCTCAAGCTCTAACGTTTGCATAAGGTGAACTCCTGATTTCTATGGTGTAATCGCGATTACTCGAAGTGGGCTACCGGAGCCATTCACAATCTTGAGAGGAGCGGCAATTACAATTGCACCCGTCGTGGGTAGCAGATCAAGGTTCATCAAACTTGTTATGCCGAATTTACCAGCGCCATGCATAAAAGTATGGTTAGGGAAAGGAGGATCGAAACCCCCTGCCTGTCCCGCATCAGTACCGACGGTTTCTACGCCAACACCCAATATATCGCGTTCTTTTGCCAGGAATGCTGAGCATGTTGGATGAAAACCCGGCGAGTGTGCTCCATCTTCCAAGACATTCAGAAAAGCTTCCCGTCCTTCTCGCTTACTCCAACCTGTGCGTATGAGTAGCCAGGAGCCAGCAGGAAGAGGCCCATGTTCGTTTTCCCATTGTTCTACCCGTTCAGTGGTTAGCAAAAAATCTGGAGATTGTTGCACATCTGATGATACGTCAATCACACAAGCAGGACCAATGAACTTAGCCGGTAAGATGGTATCGGTTGCATTATTTGGAAGATCTTTGCCTGTAACCCAGTGAATCGGTGCGTCAAAGTGTGTTCCTGTATGCTCACCCATATTGATTACGTTCCAATACCAGGCTGGTCCACGGCTATCATAGTGGGAAATCTCGGTAAGCGTTACCCCGGGTGAGGGAGCGAATATTGGAGGGAGGTCGATCACAGGAGTAGCTGGTTCAAGCGGCGAAGTCAGGTCGACTATCCTTAAACGACCAGAATTCAGCTCATCAAGCAATTGTTGCAAAATATTTGTCATTGTACATTCCTTTCTGTAATTTAGATCGTGGACTGCTTACGCATCAGCTGGAGACTACGCCAGAACTGGAAGCGATTTTCAAGTAGAGCCAAATCCATATGAAATGATTTTGGGCTAATGGCCTCGACTTTTGAGACAATTGTAGTTAGTGTGTTATTTTTCAGTGCCTCTGAGACGCTCTCTTGAAAAGTCTGAATGGTATCGGCTTCATTCACACAGGGCACTCCTGAGGCCCTCGCAATTTCCGCCAGATTGGTTCCGCTGGATGTCGCAGTTGGGAAACCGCCAACGGAGAGCAGGCTCTCGTTATCGAACACAATGTGAAGCAGATTGCCTGGCTTGTAACGGGCCATTGTGCTCAAGGTTCCCAGGTTCATGAGTAGTGAGCCATCACCATCAAGAACGATGACCTGGTGTTCAGGCATCGAAAGCGCAATCCCAAGGCCCATGGACGAGGCGAGTCCCATCGCGTGTTCGAGGTAGAAAAAGTTTGCGCGGTGTCCAAGTGAATATAACTCGGCGGCAACAGCACCCATAATTGTGATGACGATACGGTCTTCCAATTCAGGGTAAATAGCCTGTAATGCATCTGAACGTAACATATTTAGTCCTCCCACATTAGTTCACGTGTTAGTAAGACTGCGACCGGATGTAGGGAGGCATGAGCTAATGTTTGTGCATCTTTTATGCGGGAGTCAATATCGTTGGTGTTGGTTAGTTGCCAGGTTGGGATGTTTAAGGCGCGCAGGATTGGCTCGGTGGCAAGTCCGCCTTGGGTTTGCCATGGATCTTTTTCGCCCATATGCCCGCGATAGCTTATCAACATTAATAGAGGAATTTTGTAGAGCAATGCCAGTGAGACAATGGGGTTAATCGCTGCCAGGAAGCCGTGGTTTTGCATCAACAGTGCGGAATTGACTCCTGCCAGATGTGCACCCGCTGAAATGCCTATGCCTTCCTCCTCTTTGGCCAGACGCACAAGCACCATATTCGGGTCTTCATCTGCCATGCGGATAAGGTGAACAAGCCAGGTTTCGGGGAGGGCAGACATTATTTTGACATCACACGCTTTCAAGGCTTCATAGATCAGTTTGGAATTGGTTACAGAAACGGGCATGATATCACTCTCCAGGATGCTTAAAGAAATATACAAGCAATATCTGTGATGATTGTAAGTATAGCATATTTAGGATTACGAGCTTTGTTTTCCTCTAAACCTACTGGATTGTAAGCTCTCCAACCTTTTGCAATGATTGCTCATTTTCACAAGCACATAATGCGTATGTCATATGGTATTCCTGCTTGTAACCACTTTCTTATACTTTTCGTGCTATAAGTTAGAATAGACATCGCGACCTTTTTAACACCTTCTCGAGAGTTATACATCGAGGAAGATGTAGGGTTGGCAAGGGCTAACTGGGGGCAAAGAGGTAAAGACAACCGGTATAAACTACATCAGTCACGTAAGCATATTAAACCTGAAAGGCAGTATTACCAGTGTCAGCGCAACAAAACGAACAACATATACCATTAGTAGGTGTCTCGGTTCTGATAAAAAATGGTGACCGGATACTACTGGAAAAACGAGGTAAAGATCCGGGTAAGGGAGCCTGGAAAGCTCCCGGTGGCCATATGGAGTTTGGAGAAACTCCAGAGGAGACAGCTACCCGCGAAGTAGAAGAAGAGGTTGGCGTAAAAATAAGCGACCTCAAGTTCAGGACATTAACCAACGACGTTTTTGAGGATGGTTCAAAGCATTACATCACAATCTGGATGGAGGCCAAGTACGAATCTGGAGAGCCAAAAGTCAAAGCTCCCTATGAAGAGTCAGAAATTAGCTGGTTTACCTGGGATTCCTTGCCGCAACCTCTCTACTTACCTATTAGACATCTGCTTGAGGGTAAGACATATCCATCACAGACGACCGAATCAAAGATTGGAGCAGCCATAGAAACTTCGCCAATTTTGCCCGGTTCCGGTGCAGAAGCTCTAAAACCTGATTCATCGAAACCGCAGACGAAATATGTGAGAGATCTCCGACCAGATGTAAGTGAGTCAGTCAACGGATAGGAAAGTTTAGTCAGGGAGATAGGTAACAGGACTAGCTGAGAACCTCTGCAGAATAGTAGGAAACCTGGTTTGGAACATTCATTTGTTCGCTACTGGCACCACTGTGATGTTGTCGGAAGAGATCATTCTTCAAATATTCATCTAGTGCTTCCTTTGAAGCCCAACGGGAAACAGCATGGATAGAGCCATCTTCGGCAGTCCACAGTTCCAATCCAAGAAACCCGCTAAAGCGTTTCATTCCAGGAGCAGCATGCTTAAAGCCATCGATCATTGCTTGTGCTTGACCTCCTGGTGCAGCAATTCGATTCACAGCGATATACATTTCTATTTTTCTCCTTTTATAGAAGTCAGTATGAATTGGTTACGAGAAACTAGCCATAATTGACTAAGTGCTAACGATTGGATTATACCACTTGATCGATTTGAAGAGGCTCATTTGCCAATCTCGAAGAATTGTTCAATCAACTCGAAATGCTCCTCATCATGATCGCAGATGGAGGCAACTATGCTACATAGTGACTCATTGACGCCCTCATCCCAGGGCGAACGTACCTCTTCCTTTAGTTTATCGTCATCGAGTACATCAGCGATAACATGAGTGAAGTGCATGTGAGTCTCTTCCCAATAGTTACGTACCTCGGGCAGCGGAAGTTCTTTATCCATTTCACGTGCCTCCGCATCGGCCTCGTCTCCCGATGGTGTAACAGGGGGAAGTGGCTGATAATGGGTGTAGGCGACAATTAGTCTTAGTGTAGCTGCCTTCCAGTGGCTCATATGTGACAGGAAATCCTTAACCGACCATCCTTCGGGTGTAAACGCGATTTGTTGTTGCTCTTCGTTCAGATGATTGATAAGCTTCAGAAAATGAGCATGATTATCCTGAAAGGCATCTAAAAGGTCCTGCTGTGTAGGTTGTTGTATAGTCAAGCTCTATGCTCCTTGTCTTGTAGTATTCTTCCAGGCTAACACTCTTTTTACGTTTGCCAAATAGCTGTGCCTCTTTCAGACGTTAGCTCTGTATGAATTCCCTGGCAAACAAGCGCAGCGATTCCAATTTCGCTGCATCAGGGAACCAGAGGATCAGTTCTTGTACACCTGCATCTTCATATTCAGCAAGTCTTTTTCGCATCGACCCAGGGGTTCCAATCAAGGCACTGGCCTGCATCATGGATACGAGTACGCGTTGTTGCTCGCTCAGTGAAGCCAGCGCTGTCTCCTCTGAATCGCCTATAACGCAGATTGTTGAAGTGGTGCGACGGATATTTGCATATTCTCTTCCTAACTGCTCACAGTGCATTTTAATGACGTCGAGTTTATGTCGGATGGTTGGGATATCTCCTCCACCAACATTGCAGGCATCGGCGTATTGAGCAACTAGTTTGAGTGTGACCTTCTCTCCCCCACCACCGATGAGCAGAGGAATATGCGGCTTCTGTACTCCCTTGGGCTGGTTGATTGCGCCACGCACCTGATAATATTTACCTTCAAAGACTGCTTCATCCTGTGTCCACATCGCCAGAATGACTTGAACTGCCTCGTGCAGGTAACGCAGTCGCTCCGGTGCATCAGGGTAATTGTATCCGTAGGCAAGATATTCATGCTGAAACCAACCGGCTCCTATGCCAAAGTCTAGCCGCCCATGGCTCATGACATCAACAGTACTCGCCATTTTAGCAAGTAGTGCTGGGTTGCGATATCCATTGCAGGTTACCATCTGCCCAATACGCACACGTTTGGTATCACGGGCCAAGGCTGCTGTGCTCATCCAACATTCAAATGTGACTTCTTGTGAGGGTGTGGGGATGGTATGGAAATGATCGTAGAGCAAGACAGAGTGAAAGCCTAATGCTTCTGCCTCCTGTGCAACACGTGCCATTGTCTCGTAGGCCTCTACTGGGTCAGGAATACCAACAAGGTCCATACGCCACCCTTGAGGGACCATCACACCGAATTTCATTGTCATGGATGTAGCTCCTTCTAAAATGATAAGCAGATGAGCGTATTTTATCACACATCACTTTTTTGAATCTTTTTTCACACAGAAGGATGAAGAGTCTAAACAGAACATCGGTTGACATTGCCATGATAATTACCAGTAGATAGAGGGAGACCAGTTATGAAAGTATCTAATCGCACGAAGGTGCTTTTGACAATTATCGGGGTTCCGCTTGTGTTTGTGATTGCATTTGCACTCGTGATAGCTGCTTACGAAAATTTTCATAAGCCACCAGAAGTAGATTTGATGACAAATGGCTTTGTCCCGCAGCAATTGGAAATTACAGAAGGCGAAACGATTCATTTTGTAAACCACCCATCAAGCATTACCCAGGTTCTTTGTCTGGGTACTAATAATCGCTGTGATCCTTATGCTGTTCTCCCTAGAGGACTAAAAAGTCCTGGGATTAGGATCGCTCCTGGGCAAGCCAAAGACGTGGTATTTGATTTCTATGGCACATTTCATGTTACTAGCGTAATAGTATCAGGTATGAATCTGACGGTTACAGTTGATTCTGCTACTTGAGTTTTGGAGGATAAACCTCTGTCAAACCACTTCAGGGGAGAGTCGCTCAGCTAGATATTTCAGGCTCAAAGGATAGCGGTACTCAATCTCAAAGTGAGTCGCATCGAAAAGTTCGAAGAACACATCGATAACGCCAATGCGCTCAAGAGCTTGCCGAAATGCTTCTGCACCGAGGTCGAGGAAAAATTCGTCTCGCTTGCCAGCATCGATATAAATTGCTCGCATGTTCTTCAGCGTCTCTGCATGAACTGAGACCATGCGTACGGGATCCCAGGCTAACCATCTTGCCCAGACTCCAGCATTGAGTTCTCCAGTTGTAAGGTCATAGGGGAGATGGACGGTACCGTCTTCATCAGACGAGTAACAGGCGGCCATGCACCAGTCATTCAGCAGGTAGCCATCGCTCTGTTTAGAGAAAGCTGGTCTGCTTCGGAAGTCTTCCCAGAAAGCTTCGAACGAGCCATGATATTCATCTCGGAGGGCTCGCACGGACTTAGGAAAGTTGGGAAGATAACTCATCTCAAATAATGCATCTCCAGCATGAGTGGCAAAGCCGCCCCACAGATCTGGTCGGAGCATGGGGGTAACCATGGCTCCGTAGCCGCCACTTGATTTACCAGCGATTCCACGGTGTTCGCGTTGTGGGAGTGTCCGATAGTGCGCATCGACCCAGGGCACAATCTCGTCACACAAGTAGGTATGATAGCGACCAGTGGCGGGTGAGTCGAGAAACTGGCTTCCACCAAGTGACGTCCAGCAGTCCACCCAGACGATGATGCAAGGTGGAGCTTCGCCTCTGGCGAACAACTCGTCAGCTAACTCAGGATAATTCTTTCTAAACGGTGTGCGATTACGCCACATATCGAGCTGCCCTGTGAGGCCCTGTATTTGATAGATGGCGGGATAGCGTCGGGCAGGTTCATCATCATAGCCTGGCGGTAAGTATATCCACAATGGTCGCCTGTATGGATCTCCCAAAGGGTTGTGTCGAAGCGCTTCGCTTTCGAACGTTCTCTCTTCGAAACGCCCTTGTGTGTTTATTGACCATGGAAACATAGTTTACTGCCTTTCAAGATGGGGGATTAAATTATAGTGCTGCGGATCAAAGTGGCGTGTCCGGCGCCGGTACTCAAAGGTAAACCCAGGCCAGAGCGTAGTGTTGTGGCCATTGGCATCGAGATACCAACTCTTGCACCCCGAAGTCCAGACTGTGCCCTGCATTCGCTTTTGTATTTCTGTATCGAATGCTTCCTGAATCTCTGGTCGTACCTCGACTGCCCCCAGATTTCGCCGATTCATTGTACGCAGGCAGTCCAGAATGTAGTTGAATTGGGACTCGATCATGAAGACCATGGAATTATGACCCAGGCCAGTGTTTGGCCCAATGAGCAAGAATAGATTAGGAAACCCCGAGACAGTTGTTCCGAAATAAGCACTGGAGCCAGCATGCCAGTGGTCAGCGAGTGATCGTCCGTCGCGTCCACATATGTGCTGGGGAAGCTGTGAGTCAGTTACGTGAAAGCCGGTCCCGAAAATGATCGCGTCGATCTCATGCTCCAAACCATCTTCGGTTACGATGCTGTTCTCTCGTACCTCACGAATCCTGTCTGTGATGACTTCAATATTGGGCTGAGTAAGCGCGGGATAAAAATCGTCGGACAGCAGAACACGCTTACAGCCTATTGTGTACTGAGGCGTGAGTTTTGCCCTGAGCACAGGGTCTTTCACCTGCTTTTCCAGGTAACTTCGTGAAAGCTGCATGCCGTTCTCCAATAAATTGGAACGATAGAGAAAGCCTAACGCAATTAACTCCTGTCGCCAGTAGATTCTTGTGCGCATAAAGCGTTGCGTGAAAGGTAGAATACGAAACATCGCCCGCTGCCAGGACGCAATGCGATGATCATGACGGGGTAGAATCCATGGAGGTGTGCGCTGAAACAGTGATAGATGCCTGACTTGTAGCTGGATCTTCGGGATAAACTGAATCGACGATGCGCCTGTGCCTATCACAGCAACGCTCTTCCCTGATAGGTCGTAGTCGTGATTCCACTGTGCCGAGTGGAACTTAACTCCCTCGAAGTGATCAATGCCTGGAATGAGTGGAAGAGATGGCTCGCTGAGTGGGCCGTTGCCGAGAATGAGGATGTTGGCAGAAAGCTGACCTTGCGTGGTGGTGATGTACCAGCATTGGTCAACTTCATTCCAGGAAGCTTCCAGCAATTTGTTGTTCCAGAGAATATGAGGAAGAATGCCGTAGCGTTTCGCACAGCGGTGTAGATAGTCCCAAATCTCGCGTTGGGGAGAGTATGACCGGCTCCAATTCGGATTGAGCGCGAAAGAGAAGGAGTACAGGTGGGAAGGGATGTCGCAAGCGCAGCCAGGATAGGTATTGTCACGCCAGGTTCCCCCGATATCTGACGCCTGCTCAAGCACTACAAAATTTTCATACCCTTGCTGCTTGAGTCGAATTGCCATTCCCAGTCCAGAGAACCCTGTCCCCAAAATGACCACATGCACATGGTGTCTACCCGGTTGATCTTCAGATGGTTCACCTGAAAAGTTCTGCTTTTGATCATAAGGGAGCGTTTTGCTTCTACTGCTTACAAAAAACTGGGACATGATTGCTTCCTTTAAGGATTGACTGACAGGGTGTTGGATACGTTGTAACAAAGAGTATATCATATACATTATCTACATTTGAGTGACATTCATTCCAGATGTGATTGGTTGGTAGCATTTGTCTTTTTCTTTCATCATCTATTTGGAGCCTATTTATGCATCGTATTCGGCTTGATCCCAAAGTTAGTGTGAGCGTTGTTTTCGTAACCGCCATGTTTATGAGCATTATGGATTCGACGATTGTGAACGTGGCTCTTCCGTCGTTAGCCCGGCAGTTAAATGTACCCAGTACGGCTATCGATGCAGTGGTAGTAGCTTATCTGGTTAGCCTGGCTGTTGTCATGCCAGCCTCCGGATGGTTAGGGGATCGTTGGGGCACCAAGCGGATCTTGTTACTTGCATTAACGCTGTTTACTATTTCGTCGGCTCTGTGTAGTCTTGCTCGTAGCTATGCTATGTTAATCTTATTCAGGGTCTTGCAAGGAGCCGCCGGTGGAGCGCTCACTCCAGTGGGCACAGCTATGCTGTATCGCACGTTTCCACCATCGCAACGTGTGCAAGTATCGCGCGTCCTCATTTTTGCGACGATACTCGCACCTGCAATCGGCCCGGTGCTTGGGGGCTTGCTTGTGACCCAGTTGTCGTGGCGTTGGGTTTTTTACGTGAATGTGCCAATTGGGATCGTGGCATGTTTGTTCGGCCTCATTTTTCTTTACGAGCATAAAGAAGCAACTCCTGGGCGCTTCGATCTGGCAGGTTTCCTGCTGGCTGGGATTGGCCTTGCACTCATCATGTATGCGCTGAGTGAGGGACCAACTTCTGGTTGGACATCGATTAACATCTTTGGTAGCGCTGTAGTGGGTACGCTGCTGCTTGTTTTGTTTGTCATCGTTGAGCTGAGGATGCCAGAACCAATGATAGATCTACGCCTTCTCCACAACCGCTTGTTTCGTACTACTAATCTGGTTTCTCTATTCGCCTACGCTGGTTTCCTGGGGTTGCTTTTCATTGCTCCGTTATTCCTGCAGGAAGCGCGTGGGGTCTCTGCGCTCACATCAGGGCTGACTACATTCCCTGAAGCAATAGGTGTCGTACTATCCACACAGTTGGTCGCCCGGCTCTATCCCAGGATAGGGCCTCGCCGACTCATGGCAGGCGGGCTCACTGGCGTTTCAATCATGATGGCTCTATTGACGCTGATGGGGCTAGACACCAACTTATGGGTCATGCGAGCGCTTATGTTCCTTATTGGAGCCGGAATGGCATACGCGTTTCTGCCACTCAGGGCTGCCGCTTTTGCAACTATCTCGTCCACTTCCACCGGGCGGGCATCCGCATTCTACAGCGCACAGACTCAATTGGGCGCTGCGCTTGGAGTTGCAATATTAGGTAGTGTGCTCAGTGTAATAGGACCAACAACCCTGAATGCCAGTGGAACGGTAGAGCCAAACTTGTTCGCCTATCATGCAGCCTTCCTGGCTGCTGCCGTACTTGCTTTGATTGCCGCTTGCATTGCGCTGACTCTTTCTGATCGTGATGCTGCTGTCACCATGAGGCGCAAGCCCAGATCTATCGAGCATGATAATTTGCCAGAACTGGTTCCGAGTACGGATGCACAATAAGAGCATATGATGAACTGGCTACTGAATATGTGTCAGTGAAATACCTGAGCAAGGTAGTGCTTGTCAATCAAGGGCTTACCGATCACGTCAAATTGCGATTTTGCCTACTTCTACAAAAAGGGTGAGCATCATTCTCTTTTCATGGTATAGTCAGTAGAGAAAGCCAGGTTTGGGACTGAAAAGGACAAAAGGAGGATGAAATGGATAAAGCAACATTGCTCAAGACACTGACAGAGACACGAGCCGCATGGGAGGCACTGCTGGCCCAGATCGACGAGGAGCGGATGTTCCAGCCAGGCGCTGCTGGCAATTGGTCGGTGAAAGATGTCATCGCCCATGTGACATGGGGCGAGAGCGAGATAGCTCCGGTTCTGCGCACGCACGTCCTTGCCGGCTCCGACCTCTGGAATCTGTCCGACGATGAGCGCAACGAGATCACGTACCAGCAGAACAAGGACCGGCCCTTACACGACATCGTCAACGAAGAGCATCAGGCATACACTGCTCTCCTCGAAGCGCTACAGATGCTGAGCGACGAGGACCTGAATGACCCTCACCGCTTCAAGAACATGCCGCGGGAGTGGAGACCCTGGCAACTTATCGCCGGCAATTCTTTCAAGCATTACGAGGACCACATGCCCTCTATCCGCCAATGGCTGACGAAGAAGAGATAGGAAACAATATGGTTAGGGATATCGTGAAGACTCCTGAAGGCCGATACATCGGCCTCTACATTATTAATCTATAATTTTCTCTTCATTGTCGAAAATACCGCTCACATAGCGCTCATTTTGAGCGCTATTTTTAAGCACAACCGTTGTTTCTCGAGTAAGTCTCGATGAAAGCGTTTTTGTAGAGGTTTGTGACTTCTTGCTCATTGCCCAGGAGTGAGGCTTTTAGGAATAGAAGGACAAATCCATGCTGGTAGAACTGATTGGCCTCGAATTGCGCTAGGCTGCGGATACGTTCTGGCTCTGCTCTTATGGATTGGTCTTGTTGGTGCTCGGCAAAGATTGCCTGCGCATCTTTGTGAGCATGTTTTTGGATGAATCTTTCGAGTCGCACTGGTTGCTTCCTCAGGTCTTTCGTGAAGGTATTTTCTTTCAGAAAAGTATACACCTGCTGTCATTGATCTGAAAGCATTGTGAATTTGTTGGACAAATCTTTTTCAGAGGATGAGTTGTTTACATGCTAGAATAAGGGGGAGAAGCATCGTAGAGGAGATCAACAATGCTTGTTCAAGAAAGAAAGGATACAGATGCGGAATGAATCTTTAGTTGCGGTTGTAACAGGGGCCAATCGTGGAATTGGTCTTGAGGTGGTGTGCCAACTGGCAAAAAGAGGGATGCGAGTCGTTTTAGGCTCACGCGATCTTGAGAAAGGGGAAGCGGCTGCACGGTCGCTCTCACGCGAAGGAGGAACCGTGTTCCCGCGTCAACTGGATGTCACTGAACAACTGAGTATTGATCGACTGCTGAGAGATATCACTGCTGATTTTGGGCAACTTGATGTGCTAGTGAATTACGCTGGCATTTTGTATGACACCTGGGAACAGGGCATAACGGCTGATTTAAACGTGGTCCATACAGCATTAGAGACTAATCTGTTCGGGGCGTGGCGTATGTGTGAGACATTTCTGCCTTTACTTCGTAAGAGCCACGCAGGACGTATCGTAAATGTGTCTAGTGAGAGCGGATCGCTTACGAATATGGGAGGAGGAACTCCCGCTTATAGTGTTTCGAAAGCCGCGCTCAATGCGCTTACGCGTGTCCTTGCGGCTGAACTTTCTGGAACAGGGATACTGGTAAATGCGATCTGTCCAGGCTGGGTTGCTACGGACATGGGTGGAGCAGGTGGGCGTCCTGTATCAGAAGGAGCAGCAAGTATTGTCTGGGCCGCGACCCTGCCTGCCGATGGACCAACGGGTGGATATTTTCGCGATGGGAAAAGAATACCCTGGTGAGGTTAGCTGAAGGGAGAGAACCTCGAGTAAGTTCGAGTAGAAGTGGCAACTCGTGAAGCAGGTGGTCGTTGGTACCAATGATTTCGGCTTCTCTGCTAAGCAGTTTCCGGTACGTATCGACCTCAAGCGGTTTTTCACTAATGCCAGCTATGACCGCACGACCCATGATTGCCAAAGATTGTACTGCTTGCTTCATTACTTGTGGAAGACCGATCATCTCAATATCAACTTCAACTCCTTTGGTGGAAAACATTTATGACTGAGGATACTACATCGTTGGCGGCCGTCTCCCAGGATTGGGATACTTATCAACAACTTCTACTCGAGGCCATTGCTGTACTTACCGATAGCAGCTTGCTTTCCATGCTGTCCCGAATATGCACTCTCCACGTGATTCTCTACGCATACATGATCGCGCGCGCCAAATGGTTTCATTCTGTTCAAAGCGAGGGTGGTGATGACCGCTGGTAAAATGCATGCCAACGAGGTGGACGTGGACGTCTCTCTCGTGGGCCGGTTGCTCGCTGCACAGTTTCCGCAGTGGGCAGACCTTTCCATCGAACTGGTCCACTCCGCTGGGACCGACAATGCGATCTATCGGCTTGGCGAGGACATGGCCGTGCGACTCCCTCGTATCGAAGGTGCCACCGGGCAAGTGGACAAAGAGCACCAGTGGCTACCGAGATTTGCCCCGCACCTGCCGCTTGCTGTTCCTGGCCCGCTCGCGAAGGGGACACCAGGCGAGGGCTATCCCTGGCAGTGGTCCATCTATCGGTGGCTCAAAGGCGAGACCGCGATCATCGAGCGCATAGCCGATCCAGGCCAGGCGGCGCGTGATCTGGCACAATTCGTCGCCGCCCTGCAGCGGATCGATCCTGCCGATGGGCCACTCCCTGGTGCGCACAACTCCTTTCGCGGCGTGCCGCTCTCTACGCGAGACTCTGAAACCCGCGCCGCAATTGCCTCCTTAGACGGCATGATCGATATTGGCGCAGTGACCGCAGCATGGGAAGTAGCACTGCAGGCACCAGCGTGGCACAGCTTGCTCGTCTGGATCCACGGAGATCTGTCACCTCTTAACCTGCTGGTCGAGCGGGGTCGGCTCAGCGCCGTCATCGACTTCGGGTGTCTGGGAGTGGGCGATCCCGCCTGCGACTTGCAAGTCGCATGGAATTTCTTCTCCGCCCAAACCCGGGACGTCTTCCACGCAGCGCTCTCAGTCGATGACGCGACGTGGGCGCGAGGTCGAGGCTGGGCACTTTCCGTCGGGCTGATCGCTCTCCCCTACTATCAGAGCACCAACCCCGTTCTCGCTGGTATCGCTCGACGCGCAATCGCTGAAGTACTCGCAGATCACGAACACGCCCTATGATACCAACTGCGAATGGGCGTGAAGTTGCAACCGGGCTAGATGCTTATCTACTGATTAAAAGGCTCAGCATGTATGAATTATTGGTTCTGGCATTGTTGATGCATGGCCCATGGTATAGCTGCCTTATTATCAAAATCGCGAATGAGATGATTGGCCCATGGGCGAAAATCAGCTCAGGCACTCTCTATCCGTTGTTGGCTCGACTCGAACAAGCCGGGTTGATCGTGACTCTTCCCAGGGAAGAAGGATCACATTCCCAGCGCCAATCACATCGCTATGCAATTACTCCAGCAGGATGGAGGCGTTTCCATATTTTGATGATGGATACCTCATCCAATCTGGGGGACTATCCACGCATCTTTCACTTGAAGGCTGTGCACCTGGAGTTTCTCTCGCCTAAAGAGCGCCTGCATCTGGCAAACCACTATATCAACTACTGCGAGCGGACCATTCTCCACATGCAGTCCGAGGCACAAGATATGCAACGGATGCAGTCCGAGGCGCAAGATACGCAGCGGGAAGACGGTGACAATCCCACTCTTACCGACGCTGTGGTAGATATACTACAGCATCTCGCGCAGCAAGAGCATGGAGAGTTGAATTGGGCACGCCGGGTGCGCGAGCGGATTTTTGCAGCACTGGATGTGGAGACCCGATCGCAAGCGGTAGATGACCAGCAGGGCAATTTGCAAGAGCTAACCTCGTGACGCGATTATGCGTATTAACTATTTGATTTAGACATCGTAACAGCCACCGAGGGCCGATAAATCGGCGATGTGCGCGATAAATCGGCACCTTAAGAAGGCTGGAGCATTTTCTTAATGAGCATTATCTTCGTCGGGAACGAAGAGAAACGTCTTTATACTTAGGGCAAAAATTGGAGTTAACATCACTGCTTGCGGTCTTAGAGAAAGGAACCTTTATGTCCAAAAAGCCCTCATTTCCCTGGTGGCTCAAGCCTGTCAATCGTTTAGTGATTCTACTCAATCGCCTGGGGTTCTCCCTTGGCACAATGCATATCCTCTCGATCCTTGGTCGCAGGACTGGAAAAATGCGCAGCACGCCTGTGTCTGTACTGAGGGTAAACGGTCAGCGATATATCCTGACTGGCCTGGAGACCGGATGGGTCAAAAACGCACGAGCAGTCGGTTGGGGCCTGATCTCATATGGGCGGAAGAAAGAGCGGGTCACATTGATCGAGCTGCCAGTTGAGGAGCGCCCGACCATCCTGCGGGAGTTTCCAGTCCAGGTGCCGGGTGGCGTACAGTTCTTTGAGCGATTACTGGACCTGCCCAATGATCCAGAGGCTTTCGCACAGGCTGCACCAAGATGTCCCGTGTTTCGCCTAGACTATTCCGATACAAGAGCTGCCGATATCCTCTGAGCCGGGTAATGGAGTTAGCCGCGACCGGAAAATATGACGAATGAAAATTATTGAGAGTGTCTTTATGATTTTTTGTGTCACAACCTGCTATACTTTACTGTAAAGAAATGAAGTGCCTGTTTGTGGGTTAAACAGGCGCATAAGCTGCTCCTCGTAGCCAGCGAAAGGTGTAGGTTGCAAGAGAGCGGAAGTTTATTTACAGAATACAAGGAGGTGTACATGCTGAGTCATATAGAGGAGTCATTATGACGGAATCACGCTTCGACGTTGGAATGAAGGTGCGCAAGGAGGTTCTTGGGAATGAGTATGTAGAGCGGGCATTGGCCCGGTCCACCGAGTTCGATGCAGACTTCCAGCACTATATCACTGAGTCGGCCTGGGGTTCAGTCTGGGCGCGCCCAGATCTGGATAGGCGCACGAGAAGCCTGGTCACGATTGCGATTCTGGCAGCGTCAGGCCGTGAGGAACTGGCGGTGCATCTACGTGCCAGCCGCAATATCGGGGTTGATCCGCATGAAATCGCTGAGGTACTCCTCCATGTGGCTGTGTATGCAGGCGTTCCCGCAGCTAATGCCGCGTTTTCGGTGGCAAAAAAAGAATTCGATCAACCAGCACCTGCCCCAGGAGAGGAAGACTTGACAAAAAAAAGTCAGGAGGATGCATGAAGAATATCACGATCGGTGAAATCGTTCGGGGGGATCGGGAGGTATTCCCACCTTACCTGTATGAGGCTTATCAATCAACACGACGGCGCGCTCCGATGCTACCGCTCATCGAGGTGCCCCTGACACTCTCGGAATTGACTGGTCCTGGACCCGCTATTAGCGCTATTACACTGGAAGATGCCGACCTTACACGTAACTCCGGTACTGTCGGTGAGGCGATTGGTCAGCGCATTATCGTGACGGGTCGCGTGCTCGACGATCGTGGTTTTCCAGTGCCGAACACTCTGCTGGAAATATGGCAAGCCAATGCTGCTGGACGTTACCTCCACAAACGAGATCAATGGCCAGGGCCGCTTGATCCCAACTTCCTGGGAATGGGTCGCTGTTTGACAAATGAAGAAGGTATCTATCGTTTCCTGACGATTCGTCCAGGGGCGTATCCTTGGAAGAACCATCCGAATGCATGGCGTCCAGCACACATCCATTTCTCAGTTTTTGGACCATTGATGCTGTCGCGCCTGGTGACGCAGATGTATTTCCCCGACGATCCGCTCCACGCGCATGATCCGATCATGAACGCGGTGCCGACAGAAGCTGCGCGCAAGCGCCTGATCGCTCTGTATGACCACAGCGTGACCGAGCAGGAGTGGGCACTGGGTTATAGATGGGACATCGTGGTACAGGGAGCGTATGCTACGCCATTTGAGTCGAAGGAGGACGAGCGATGACCATACTTCCATTGACCAGTTCGCAAACAGTAGGACCATTCTTCGCGCCCGCGTTATTGCGCGAGGATGCTATTCGCCATGTGCTGACCCAGCCCGAAACTGTCGGTGAGCGCATTCGCATCGAGGGTCACGTACTCGATGGAGACGGGCTGCCGGTGCCTGATGCAATGGTCGAGATCTGGCAGGCGAACGCGCATGGCCGATATAACCATATTGCGGATCAGGGACCAGCTCAGTTGGATGCGACCTTTTTGGGATTTGGCCGTGCTGGTACAGCAGAAGATGGCGGCTACTGGTTTGAGACGATCAAGCCAGGTCCAGTTCCATTCGATAGAGAGAGAGTACAGGCTCCACATATCTGTGTTGCCGTGTTTGCTCGCGGACTGCTCAATCACCTCGTAACTCGTCTGTACTTTGAAGATGAGCAAACCAATGCAGAGGATCCGATTCTGCAATTTGTCCCCGACGAACAACGTTCGACATTGCTGGCCAGGCGCGAGACGATTGAAGGGACGATCGTCTACCGATTTGATATCGTCCTGCAAGGCGCAGGCGAGACTGCGTTTTTCAACCTGTGATGGAGCAATGCCACATGCCAGAGAGGATTGATGCATTATTCAGCACGACTGGGATGGCCGCTGTCTTTTCCCTTGAGAATCATGTACGAGGGATGCTCGCATTTGAAGCTGCACTCGCTCTGGCAGAAGCTCGCGCTGGAATTATCCCACAGGATGCTGCAAACACCATTGCGGGCAGTTGTAGGGAAGAATTGTTCGATGTTGCAGCTTTGTACCGTGAAGCCGAGGGAGCTGGCACACCCACTATTCCCCTGGTACGAATGCTCACAGCACAAATCGCGGATGGCGCAAAGAAGTTTGTGCATTGGGGAGCCACAAGTCAGGATGCGATTGACACAGCGTTGATGCTTCAGATGCGCGATGGAATTGATTTGCTGGTGGATGGCCTACTCGATGTGTGCGCAGTGTGCGAGAGTCTAGCCGAGCAGCACAGGTATACGTTGGTGGCCGGGAGGACACTCTTGCAGCAAGCGGTGCCGATCACCTTTGGTCTCAAGGCGGCACGATGGCTAGCCATGGCGGTACGCCAGATATATGCCCTGCGTGAGCGCCGAGAGCGATCACTAGCCGTGCAACTGGGTGGCGCCGCAGGGACGCTTGCCTCCCTTGGGGACAATGGCCTCCAGGTTGTAGATTTCCTTGCAGATGAACTTGGGCTTCCCGCCCCTGATCTGCCCTGGCACAGTGAGCGCGACCGCATTGCAGAGATCGCTGGGACACTCGGCGTCGTAGCTGGTGCAATGGCGAAAATGGCGAGTGATGTGGCTCTTCTCTCGCAAACCGAGATCAGTGAGGCTTCTGAGGGAACTATGCCGGGTAAAGGTGGATCATCAGTCATGCCGCAGAAGCACAACCCAGTCGACGCGGTCTTTGCGATAGCATCAGCGCGGCTGGCAATCGGAGAAGTGTCTGTAATTTTCTCAGCGATGACGCAGGAGCACGAGCGCGCTGTTGGAGGATGGCAGACGGAATGGGTGGCGCTCCCCAACCTGTTCCACTACGCTTCAGGTGCAGTCGGGCACGTTCGGGGAATGATGAGTAATCTTAAGGTCGATCCTGTACACATGAGCGCAAACCTGGAGATGACGCAAGGGTTGATCATGGCGGAGTCGCTCACGATGGCACTTGCTCCTCATGTTGGAAGGCCTGAGGCGCAACGTATTGTCAAGACTCTCTGTGATCGTGCAGTAAGATCAGGCGTGCATCTCCGCGAGGTTGTGCTTGAGGAGGAGCATGTGCTTCGTATCCTCTCCTTAAAAGAGGTCGACCGCGCTCTCGACCCAGGTACATATCTGGGGAGTACGAATGTATTCATCGACCAGGCTCTAGCATCCTACCGAGAAGCCAAGGCTCTTGGAGATGCAACATAAATTTTTGACTTAGATGGTGCGTGTCTCGCTTATAGGGAGGTCCTTGACATGGGAATGCTGCGAAGCACCTCGGTCAGGCGAGGGAAATCCTTCGCTGCGCTCAGGATGACAAAAGCAGAGGTGCAGGTTGTGTTCGAGTTCAATCAAGGTAGAGGGAGATCCTTCGCGGAGTTTACACTGAGCGAAGCGAGTGTGCTCAGGATGACAAAAGTGCGCAAGGGTGGACAGTTTGTGACCTGAAGGCGGGAACGTGCGCGGCATGCTGCCTCTGCCATGCCGCGCACGTTCCCGCCTTCAGGCGAGGTCTTATTTCAGCACGCGGAATGAAAGGTGGGTTGCTCCCGGTGTCTCAAGCGTGCGTATGCGTTCCAGGTGGATAGGCTGAGAGCCCAGGTGATCGAAGAGGCGAACGCCCTCACCCAGCAGAACAGGGGCAATGTTCAGATGGAATTCTTCGAGCAGACCCGCCTTCAAGGCTTGTTGGACCGAGCTTGCCCCATGAAGTGCCACATCTTTCTCGCCTGCGAGCTCCTTTGCTTGCGCAATCGCGCTTTGGATGCCATCGGTGACGAAGTAATAGTGCGTCTTACCTTTTTTCACGGGTGCTCGCGCTTGCGATTGCAAGACAATCACAGGCCAGTCGGGGGCCGTGCCATCAGGAAAGACCCATCCCTGCTCACTATCAATCTGATCGAAGCTTCTGCGCCCCATAATCACCGCTCCGGTCTCGTTGAGCGCATCGCCCGCGACTTCATACAATCGGTCCCATGCACTTGCAAACCAGGCGAATACCAGTGATGGGTTATCATTTTTGTCAGCGATAAATCCATCCAGTGATGCTGAAAGGCCAAACATAACTTTTCCCATTGTTTTCTCCTATCTTTGTGGATGATATTCTACTTGGCAACTGCCTCGTAAAAACACTATACTCTCGGGGATGCGAAAAAACTTCTCCATCTTGCTCACTTGAGAAGCAAGAACCAAATGCGGACATCAGCGATCTGAGGCTCGGAGTAGCTCTCCGCGTGCCAGTCACTTTTTCTCGCCATGGATACTTTCACCAGGTGTCACCTCCTCTAAAGGTGCAAGTGTCATACTTGCTTCCCAGAGTTGCTGCTGAATCGCACGATCCTTGGTGTATGGGCTGGAGTCAATAGATTGCCTGCCCTTGTTAAAAAACAAGCCAGTCATCGCCTGGACTTCTTGAGAAGAAGCGTAGTAGACCGCGCTTTTGGCGACTAGCTCAGGTGATTGTCCGAACACGGAGTTGAGCCAGCGGAGAGGAGCGGGTGCTTCTCTCATGAGAGAGGTCTTGACCAGGCCAGGGAAGAAGGTGGAGTGAACCCTTACTGCCAGACCACTACTTGAGTCAACATTGTACATCTTGATAATAAGCCATTTCAAATTCGACTGGAGGCATATAGCCAAGGCTAGAATGCAACCGTTTGGTGTTGTACACATCATCGATGAA
>WNFY01001468.1_pt1 | contig 37429 bp, 31 predicted proteins | sample 5400091 | NCBI WGS metagenome assembly WNFY01 (sample SAMN13153364, study PRJNA577476) | soil metagenome | isolation source: 60 cm soil or saprolite under grassland replicate 1 | place: USA:California | collected 2016-06-15 | reverse complement strand
GGCGCTCGATGCGCTCACCCGAGTCGCGCAGCCCCGCGGTATCGACGAGGCGGAACGGGAAGCCGTCGATCACGGCATGCGCTTCGATGGCGTCGCGCGTCGTTCCGGGAATCTCCGTGACGATCGCGCGTTCCGTGCCCAGCAGCGCGTTGAAGAGCGACGACTTGCCGGCGTTGGGACGGCCGGCGATCACGAGCAGCGCGCCCTCGCGCAGTCGCTCGCCTTCCGGAGCGGTTTTCAGCAGATCGGCGACGCGCCCACGCACCACGTCCCACGCACCACGCACGCGCTGTGGCGCTACGGGACCTTCATCCTCTTCCGGAAAATCGATGTCGTACGCGATGAGCGCCTCGAGCTCCAGAATCTCGCTGCGCAGCGCCGCGAGCCGGTCGGACAACCCGCGCTCGAGCTGGTGCAGCGCCCGCCGGCGCTGCGCAGGCGATCCCGCATCAATGAGATCGGCCGTGGCCTCCGCCTGGAGCAGGTCCATCTTCCCGTTCAGCAGCGCGCGGCGCGTGAACTCGCCGGGCGCCGCCGGCCGGGCGCCGGCCGCCACGAACGCCGCGAGCGCGGCCGCCGGCACGATCAACCCGCCGTGGGTGGAGATTTCGACCAGGTCGTCGCCGCTGTAGGAATGCGGGGCGGGGAAACAGGCGGCGAGCACGTCGTCGACCGGCTCGCGCGACTCGGGATGCAGGAGGCGCGCGCGGAAGACCCTGCGCGGGGGGGTGGGGTGGAAGGGTTCGAGGCAGCGGGCGGCGAGGGGGAAGGCATCGCGGCCTGAGAGGCGGATTAAGGCGAGGGCCGAGCGGCCGGGCGGCGTGGCGAGCGCAACAATGATGTCTGTGAGCAGTCTAGGTCTTGACGGGTGTGACTACGCGAGCCCCTCCCGCCGTCACGGGCGCTTCGCGCAGGCGGCGCTTCGCGATCAGGTACTGCTGCGGAATGCTGAAGAGATTCTGCGCCGCATAGTACAGGTTCAACCCCGCCGCAAAGTTCAGGAACAGCACCGTCATGAACATCGGCATGAAGTAGACCATCATCTTGGTCTGCGGATTCGGCGGCACGCCGATCTGACCGACCTTGGACAGCCCGAACATCGACAGCCCCATCAGGATCGGAATGATCTTGAACGGGTCGGGACGGGACAGGTCGGGCAGCCACAGGAACGGCACGCCGCGGAACGCGATCGTATTGGCGAACACGAAGAAGAGCGCGAGCAGCACCGGCATCGGCAGCAGCATGGGCAGACAGCCGCCGAACGGATTCACCTTGTGCTCCTTGTAGATCCGCAGCATCTCGCGCTGCAGCCGCTCCGGATCGTTCTTGTACTTATCCTGGGTCTCCTTGAGCAGCGGCGCCACCGCCTGCATCCGGATCCCCGACTCCATCGCTTTCTGGTTCAACGGCCAGAGCAGCAAGCGCACGACGATGCCGAACAGAATCAGCACCCAGCCATAGGCCAGGTTCAAGCGCTCGTGCATCCACAGCAGCACATTGAGGACGAACACCGAGACGGGTTGGATGATCGGACGGAAGATTCCCCCGTACGGGTTCGCATCGTCCAGGCCGTGACCCATCTTCGAGAGGTGGTGATAGTCGAGCGGCCCGGCGAACACCTGGTAGCGGAACGTCCCCGCGGGCGGGACCGGCATCGTGACGGTGACCTGGGTACGTGTCGCGGCTTTCCCCGTGCGGGGACCGCCCACCGCGATCGCGCCGCCAAACGTCGGCTGTCCCTCCTCGAGGGCGAGCGCCGCGGTGAAGAAGTATTTCGACTTGACGCCCACCCACTCGAACGGCCCATCGAACAGCGCGCGCTGGCCGGGCTTGATCCTGGAGAAATCGGTACGCTCGGCCTTGGACGCCTTCGTGACGACGGCGTAGTGCCGGAAGTCGTCCAGCGAATCCTTCTCGGCCGAGCGCAGTCCTTCCGACAAGTCGATCAGCAACACCGCCCCACTGCTGCCCAGGCCGGTCACCGAGCCGCTCACGTCGAAGCGGTATTCGTCGGGGACGAACCGATACTCGAGCGTCACGTGCGATCCGCGGCGCTCGGCGTCGAGGCGCACCACCATCCCGGCAGCATCTTGGGTCGGGCGGAAGTCCCAATCGTCGAGCGAAACGGTGTCGCCAGCGGGCAGGACGAGACGGTGGCGCAAGAAGGCGCCGCCCGGCGGAACGAGGTTCACCGGCTGCGCCGCGTCGCCGGGGGCAAAGGATTGGTATTGCAGTAGTTCGGCGGACCGCAGCGTACCGCCGTGAGTGCTGAAGCCGAGCCGGTACAACGGGGAAGTGACCCAGACGATGCGGCCCGTGTCGGCGGATGGGCGGATCGGCGGTTGGGCGGTTGGGCGCTCCGGTGAGGAGGCCTGCGCGGCAGAATCGCGCACGGCGGCGCTGTCGGCCGGCGGTCGCGGCGCCGGCTTCGGCGGCCAGATCACGAGCGGCACGAACCACACGAGGAGCGCCAGAACGATCGCGAGTACGAGGCGTCGCTCCATCAGTCAGTTCCCACGCTCACGGCACCGGATCATATCCGCCCGCATGAAAGGGGTGACACTTGAGAATGCGTCGCACGCCGAGCCAGCTGCCTTTCAGCGCGCCGTAGCGCTCGACGGCTTCATAGGTATAGCGCGAACACGACGGCTCGAAGCGACACTGCGTGAACACGAGATGCGACAGCGTCAGCTGATAGCCACGAATCAGTGCCATTACGGCAAGACGGGGCAATCGTTGCAGCGTCACGTCAGGGTCTCCACGGCGCCCGTCAATTCGGCGCGCAGCACCGCAAACGAGGCGGTATAGGCGGAGCGCTTGGCGCGAATCACGAGATCGACGGCGGGAAGAGTTCGCAGCACGTCGCGCCGCAGGATCTCACGCAGCCGCCGCCGCAAGCGATTGCGGTGCGCCGCGGAGGATTGATGACGCGGGACGATGAGTCCGAGACGCGCGTGACCCGAATCACTGTGACGCCAGGCCAGATCGAGATGCGGGGTGCGACGGCGGCGACCCACCCCCGCTTCCCAGCAGGCGGTGAGCTCCGAGCCGCGCGTGATGCGTACGCGGCGCGGGTATCGCTCGCTCGTTTACCGGCTCCGGTGTTTGGATGGAATACGGACGACGAGTTGCTTGCGGCCTTTCTTGCGCCGGCGGGACAGCGTGGCACGGCCCCAAACTGTTTTCATCCGCGCGCGAAACCCATGCTTATTGATGCGTCGCCGATTTCTCGGCCGATACGTCGGACCCATAAATTCCTCGAGTAAGGCCGGGAAAGTTACCCGGCTCGTCACGCGATGGTCAAGGTTGACTTTTCCACATGGGGCCCGTACTTTCGGGCCGCCCTTGCTGGACGCCCTTCCAAAATCTCAAAAAACGTAAATGGAGCAATCGGTCAACGAAGCTTGGAAGCGCCTCCTCGACGAAGCTCGACGTGAACTTCCCGAGGCGACGGTGCGCACATGGCTCGAGCCATCCGAGCCGATCGCGCTGGATGAGGGCCGTCTGATTCTCGGTGCCCCCGATCAATTCGCCGCCGAATGGAACGAGTCGAAGCACGCGTCGCTGCTCGCTCGCGTCGCGGAGCGCGTGCTCGGCCGGCCGACGACGATCGTCTTTCGCGTGCAGGAAGATCGGCAACGCCGCCCGCAAATGGATTTCTTCGTCGCCCCGCGCGAGAGCACGGGCGGGGGTGTCGCCACCGCCTCGTCCGTCGCGACCACGCCGCTCAACGAACGCTACACGTTCCAGACGTTCGTCATCGGCAAGTCGAACGAGCTCGCGGCCGCCGCGGCGCACGCCGTGGCGGAGGCGCCGGGCAAAACGTACAACCCGCTCTTCATCTACGGCGCCACGGGGCTCGGCAAGACGCACCTGATGCAGGCGATCGCGCACGCGGTGCTGGAGAAAAACCCCGAGACGCGGCTGCAGTACTTCGGCGCCGAGCAGTTCATCAACGACGTGATCGAGTCGATTCACGCGCGCACGATGTCCGAATTCCGCCGCCGCTACCGCAACGACGTCGATCTCCTCCTCGTCGACGACGTGCATTTCCTGGAAGGCAAGGAAATGACGCAGGAGGAGTTCTTCCACACGTTCAATGCGCTGTTCGAGGCGCACAAACAGATCGTGCTGACCTCGGACCGCCCGCCCAAAGAGATTCCCGGGCTCGAAGACCGGCTGATCTCGCGCTTCGAGTGGGGCATGGTGGCCGACATCGGGCATCCCGATCTCGAGCACCGCATCGCGATCCTGCGCAAGAAGGCGGAGCAGGATCATCTCGAGCTCACGATTCCGGACGACGTGCTGCGCTTCATCGCGGAGCACATCCGCTCCAGCGTGCGCGAGCTCGAGGGCTGCATCATCAAGCTGCTGCTGTTCGCGTCGCTCAAAAACCGCGAGGTGACGATCGAGCTGGCCCGCGAGGCGCTGTCGGACAAGATCCGCCAGGGCGAGGAAGGCTCCGGCTACGGCAGCAGCGGCTCGGCGCCCAGCATCGACCGCGTGCAGGAAGTCGTCGCGCGGCGTTGGGGCGTGACCCCCGAGGGCCTGCGCTCCAAGGCCCGCACCAAGACGCTCACCGTTCCGCGCCAGGTGGCCATGTACTTGGCGCGCGACATGCTTCAGATGCAGCTGGTCGAGATTGGGCAGGCATTCGGCGGCCGCGATCACTCCACCGTCATTCACAGCGTGGACAAGGTGGAGCGGCAAATGATGCGCGACCGGACGTTCAAAGAACGCGTGGAGATGGCGCGGCAGGAATTGTCCGCACTGTAAACAATGCGCGGTTGGGGATAACGGCGCGGGATGTGGGGTAGTGGGGAAACCGGGACGACTATCCGCAAAGCGCCAACAGCGCCAACAGTGCGCCAACATCAGGTGACTCGATGCAGGTGATGCACCAGTTGCGCTTTAACGACATCGCCCACATATCCCCGATGTCTACTACTACTACTAGTATTTCTATATAGAAGAGCAGTAGTAAAGACTTTCCCCATTTCCGGAGACGTCGGCGGCAGTATGAAGTTCACGATTACGCGAGAGCAACTGCAGCAAGGCCTTGCGGCGGTGGCGGCAGCCATTCCCGCCAAAACGACGTTGCCGGTCCTGGCCAACGTCCTCGTCGAGGCATCGAAGCAAGGCGGCGGGCTGCGGCTGTCGGGCACGGATCTCGACATCGCGGTGAGCACGACGGTCCCCGCGGAAGTCGATGCCGATGGTGCCGTCACCCTGCCGGCCAAGAAGCTCGTGGACATTGCGCGCGAGCTGCCGTCGGGCCCGGTGCGCGTCACGGCCGCCGGCGAAGCTCGCGTCTCGATCGAGTCGGGGCGCTCCAAGTTCAAGCTCCTGGGGCTGCCGCGCGAGGAGTTCCCCTCGTTCCCGGCGGTGAAGTTCGAGAAGGCCTGGAAGGCGGCGGCCGGCGTGGTCCACAAGCTCGTCGGTCACGTGTCATTCGCCGCATCGACGGAGGAAAGCCGGCCGATCCTGAACGGCGTGCTGTGGGAGCTGCGGCCCGACCGCATGCGCATGGTGGCGACGAACGGCCACCGCCTGGCCAAGATGGACGTCCCCGCGACCGGCGGCTCGACGGCCGACCTCATCGTCCCCCCCAAGGCGCTCGAGCAGATCCGTCGACTGTACCCGGGCGACGCCGAAATCGAGCTCGCCAAGAGCGATAATCACATCGGCTTCCGCGCCGGCGGCACGCTGGTGTTCTCCCGCCTGATCGAGGGACCGTATCCCAACTACGAGCAGGTGATCCCGCGCGAGAACGACAAGCAGGCGACGGTCGACAAGGCGGCCATGGCCGCGGCGTTGCGTCGCATGAGCGTGGTCGCGAGCGACCAGACGCACCGCATCCGGCTCGCCTTCTCCGGCGGCAACGTGAAGTTCTCGGTGCAGACGCCCGACCTCGGCGAAGCCCAGGACGAGCTGGCGGTGACCTACGAAGGGGAACCGCTGGAGATCGGGTTCAACGCCATGTACCTGCTCGAGATCCTCAAGTACATGCCGACCGACGAGGTGCGCTTCACGTTCAAGGCTCCTGAGCGCGCCAGCACGATCGAGCCCGTGGGGTGGAACGATCCGGCCTCGTACATGGCGCTGGTGATGCCGCTACGGCTTGTGGATTAGGGAGTCCAAAGAATCCACGTGAATTGACGAGTCCACGCGGATCAGAGAGTCCAGCGGAATGATCGGAATTATTGGGGGCTCGATCTCCGGCACCTCGGGGATCGAGTCTTCTGGTATATACGGCACGGGTGTCTTGCCGCCGTAATACCGGGCCAGAATCAGATCACGGCGCGCGAGCATGCGCGCCGGGCGAAAGGCCGGATTGGATGTCCGCGGCTGCGGGAGCGTGGCCGCGAGCGCCGCGGCCTCTGCGTCGCTGAGCCCCGACGGCGCCACCCCGAAGTAGGCCACGCTCGCCGCACTCGCCCCCCACACGCCGGGACCCCACTCGGCGGTGTTCACATACAGCTCCATGATGCGGTCTTTGCTGAGGGCCAGCTCGAGTCGCACGGCGGTCACCGCCTCCTTGAGTTTGCGGAAGATCGAGCGCGACGGCGACAAATAGAGGTTCTTCGCGAGCTGTTGCGTGATCGTGCTCGCGCCGCGACGTCCACCTGCGGCCCACGCATCGTGCAGCTCGATCAAGTCGATTCCGTGATGCGTTTTGAATCGCGAGTCTTCCGCGATGATGATCATCCGCTCGAGGATCGGAGACGGGGCGCGATTCGCAACGCGGCCGGCCGGCCGGCCGGCAGTCGGGCAGTCCGAGCGCAACCGCATCATCGCGGTACAGCGCGGCTCGTGACTGCGCCACCACACGGGCGGTGGCCAGACAGCGAACAGCCACACGACGAACAGCGCGCTCGTCCCTAGCAGAACGCGCCCTGCAATCCTAGCTTTTTGCACCGCCATGGACCTCGGAACCCTCCAGCAGCGCCTGCAACGAGCGCTTGGACAGGAATTTACCGTTGGCCCCCTGCTGGGTGAGGGGGGCTTTGCCGCTGTGTTCCGCGCCCGCGACAACGTCTTGAATCGCGACGTTGCGGTGAAGGTGCTGGACGTGGAGCTCGCGCCGTCGCCTGTGGTCGCCGAACGGTTCTTGCGCGAAGCGCAGACCGTCGCCCGCCTGGAGCATCCGCACATCGTGCCGATCTACAAGGTCGGCCGGCAGGAAGAGATCTTCTACATCATCATGCGGTGCATCGACGGTCCGTCGCTGCGCCAACTCCTCGAGAAGCAAAAGAAGCTGTCCGTCGGCGACGCCGCCCGCATCGCCCGGCAAGTGGCCGACGCGCTCGCCTACGCCCACAGCCACGACATCGTACACCGCGACATCAAGCCGGACAACATCCTGCTCGACAAAAGCGGCCACGTCCTCGTGACCGATTTCGGGATCGCCAAAGCGGCGCAGGCGGCGCAAGCGGCGCAAGCGGCTACCCCCAGGTCGACCCAGCTCACCAGCGAAGGGATGATCGTCGGGACACCCGACTACATGAGTCCCGAGCAGGCATCGGGCGACCCGCTTGACGGCCGCTCCGACATCTACTCCCTCGGCGTCGTGCTCTACCACATGCTGGCCGGCGCGCCGCCGTTCGAGGGCCCTTCCTCCGCGTCGATTCTCGCCCAGCAGATCACCCAGGCGCCCGTCCCGATCCGCCGCCACCGCCCCGACCTGCCGGAAGAGATGGCCGTGGTGCTGGACCGGATGATGGAGAAGACTCGCACCAAACGATTTCAGATGGCCAGCGAGGTCAGCCGTGCACTCGTGGGGGCGATGCCGACCGCGGCGCGAGACCGGATGCGCGTGCCGCTGCGCCGCCGGCTCCGGTTGATGTTCTACCGGTCTCTGGTGGGCCTGAGCGTGGCGGGTTGTCTCCTCTTCATCGCATTCGCCGGCGGCGCGGCAGCCGTGGCGTACTACGTCTTCAGCAAGCCGCCGCACATCGCGGCGCGCGCGCCGCTCCCGGGCAGCCTAACGCGCATGCTGCGCGCGCGGCGCGCGCTGCTCCCCGGTGACGTTGGGTTGTTCGCGTATCGGCCAGCCGGCCAGGAGGACACGACGCTATTGTTGCTCACGCGGCGCCGTACCGTCGTCGTCACGCCGCGTGAGGTGCGCTCCTACGCCCGCGACAGCGTGCGCCGCGACATGGATCTGATTTTGCACGGCGGCTTGTCGTTCCGGCTGGTGATTTACGGAAGGCACTCGTCAGGAGTCGCGGACACGGTGTACCGTAATCTGTCGTTCCGCGACATGATGCAGATCAGATCGCAGCTCAATCGGGAACCGCCGGCCCCTCCGCCTGCACCGCCCCCACAGGCTCGTCCGCGCCGCTCGGCTCCTCCGCCTCCGCCAGCGCCGTCGCACAGAAAGCCGCGTCAGCGTGCGCGGCCCGCGCGGCCCGCGCGGCCCTAGGCGGTGCTAACGGCGGCGGGTGGCGGGCTCCCGCGTCGCCAGGCCATACACGCTGGCGTTATCGATGTGCGAGACGTCACCCGGCGTCGACACGACCGCCCCCACGCGATTCTCGCCGCCGATCGAGAACCCCAGCACGAACGCCCCCCGGCGGAAGCCACGATCGGTATCCATCCGGGCAATGATTTCCATCGGGCGGCGTGCCAGCGTCCGCCACGTCACGCCGAACGCATACCACTCCACCCAATCTGGTGTGATCCGCGCGTACGTCGATACGCCGAATGCGGGAAGGCGGCTGGGATGCCAGGTGGCTCCCGGGATGTACGTGAGCCGCTGCGGTAGCCCTCGCACATTCGGTTGGCCGATGTTCGCTATCACCAGGCCCAGGTTGAGCCCGGTGTAGGCCACGTACGATGCGCCGAAGTCCCATCCCGTGGCCTTGGCGCCATCGCCGCGGTAATGTGTGACGTCGAAACCCGCCGCCAGCCCACCGGAGCCTCCCGCCAGACCAAAACGGTAGGTGTGACTTCGCTGGCCATCGTCCAGCATGTCGCGCTGATAGCCGAACGACAGCCCACGCGCATTGAAGCCCGCGTTGACCTGCCGCAAGCGGCCCTGTGCGCCGGGATCTCCGACGGCGACTTCCGCGTAGGTCGATGCTTCGCGCTGGACGCCGAGCCCCGCCGGGTTGACCCAGATGGCGCGAGCGTCGCGGACGTCGGTGGGAAAGAGATAGGCGGTGGCGCGGTTGGGGAAGACTTGTTGGGCCGATAGCCGGATGGGCGGATGGGCGGATTGAGCGATGACGATCAGGAGAATCAATCCGCCGATCCGCCGATCCGCCGATCCGACCATTAGGGTAATACCGTCACCGTCGTCTTCGACACCTGCGTCCGGGGAATCGTCATCGCCTGAATCGGCAGCGTGATCGTCATGCTGGTCGAATCGTGCGACTCGCCGCCCATGTAGCGTCCGTCTACCGCGATGTAGTCCACGCCGCTGCGCACGCCGGCGCCGGCCACTTCGAACGGCTGGCCGGCCTGCTGGCCGCCTCCCTTGATCGTGAAGTCGGACGCGACCTCGACGCGCATCGTGTGCACGCCGCCGCGATCCTCCCACGCCGCCGCATGCGAGCGGCTGATGCTCGTGACCGTCACGCTGCCGGCGGCGCGATCATTCTCCGTCGTCGTGTCCGTCCAGGTCGCGCCGAGCGTCATCCCGGTCCCCGGTAGCCGCGGAAAGAAATTCCGGAACGATCCGACGATCGGCGAAAGCGACTGTGCCGCGGTGCTGTCGGAGGGGACCTGACGGCGGAATTCACCGCGAGGGGTCAGGCGCCCGGCGAATGAGAGCGCTTTTGCCGCGCCGAGGTTGATGCCCATGGGCGCCGCGGTGCCGGAATCCGGGGCGATGGAATCGACCGTGATCGTCGTCGGATATCCGGCGCTGTCGGCAGGCCCACTGATCGTGACGGCGAAGAAGATGCGCAACCCATAATCGAGCGGCTGGCGCATGCCCTGAAATTCCTGCTCGATGTGAATGGCCTGGTGCATCATGTACCGCAGCGCGCTGGGACCCAGCCGGAGTCCTGGCGGCCCGGCCGGCGGGGGGAGTGGGGGGGGCGCAGCCGGCGGATTCCCCGGCGTCGGAATGGTCGACGGAGGATTCTTTGGCGCGCAGGCCAGCGCGGCGACGAGGGCCGCCGTGACAATTGCACGACGCATCGTTCGGCTATTCCTTGGTTTTAGTACGTCCGAAAATGGCGACCACCTCGGTCTCTTCACTCGAGACCTTGAGCAGCTTCCCTTATTTGGCCTTGCTCCGACCGGGGGTTGCCGTGCCGCGCCTGTTGCCAGACGCGCGGTGGGCTCTTACCCCACCGTTTCACCCTTACCCTTTGGATACAAGGGCGGTCTGTTCTCTGTGGCCCTGTTCCGTCGCCTCGCGGCGCCCAGGCGTTACCTGGCGGTCTGCCCTGTGGAGCTCGGACTTTCCTCGATGGACCCCTCTAGCCGATCCACCGCGACCATCGGCCCCACCACTTCCAGAGCAGGAAACTACCGGGCCGCCGGGTCCCCCGGCAAGGCTTACCTCGTGAAGCGGCGAATCAGGCGACCCAAACTGTCGGTCGCGGCGCGCCCCGCGCCTCCCGCGTCCAGCCAGAAACCGTCGTTTTCGCTGAACACGGTGGCACGGACCCGTGGCTCTCGTGGGTCCAGCTGCGTTGCGGAGAGCGCGAAGATCTGCCGGTCTCGATAGTGTTGCAGCAGGGCGCGCGCGTGGCGCTCGCGCAGCCAGAGCAATACCGGGGCGTCGGCAGTCGCCAGGCCGCGCAACAATCCCAGGGAGAACCAGTCGACCGGCGGCTCGGTCGCGTGAAACGCGAATCGCAATTCCGGATGCAGGCGCCGCAGCTCACTACGTAATGCGATGGCGCGCTGGGTGACGGCCGCCTGCAGCGCGTCGAAGTAGGGGCCGAGCCAGCCGCGCTCGAGCAGCGTGTCGTAGCGCACGGCCGGCGGCAGTGCCCCAAGCCGGTCCGTCTCCGCGCTATCGAGGCCCAAGGCGGCCAGGCCGACATGATAATCGGCGTCGCAGAATCCGCTGCCGCGATACAGCGTCATCGCGCTGTCGAGATCCAGCGCCGCACCGGCAATGACATCGGGCCGGGCGCCGCCGAGACGCGCCAACGTACGGTAGGCCGGCCGCAGCGCGCCGCGCCACAACACGGAATCGAGTCCGCAGGCGATCGGGGTGAGGTCGCCATGGCGGTTCATCTCGCCGTTGCCCTGCGACGCCAGCGCGACCAGCGACACCGCCGGGAACCAGTGAACGCTGGTTGCCTGTACCCGTTCGCCGGTCATCTTCCAGATGTTGCGTGTGCCCAGCGTATCAGCGAGCGCCGCTACCGGAATGACGGTCGCGAGCGCGTTGAGCGCCGCCACGTCCACGAACCCGAGCAACGAATCGAGCGACTGGGGCGTGAAGCGGCTCCACAGCACACGCATCCCCTGCCGGGAGATCCAGCCCGGTGCAGCGACGGTCTCGGCTTCCCGGCTGGGGGAAACAGGCTGCGGCAGGGCGATCGCCGGGGCGCCGGCGGGCGGCCGCAGCGGCGGTGCATGGACGACGACGGGTTGCGGCCCGCCCGCGAGCCGCAGTGGCGCCGGCCGCGACGCCGCGCCGACGCTGGCCCATTCGGCGGGCCGGCGCGTCCAGCGGGCCAGTGCTTGGAGAAAAGCGCGCGTGCGCGGGTCCTCGCCGCCGGAGGCCAGCAAGCTGCGGCTGGCCACGACGATCAGGCCATCGCTCACTCGGCTCGCGGCAACGAGCGCGGGAGCGCTGGCACCGGCGCGGGCGAGTGTCTGGCCGCGCTCGCGGACCTTTAAGGGAAGGTTCTTGCCGCCGGGAAAGGGAGCGAAGCCCGCGTTGTCGAGCGCCGAATGCGGCAGCGGCACCGCCGGGGCATCGAATTGCTCCGTGCCGATCGTGATCCCGGCGCCCAGTGCTGCCAGCCATCGATTCATGATCCAGCGATCCAGTGTCCCCACATCGCGCTTGGAGCTGCCATCGCTGCGATATCCCAACACGATGACGCCATCTCGTCGGAGCCATTCGTTCAGGATCGCGAGATCGCCGATCGTCAATGCGTCGGAGGCACTCTCGGGCTCGCGCCCCCCGAGGACGAGGACGGTGCGATAGCGGCTCAGGTCCTGGCGGGTGAGGTGCGGATAGAACTGGCGATACTCGATGCGATATCCAGCCGCATGCCACGGTGCGGCGGTGGCTTCGAGCGTCAGCGGGTCGGCGAGCGTGAAATCAACGACGAGGAGCCGGCGTGCCTCCGTCTGGCAACCGGCGACGAGCAGCAACAGGACGAGACACGCGCGCCTCACGATAGGTCAGGTCACGAGGGCGTACGGCAGCAGCGCCTGCCGCATGTCGGGCGCCGTCTGCCAGCGCGCCTCGCGCGCCTTGGAAAGGGCCTTCATCACCGCATCGCTCAGCGCGCGCGGCACGTCGCGCCGCAACTTGCGCAGATCGGGCGGCGGCGCGTGCTGCTGCATGTCGAGCACCGCGGCGGCGCTGGCGGCGGAGAACGGCGGCCGGCCCGCGAGCGCTTCGAACAGCACGACGCCGAGCGAATACAAGTCGGTGCGGCCGTCGATGTCGGGCGAGCCACCCGCCTGCTCCGGGCTCATGTATTCCTCCGTCCCTACGACAAAGCCGCTGCGCGTCACGCGGTCCTCGCCCGATGTGGCGATCGCTCGCGCGATCCCGAAATCGACCACGATCGCGCCGCTCCCCGACGCCGACAGGACGATGTTGTCGGGCTTGATGTCGCGGTGCGCCAGCTGGTGCTCGTGGGCGTGGCCGAGCGCGTCGAGCACTTCGGTCGCGACGCGCACGGCGCGATCGATCGGCAGTATGCGCTCACGCCGCATTAGCTGCCGCAGCGTCTCGCCGGTTACGAACGGCATCACGAACCACAGCAGATAGTCGGTTTCGCCGGAATCGATTAGTGGCGCGATATGGGGATGGTGGAGCTCGGAGGCGTAGCGGATTTCGCGCAGGAACCGGTCGGCGGCGACGGAGACCGTGAGCTCCGGATGCAGCACCTTGATCGCGACTCGCTGGCCGTCCTTGTCGAACGCGCCGAACAGCGTCGCATTGCCCCCACGCCCCACCGCGGTGATCACGGTGTACCGGTCGCCGAGCGCCTGACGCACCCGCCCGATCAAATCGCGAGACATCGCGGCTCAATAGGCGGCCCGGTCCCCTAAAAAGGAAGGGCTTGGCTGCGGTAATCAGTTGGCTGGCAGCACCCGCGTCCAGCGGAGGTCGTCAAAGATGGCGTAGGCGGCATCCTTGCCTGCGAACCGCACTGCGGCGATGCCGACCCCGCGCACGCACAACCGTTGCTGCGCGCGCTCCGTCGTGGATTCGGTTCTGCTCAGGACGTTGCCGTTGGCATCGAGTGCTTCGATGAACGCCACTCCACCCGGCGGCGGCAAGATGCCGTGATATCCTGTCGGCGTCGCGCTGATACATGACTCGGCGGCCGGTACGGCGAACGTGGCTGTGATGGCGCCGTAGCCGAACTCACTGAAGTCGGAGGCGATCCCCAGCGGACAGACACTGATGTTATTCTGACCCGAGCCGAAGCCCAGCAGGCCGGTTCCCAGCAGCCCATAGTCGTTGGCATAGACCGAACTTCCGGTGCACAACAGACTGAGCGGCCGAGTGCGGCTGAACGTGACGCCGACGGGGGAATACACGGAATTGACGGCGGCGCCAGGCAAGATGGCGCTCAAGTCCGGCGCCTGATCGAAATTCATGTCCTGCTGGCTCGGCAGGGCCCAGGTAAACCGGCTGTACATGTCCGTCTCGCCACCGGCACCGATATGGAGGGTCATGGTGGTTGTGGCGTGGAGCGGCCGTGGGACGAACAGCGCGCCGAGTCTCGCCGCAAGATATCCCAGGAGTTGTGGGTACGCCGGTTCGCAAGACAGGAACGGCGCGCCCACGTTGCGTAACGCGCGAATCGCGGGGGTTGCTCCGACGTGGAGCTGGAAGATCTGGAGCAGGTCCTGCGTAACGTGATCCAGGCTGCCGGTTTCCGCGCAGATCCCGACGGTGACGTTGGTGTTGAACCTGCCGAGCGCGTTGACCTGAGCCAGCGGCGGCTCGGTATGGATATCGTAGCACGAATTCCCGATCGGCCCGATGCTTCCCGAAAACACCGGCTCCGGCAGTTCGGCGATACAGGGCCGATCGTCCGCCGACTCGATGATGATCGTGGCCGGTTGGTCCAGGGCGCCCGCCGGAATGACGACCCCGGCTTGACCGTGTGTCGTCACGATCGTGGTGGTTTGGTCCGGCTGTGCGGTGCCCTCGCCGCAGTCCGAATCCGTGCGCTCGCATTGCGAGCCGACGCCGATGAAGAATTGGATGGGGAGTGTGCTATCGTCGAGCAGCGCGATATACTCGCCCGTGTCCACGTTCTTCAGCTCCCTACCATCGTCCACGACGTCCACGTCGACCACACCGAGCTGCCGAGAGCCGGTCTGTACGGCGATACGGTACGTGCAGGTGGGGTCGAGATAGTCATCGGGGGTATGCCAGTTCGCGTGATACGCGGCGTCGGCGATTTGCACGTCGGCGCCCGAAAGCGTGCGTATGACGGCGCCGCTACAGAGATTGCTGATCGAAACGGTTGGATCGAGCTGCCTGGAGAACACCTGCTCCGCAGGAGCCTGCTGATTGACGAGTGGCGGGAGCCAGAAGAAGAAGGCGTTGCCGTTCCCGTGACTGCCATCCTCGATCAGCGCTGCCGGACCTGCCGAATAGCTGCGGTCGCCGTGGCAGCCAACGGCTCCACCTACAGCGACCGCCACGAGCGCCCCCAGCGCCCCGAGCGCCGGAGGCTTCACGCCTGCCGCGGGAAATAAACGCACGATCTTGGAAATAAATACGCGGCGAGAAAAGAACATCGGACAACGGATTGAGGGCCGGCCAGACGGAAGGCCTAATTCCAAAGAATGAGAAAACACAGGGCGGCTCGTGTCGAGCCGCCCTGGCCTTGCACGGTACTGCCTCAGGTTACGGGACGCGCGCGATACAGGTGTGCGTCCCGGTGCCTGTCGCTACGGTGGTACGGTTGAACGCCGCGGTCGGATCATACTGCACGATGGCACCTTGGTATTCCGCGGCCCAGAAGCGATCGATCGTCGGATCGTAGGTCAGGCCCGCATTATCGATGGGGCCCGCATCAGCAAGCAGTGTCACCGCGGCCGTCGTCACGTCGACGCTGTATAATGACCCGCCACTCACGTTTGAGACGAGCGCGATAAACTGCCTGCGCGTCGGATCCCAGGCGAGGCCGTTGATCGACGGGCTCACAAGGCCGGTGGAGCCGATTAGTGTCGCTGCACCGGTCGTCAGATCAAGACTGTACAGATTCCCATTGGCTGCTGAGGCGGCGAACATCTGACCGGTCGGTGGATAGAAGCCCAGCGCGAACATGTCGGTGATGCCATGAACCCCGACAGCCGTGGCCGCACCCGTCGTCGTGTTGACCGTATACAGGGTGTTCGTCGCGCGACCTTCCACCATGTAAAGCGTGTTGTTACTCGGGTTCCAGGCGCAATCGCCGAACATATAGCCGACGCCCAGCGCCCCAATGTTGGTGATCGTCAGGCTGAGCGGATCGAGCCGTTGCAACATGTCATCCGAGTCACGGATCAAGTAGAGGCCACCGACGATCCCCGTCGCCCTGAACGTCACCTTCCCGGTGCCCAACGCCACAGGAGTCTCGGGATCGGGCGAATCGATATCCGGCATGAACGGCGTGACTGTCCCGCCCGGATAGTTGTTCTGGGCCGCGATCCCCCGGCCGGTGGCGACCGCCGTATTGCTGCCGGCGCGAATCGTCCACGCGATTTGCGCGACGCCATCGGCATTGCTCGTCGCCGTGCCGATGACCGTGGGCGGCCCTTCGATCGCGGGCTCGACAAACGTCACGCGCGCACCCTCAACGGCGCTGCCATCCCAATCGGTGACCTTCACCGCTGTGGGCAGGGCGGTTCCGGCCGGCGCGGTGCGATCGGAGTCAGCCCGATTCAAGTAATCCATCTTTGCGGGCAGCGCGAACTGGAAGTCGCTCACGGTCCGCGGGGGATCGATGAGCGCGGTGGTAACGCGTTGGGGACCGCTCTGCACGATCGCCGGACTCGACGGCGGACAGGTCGTGGTCAGCGACATGCCGGGGACGACGACGGCGGAAGGCGACGGCGCGCACTGATCGCCCGTGGAACTCGTTTCGCCGCCTGCTCCGACATGGAGCAGCGCGCTCCGCGTGGCGGCGTAGGCTGGTTGGGGCGCGAGAAATCGTGCCGCGAGCTCGCGCAGCCAGCCCCAACCGCGGGTTCCGATCGTACCGCTCTCATCGCAGTTCGGTTGGGCGTGGGGGAGCGCGCGGATCAGCGTCCCATCCTGCTGGTGCAGCGTGATGAGGCCTTCCTGACGTGTTTCGTCCAGCGTGTGATACGTGGAGTTCAGGACGCACATCGAGAGCAGGATCGGCGTCGAAAACTCCAGCGGGCCGGTGCCGGTGGCGTTGAAGTATGTCGACACGCGGAAGCATGGACTGAACGTTGGCAGGTCCACGTCGATCCCGCCGCACACCTCCAGATTGAACGTCACGTCGCTGACCGGTTGTCCGCCGAATGTGGCGGCGGTACCGGGCCGGATGTCCAACTTGAAGTCTTCCCCCGCGCCGAGCAGCTCGATCGTGCCACCCGTATTCAGGTTGATGGTGCTCGAGTTGCAGGGTGTGCCGTCGGTGGCGCACAGGACTCCGGTTTCGATCCGGAATTTGATCGGCAGGGTTCGACCGTCGACCAGCGGAATGTACTCACCCGTTTGCAGGTTCTGGAGCTGCCTCCCCGTCAGGCTCACGACCGGATCGACATCGGCGAACCCCAGGACCCGCGTGCCGACGAGCACCTGGATGCGGTAGAAGTTCGCGACGTTCAGGTTGGACAGATCGGTATTCCAGTTCACCTGATACAGTTGGTCGGTGCTGTTCAGGCTGATTTGGCTCGGACCGAACCGCGTGACTGGCGCGCCGACGCAGTCGCGCGTCCCGTCCGGCGCCGGTAATCCCAACAGACAGATCTCGACCGCGGGTCGCAGGTTCGGATTGAACGCCGCCGGCTCGAAGTTGGGACTGGTGTTGGGGTTGTTGAACATCGGTGAGAGGAAGAAGAAGTCGGGGTTACCGTTGTGCGCGCCGTCGGACACCGCAAACACTGGCCCGCTCGACGGCGGCGTCACCGTGTTGTCTCTACATCCGAACAGAACGAGGGAGGCAACAGCGGCGAGCGTGAAACGAGTACAACAGTTCATGGGGCACAACTCCTGGCATTGCGGACATGGTGCGGGCGCGCCGTCGAACCTATCCGGGCTGTGTCAAGTGGCAAGTAGTGTACCAGAAGCCCTGTGATACCCAGCACGAGGCGGTTTGGACGAGGGGTTAGCGACCTGCGCGCCGTAGTGCGGCGAATCCGGGATGGCTCTCGAGGCCCCGCCACCACCAGTGCAGCAACCCCCCACGCTCGAAGGAGTGCCCCGGATGGGTAGCTACGTAGCGGCGCAGCAATGCGATCGCCCCTTCATTGTCCCCCATCTGGGCCCGCGCGACCGCCTCATAGCCGGGTAAGTCCTGTTCCGGATCGATCTTGGGGTCTGTGGTGCGCGCCCCCGCGAACACGTGCTCGGCGCTGTCGCGGAGGCCGGCGCGCCCCAGGGCCCCTCCCACCAGAATCCGTCGGAGCCTGGCCCGGAAGGGCCGTCGCGCGGGCGGGGTGAAGCTGTCGGCCCGGGCCACCATGCTCCATGCCCGAGGGGCATCGAGGTCGGCGCCTGGAGCGAGCAACAACCACAGCCGGCAGTCCACGAACCGCGCGGTATTCGGGAAGCGCCTGGCGCCTTCATCGCACCAGCGGCGCGCTTCCTGGAATTGCGCCAGGTCGTACGAGGCGTAGAACAGGCGTTCCAGCACCGTTTCCGCCTCGCGCAGGTACGCATCCGCTTCGTACGCCGCGCGGGCTTCGAGAACGACCGCGACGAGATCTTCCCGTGGTGGTGCATAGTGGAGCTGGCTCAGCACCGCATGCACGCTTGCGAGGGAGGGGTCGGCGCGCACCGCACCTTCCAGATCCGCCTGGGCGCTATCGAGTAACGCCGCCTGCCGACTGGAGTCGCTTTCCAGGTTGAGCCGCCATAGCTGATACCGCAGCGTGCCGCGCAAGCCGAGGGCCGCCGCATCGGTGGGGTTGATCTGCAGTGCTCGCGCGGCATGGACGAGCCCGTCGCGCAGCCGATTCGCCCGCTCGGCGCGCTCGGGGACCGCGCCCGAGGCCAGTAACGACACGTAGCCGTGCAGCACGGCGGCTTCCGACCACGCCGGGTCGGCCTGCTCCGCATCGTCGAGCAGCGAGTCGGCCTGACGCGACATGACCAACGCCGCCGCCGCGTCTCCACCAGACAGCGCGCGCTCGCCGCGGCGGCGGACGTCGTTGGCGCGTTGCACCAGCGCCCACGCCGCGGGGCTCTTTGTCTCCGCTTGCAGCTCCCGCAGCTGCACTTCGTCACCCAGGCGCGCGCGCAGCAGCCGCGCCGCTTCCTGAATGACGGAATCGCGCACCCGCAGCAGCTCATTGCCCGGCAGCGTAAAGCTCGCGCGCTCACCGACGTCGGCGCCGCTGGTGCCATCCACGAGGCGGACCGTGACGCGCACGCGGTCGCCGACCGGCTCGACGCTGCCGTCGACCAGCGTGCTCGCGTGCAGCGCACGCGCGATGCTGTCGCGGGACACGGAATCTCCCGTGCTGCGGAACGGGGCGACGCCGTTGGCGGATACGACGCTGAGCGCGTGCACCTTCTCGAGCTCCGTGATCAACCCCTCAGTCAGACCGGCAGCGACGTGGCCGAGGGACGCATCCCGGCTCAGGTCGCTGAAGTAGAGGACGGCGACGCGGCGCGAGTCGAGCGCCCCCGTCGCGGGCGGCCCACCTCGGCCGCCGCCGCCGATCACCAGCCGTCCCGCGAGGACGACCAGCGCGATCACCGCGGCGGCGATGATCGACGAGCGCCGGCTCCAGCGCCGGCGTCGCGGCTGGGCGGTGATGCGCGAGACTCGTCCCGTGCTCGCCGCGGTCAGCGCCTTGGCGAATTCTCCGGACGTCTGATACCGATCCGCCGGCACCTTCTCCAGCGCGCGCTCGATCACGAGTTCGAGATCGTCCGGGATGGCGTCGCGCACGATCTTGAGCCGCGGCACCGCATCGAGTGAGTGCCGCGCCATGATCGCCTGTGCCGTCGGCCCCGTGAACGGTGGCTGGCCGGCGAGCGTCTCGTACAACACGCAGGCCAGGCTGTAGATGTCGCTGCGCCGGTCCACCTGCCCCGAACCCGACGCCTGTTCCGGCGGCATGTAGGCGGGCGTGCCGATGGCGAGGCCGGTCTGGGTGAGCTTGTCACCGCCGGCGGCGCTGACCGCGCGCGCAATGCCGAAATCGGTGACGATCGCGTGGCCGCCCGAGAGCATGATGTTCTCGGGTTTGATGTCGCGATGCACCACGTCATGGCTGTGCGCGTAGGCGAGGGCGTCCGCCACTTCGTGCGCGATCTGGAGCGCATCCTCCACCGGCAGCTGCGGCTCGCGCTCCAGCCGGTCGCGCAGCGATTCGCCCTCGACGAACGGCATCACGTAATACAGCGTGCCGGCGGCATCGCCCGAATCGTAGACCGGCAGGATGTTCGGGTGTTGCAGCCGCGCAGCAAGCTTGATCTCGCGCAGGAAGCGCTCGCGGCCGAGCGCCATCGCGATCTCGGGGCGCAACGTCTTCAGCGCGACAAACCGCTCGTGCTTGATGTCGCGCGCCAGATAGACCAGCGCCATCCCTCCGCGGCCCAACTCCTGATCGATGATGTAGCGATCGGCGAGCGCGACGTTCAGTTCTGCAAAGGGATCAGTCACTTGGATAACGATAGTTGAGCCGGACTTGGTCAGCGAGCGCGCGCGGTAGTGCCGCGAGATCGGCAACGGGCCACCGCCGGTCGACCGTGACCGCGACGCGGCCGCTGCCCGCTTCCACTGCGATCAGCTGCACGCGCACCGAATCGCCCCCCGCGCCCGCCCCGCCCCCCCCGCCCCCCCCGTTACGAGCCACCGGGTCCAGCCGCCCGTAGACCGCGAGCCCGGCGCTGGTGCGGCGCGCGAGATCGATCGCCGCCAGCTCGGGACGCGACTGGCCGCGCCAGCGCTCGCGCACGACGGCCTGGGGGACCGCCGCGAGCGGTGGCACGCTGTCGAGCTGGGCCGTGAGGCCTTCAGCGAGACGCACGCGCCACGGCTCGAGGCCCGGCACGAAGATGTCGAATGGCGCTACCGCCGCGAGCCGCGGGTTGGGTGCATGGCGGCGCGCGTAGAACACGAAGCTCACCGCGCCGGCCACGGTGAGCATCACGACCAGCGTGGAGAACAGGATGAGCAGGCGTTTCGACGTCATTGGCGTCTCCTCACGCGCGCGGGTAGCTTCGCACGCTGCCCATCCGTTCACAAGGAGTCTGTCGCATGCCTCCCCGTTTTGCCTTCCCGTGGGTCCTCGGTCTCATGGTCCTGCCCGCAGTCTCCGTCAGCGGTCAGGCGATTGCGCCGGACAGCGTCCGGCTGCATCAGCTCTTCGCGCAGAACTGGGCATACACGATGCGTGAGTATCCCGAGTTCGCGACCGCGGTCGGGTATCCGGGACAGAACGCCCGCTGGACCGATAACTCGCTCGAGGCCATCGCGCGGCGCAAACGCGAGCTGAACGATCCATTGACGGCATTGCGCGCCATCGACCGCGCCAGGCTCAATCCGACGGACCAGCTCAATTACGATCTCTTCCGCCGCAATGCTACCGACGCGCTCGAGGAGAGCCGCTTTCCCGGCGAGCTGATGCCCATTACGCAGCTCAATGGGGTGCAGCAGGACGTGCCAAGCACGATCGCGCAGATGCCGGCCGGCAGTGCGGGTGAGTACGACGACATCGTCGGCCGGCTCCGCGCGGTCCCGGTGCTGGTGAATCAGACGATCGTCCTGCTGCAACGCGGACTCGCGGCTGGAGTCACGCCGCCCCGCATCACGCTGCGTGACGTCCCGTCGCAGGCGCAGGATCTGGTCGTGGACGATCCTCTCACCAGTCCATTACTCACGGCCTTCACGCATTTTCCCGCCGGCGTCCCCGTAGCGGACCAGCAGCGCCTGCGCTCGACGGCGCTCGCCGCGTATCGGGATTCGGTGGCTCCGGCATTCCGCAAGCTGAGCGCATTCCTGCGCGATACATACGTGCCGAAAGCGCGCACGACGACCGGCATGCGTGACCTTCCGAACGGCATGGCCTGGTACCAGGTGCGGGCTCGCGCATCGACCACCACCGACCTGACGCCCGAGCAGATTCACGCCATCGGCCTCGCTGAGGTGAAGCGGATCCGCGGACAGATGGACAGCGTGATCGCCGCCAGCGGATTCCAGGGGACGTTCGCCGATTACGTGCAGTTTTTGCGGACCGACCCGCGCTTTTACTTCACGACGCCGGAAGAGTTGCTGCGGGCCTCGCGCGACCTGGCCAAGCGCATCGATCCTCAACTGGTGCGGCTGTTCGGCACCCTGCCCCGGCTGCCGTACGGCGTCTCTCCTATTCCTTCTTATTCAGAGCGCTCCCAGACCACTGCGTATTACCAACCCGGGAGTCCCGTAGGGCATCGCCCAGGTACGTACTTCGTGAACACTTACAACCTGCCGGCTCGGCCCCGCTGGGAGATGGAAGCGCTGACATTGCACGAGGCCGTCCCGGGTCACCACCTCCAGATCGCGTTGGCGCAGGAGCTGGAAGGCGTCCCGGAATTCCGGCGGTTCGGCGGGTACACGGCGTTCGTCGAGGGCTGGGGCCTGTACAGTGAAAGCCTGGGTGGCGAGTTGGGGTTGTATACCGATCCCTACAGCAAATTCGGGCAGCTTACCTATGAGATGTGGCGCGCGGTGCGCCTCGTGATCGACACGGGGATCCACACGATGGGATGGACCCGCCAGCAGGCGATCGACTACTTCAAGACGAATGCCGCCAAGACCGAGCACGACATCACCGTCGAGGTGGATCGCTACATCGTCTGGCCCGGTCAGGCGCTCGCCTACAAGATCGGCGAGCTCAAGATCAAAGAGCTGCGCGCGTACGCGTCGACGACGTTAGGCGATCGATTCGATGTGCGCGCATTTCATGATCAGGTGCTGGGGGCCGGCGCCGTGCCGCTCGATGTGCTGGACGCACGCATGCACGCGTGGGTGGCGTCGGTTCAGGCGCGGTAGGCGCCTGACGATCAGGGTTTCTGCTGAATCGGTGTCTCGACTGCTGGTCGCCGCAGCCGCGCCATGCGCACGCTGCCGTCGGGATGATACTCCGGCACGAACAGAGTTGGCTCGTCGTCCCCCGCCCTTCCCCCTTGTCCCCGACGGCTCGCTCGCCCGACCACGACCGCGACACCTTTGAGCTTCACCTTCTGGTAGTGGAGCGTCGCGTATCGCGCGACTTCCTCCTCAAACGCGGCGCGCTCCTTGGGATCGAGCGCGGCACGCGCGTCGTCGAAGATCGCGAGCACCAGGTTGGTGGTGTCGATCACCATGACCAGGGCGTTGGTGACGTGAAACTCCCGTTGAATGTCGGATTGCAGCTCAAACTGGATCTTGGGCAATGCGTCGCAGCCGATGACGGCGGCGCAGATGCAGAGCACGCTGAGGCGGACGGTGTGTAGCATCTTTTTGCAGTAGGCTCCGCAAAGAAACTCGCTCGTCGGTTCGGGACGCGCAATGCAGGCGCGATGACCAGCGGTTGAGGCACCGCGATTATCGTGATCGCACATGGTCACGGTGTGCACGGTTCTTCCTCCGCCTGAGCGCCCGCGCATCGATGCCGCCGGTGACGGTTGCTTCGATACGCTCCACGCCGACTCGCTGCACGAAGCGCTGCATGTGGTCCGTCGCCGGCGCGTTGACGCGGTGATCATTTCGGTGCACCGCTGCCAGGGCGAAGCGCTCCCCGGCGTCGCCCGCTTCGTGCGTGAATTCCCCGCCATCCCGGCGGTAGCGTTGGTCTCGCGCCACGATCGCGAAGCGACGGAGACGTTGTTGCGCCTCGGCGCGACCGGTGTGCGCAGTGCCGTGGACTGTACCGAGCCTGATGGTTGGCGCCGCCTGCGCGATTTGGTGGGTCACCCGGCCTCGCCGGTCGCGGCGCGCGTCCTCGCACGGCTCATCCCGGCGCTGGGTGAGCCGTCCGAGGAAACGCGCCTCTTCTTCGAGGCGGTCGCGCGGTTGGCGCCGGCGCTCAGCACCGTGCGTGGGCTTGCCCGGCATCTGCGGGTGCGGCCGAGCACCTTGATGTCGCGCTTCCATCGCGCCGGCATTCCGTCACCCAAGAGCTATCTCGCCGGCATGCGATTGCTCCATGCCGCCTTCCTGTTTCAGAACCCGGGCCTGTCGGTGTCGGATGTGGCGTACCGGATGGACTACTCGTCGCCCCAGAGCTTCGGCCGCCACCTGCGCGCCGTCCTCGGCGTCACGGCGGGAGAGTTCCGCCGGCGTTTTCCCTTCGACCTCGCACTGACGCGCTACATCGATCTGTTGATCACCCCGTACCGGGAGGCCCTGCGTGCGTTTCACCCCTTCAATGCGGGGTCGTGGGACCAAGGCCCGAACGCCACAGCGGTCTTCCGGGCGGGGTGAGTCGCTAGTCGGCGGCCGGGCGGACCTGATGGTCTGTCGTGGCTTGATCGCGCCGTAGCACTGAGAACCGGGCAATGCCGCTGCGCAGCCGCTCCGCGAGCTGAGCCAGCTGTTGCGATGTGGTCGTCAATTCACCCATCGACGTGATCTGCGCCTCCGTAGCGGCAGCCGTACTATTGGCAGTATCGGAGCTGGCTGTCGAGATGCTGGCGACTTGCTGTAACGACTGTGCCAGTTCGGCCAGGCGCTGGGCCTGGCTGCGCGAGACCTCGGCGGTCGCGTTCACCAGATCCCCCATCAGCTGGACGCCCTGATGCAGCTCCTGCAGCGCGCCGTCCGCCTCGGCGGCGACCGCGCCGATGTCGCGGACCTTCGTCTCACCCGACTGCATCGCCCGCGCCGCCGCGTCGATCCCCGTGCGGAGATCACTCACCAGCTCCGCAACCTCGCGGGCGGACTTCCCAGCCTCGGCCGCCAGCGTCCGCACCTCGTCCGCCACCGTGGCAAAGCCCTCGCCGTGCTCCTCGGCGCGCGCCGCTTCGATAGCCGCGTTGAGCGCGAGTAGATGCGTCTGTCGCGCGATGCGCGCGATGGTCTGGGCGAACACACCAATCCGCTCCGACATTCCCGAGAGTCCCGCAACCGTGGATGCCGTCGCGCGCACCTCTTCCCCAACCGCGCGCAACGTGGAGCTCGCGCGCGCCACCCGCTCGCGTCCGCGCTCCGCCGTGCTCACGAGGCGTGACGCGTCCACCTGCATCAGCTCCGCGCGCACGCGCAGCGACTCGGCCTGATCGGCGGCCTTGGCGCTTTCACCGCGCGCCCCGTCGGCGAGACCGCGCTGGCGGCCGAGGTCCCCCGCCAACCGCTGCGACGTCTGTGTCAACGATTCGGTTGTCGCGTGCAGCTGCTGGGCGGCGGCAGCGAGCTCTTCGGCGAACGCGGCGACTTCGTCCGCTTCGTGCTGCACGGAAGAAATCGTCGTGCCGATTTCCTCGAGCATGCGGTTGAAGCTCTTCTCGAGAAAGCCGAGCTCGTCGGCTTCGGCGGCAGCGGCGCGCACGGCGAGGAAGCCCTGCTCCGCTTCCCCCATGACGCTGCGCGCGCGTCTGATGCGCTGAATCAGCGTCGCCGGAATGCGCTTGAGCGCCATTGCGACGCTGATAAAGACGCCGGTCTCGAGGTACGCGATCGTATCGAGGCCCGTGCCGCCGGGATACAGCTGGCCGTGCGCCCAGCTCGCGACGAGATACGCGATCAACGCGACCAGCACCAGGAAGTCGCCGACCGCCTGCCCCTGATCGAACGCGTAGGGCAGGACGGCAATGAACAGCGCCGCCACCACGCCGCCGTGTCCGAACCAGATGACGAGCACATTGACGAGCGCCACGTCGAGGAGCGCGAGCATATAGATGAACCACCAGCGGTACCAGCCGCGCTCGTTGATCATCCCGACGATGGCGTTGATGACCGCGCCGGCGCCGGCGATGAGGACGATCGTGCCGAGGCGCGTCTGGATCATCGCCGACAGATTCCCCAGCGTGCCGAGCAGCAACAGCGCCGCGGCGATCGCCCAGCGGCGGCGGTGGCTGCGCTCGAACGTCTCGAGATCCTTGAAGCGCTGCTCGAGGGCAGTGGCTTCGTCGTGCCAGCCGCGGACCCGGGCGGCAAACGAGGGGCGGCGTGCAGGGTCGGTCATTTCCCCAATCCTAACCCAAGATCGGACGCCGTCAGGAACGCCTCGACGTGGTAGCCCTCGCGCTCGATCGCCTCGCGGCCGCCTTCCTCGCGATCCATCACCGCCATGACGCCGAGCACGTGACCGCCTTCACTTTCGACGGCGCTGATGGCGTCGCGGGCAGAGCGGCCGCTCGTGAGCACATCCTCGACGATGACAACGGGGAAGCCGGGCGAGAAGCAGCCTTCGATGCGTTTTCCGGTGCCGTGGTTCTTGGGTTGCTTGCGGACCGTGAATGCGTCGAGCAGCTGGCCGCGACGCCGGGCCGTGAGCGCGAGCGCGTAGGCGATCGGGTCGGCACCGAGGGTGAGGCCCCCCACCGCCCGCGGGCTCCAGCCGCGCACCGCCAGGCGATCGAGGCCCAGGCCACCGACCACGGCCAGGCCATCGCCGGACATCGTGGTGAGGCGCGCGTCGATATAGAAGGAAGAACGGCGGCCGGACGCGAGGACGAAATCGCCGCGCTGCACGGAGCGCGCGAGGAGCAGATCCTTGAGCGTGGTCTTGAGGTAGTAGTAGTCGCTACTACTATTCACTGGTTCGCTTGCCAACGATGTTCTTGAGGGCGCCGAACAGACCCCGCGGCTTCGACTCCTTCGCCTTGGCGAGGGCCGCTTCCAACTCCGCGGCGAACGCGGACACGGTCGGCTGGCGGTCGCCAGGGTGGCGCGCCAAGCCCTTCATCACCGCGGCCTCGAGACCGGGCGGGAACTTGAGATCCGTGCCGGCTTCGGAGAGCGGCGTCGGCTTGCCGCTCAACAGCTGCTGAAACAGCTCCCGCGGGCTGCGGCCCTCGTGCGGGTGCCGGCCCGTCAGCATGTAGTAGGTGATCTTCGCGAGGCTGTAGATGTCGGCCCGGCCGTCGACGAGCTCGCCCGACAGCGCTTCCGGGGCGACGTACTGCAGCGTGCCGACGAAGAAGCCGGTGCGCGTCAGCCGCTCTTCGGCCGGCTGCTCGGCATCGCGTGCGATTCCGAAATCGAGCAGCTTCACCGTGCCCGTCGCCGCATCGTACATGATGTTTTCGGGCTTGAGATCGCGGTGGATGATGCCGGCGCTGTGCGCCGCGGCGAGCGCCTCCGCGAGCTGGCGCACCAGCGGTACCGCGGCGGCGGGAGCGAGGGGGCCGTCGCGGTGCAGGAAGTCGGCCAGGGGCTCGCCCTTCGCCCATTCGAGCGCGAGATAGTAGAGCCCCTCTGACTCACCGAAATCGTACGTCCGGACCACGCCCGGATGCACGACGCGGGAGCCAAATCCGGCCTCGCGCAGGAACCGTTTGACAACGATGGGGTCGCCCCTGAGGCGCTCGCGCAATACCTTGAACGCACAGGCGCCGCGCCCGGGATGGTCGGCGCGGTATACCTCCGCCGTCCCCCCTTCGCCTACGCGTTCGAGGAGGCGGTAGCCGGCGATTGACCGGCCGGCCAGGTTTTCGTTCGCCATTGGGGTTGGCGCGAAACTAACGTCCCGATTTGAGGCTCGGCAAGTGATGCGACGCATGGTGCTGCCGCTGGCCGTCATTTTCACCACCGGCGGCTGCGGATCATGGCAGCGCGTAGGGAGTCCCGACGCGGCACCGCGCCCGGGGACCACCGTGCCGCGGCTGTTCGACGCGACGTCGGTGTACCGCGCGATGGGCGCGTTCGTCGGCGGCGGCGCGCTGCCGTTCGTCGCGTCGATTCGCTACCTCGCCGGGCCGACGGCGGATTCCACACTCGCCCTCTTCTCGGTCTCGCTCACCAATCAGACACTCACGTTCCAGCGCCGCGCCGGCGAGTTCGTCGCCGAGTACCACGTCGAGGCGTCGTTCCGGACCGACAGCACCGGCGTCGTGCCGGTGCGGCAGGTCGGCAGCGACGAGCAGGTGCGCGTGCGCAATTTCCAGGAGACCCTGCGCAGCGACGAGAGCATCATCTTCCAGCAGTTTGTCATGGTGCCGCCGGGCGTCTATCACGTGCTGGTCCTGGTGCGGGACCGCAACGGGCCGGCGTTCGCGCGCGCGGAGCGGGCGGACACCGCACCGCGCTTCACCGCGCCGGCCATGACGCGGCCGCTCGCCGTCTACACGGCCGAAGGCCGGTCGCAGCGCAGCGAAGTTCCCAAACTGCTGGCCAACCCGCGCGCCACGCTGCCGTACGGCATCGATTCCCTGCGGTTTTACATCGAGCGCTACGGGACGGGACCGTCCCGGATCGTCGCGCGCGTCGTCGATGGCGCCGATCACGAGCTGTGGCGCGACTCCGTGACCCTCAACGGCGGGGGCGATCTCGCGAGAGCCACGGTGCTCGTGGTCCCGGGCAAGCTGCCCGTCGGACAGGCCGAGCTCCAGGCGATCCCGGCCACCGGCGGTGACACGACGCGCTCGCGCTTCCTCGTGAGCTTCTCCAATCAGTGGGTGATTACGAATTTCGAGGAGATGACGAGCTTGCTGCGCTACTTCGAGCGGCAGGAGTGGGTCGATTCGTTACGGCGCTCCACCCCCGACCATCGCCCCGAAGTCTGGCGCGCCTTCTGGAAAGCCACGGACCCGGCGCCGATCACGCCGGAGAACGAGGCTATCGACGAGTACTTCCGGCACATCCAACAGGCGAACGTGCGGTTCCAGGATGAAGGGGAGCCCGGCTGGCTGACCGAGCGGGGCGAGGTCTTCATCTCCCTGGGCGAGCCGGATGAGATACTGGACCTCTCGAACGGGATGGATCGCAGCGGGCAGCGCGTGATGCGTTGGACCTACACGTCAGAGCGTCTCGTGCTGTATTTCCAGGATCAGACGGGCTTCGGCCGGTATCGTCTGACACCGTCGTCGCGCGCCGAGTTTCAGCGCGTGCTGGCGCGGGTGAGGCGATCCGAACGGTGACTCGCGGCGCCGCGCTCTGGACCGCGGCGGCGTTGGTGGCGCGTGCCGCTGTGGCGCAGGACGTCCCTTCCGCCCGTCCTGATCACACCGCCACCTATCGCGCCGATTCGCTTCGGCTCTCGGGACGCCCCTGGCACGCCGCCGAGACGCTGCTCGCCGCGGCCCGGCGCGATCCGCATCCCAATGCGTTTCTGATCGTCGAAGGCGCCAAGGCGGAAGTTCACGCACGCCGTTACGAGCACGCCCGCACACTCCTGATCGGCCAGCCGTGGCTGCTCGACTACGCGGATGGCGAAGCGCTGGCGCTGCTCGGTCAGGCGGAGTTCGGCGTGGGCCGCTACGACGAAGCCGCGACGCATTTCCAAATGGCACGCGCCCGCGCGCCCGCCGCGCGCGCCGGGCTGCTGGCGGTGCGTGCCGCTGTGGCGTTCGACGCGGCGGGACAGGCCGACAGCGCCGCCGCCGCGTTCGCGGCGGCCCGCGAGGGCGGGAAGCTGGCGGCGATCGATCCCTGGCTGCGCGTGCGCCAGGCGCGGGTCACGCGCGACACGGCCGCCGTGCGCGTGCTCCTCACCGACGTCCCGGCCCCGGCGGCGCGCGATATCGCGATTGCACGGGCTCGCTCGCTGCTGCTCGCCGGCGACACGGCGCGGGCGCTCGACGCATTCGCGCTGGCAGGGAAGGGCGGGGGCCGCGACGGGGCGCGCCTGGCGCTCGCGATGGGCGATTCGGCGCGAGCCCGCACGACCCTCTACGGCCTGCTCGCGCGCGATCCGTTGAGCGATGAGGCCGCCGCGGCGGTGCCGCTCGCGCTCGTCCCGTTGGCCCCGCGCACAGCCGCCGAGCACGTCACCCTGGCGCGCGCGTTGAACCGGCGCACCAGCGTGCGCGACGCACGCATCCATGTGGAACAGGCGCTGCGCGACGACTCGAGCGCGGCGACCCTCCTTTTCTACGGCGAGCTACTGGTCGCGAGCGGCCGGCTGCGCGACGCGGTGCGCGCGTATGGCGCCGCGACACGCGATTCGGCGGCCCGCCCGCTGGCGCTGTATCGCCGCGCGCGCGTGCTCGTCCGCCTGGGCGATTCCGCGGCCGTGCCGGGACTCTCCAGTTTTGCGCAAAGCTACCCGGCCGACAGCGCGGCGCCGGGCGCGCTCTACGTGCTGGCCGACATGCTGGACGGGCGCGATGACTGGGCGAACGCGGCGCGCTGGTACGGCGAGTTGATCACGCGCTATCCCGCCGACCCGCGCGCATCCCTGGCCCGCTTCCGGTTGGCCGCGCACGCCGAAAGCGCCGGCCAACCCGATAGCGCCGCGCTGTTGTACCAATCCGAGATCGACGCCAACGGCCCGCAGCGTACCGCGGCGCGCTTCTGGCTCGGCAAGATGGCGGAGGCGCGCGGCGATGCGACGCGCGCCCGCACCCTCTGGCTCGCGCTCGCGCACGAAGATTCGCTCGGCTACTACGGCATGCGGGCCCGGCGCGAGATCGGTCTTCCGGCGCTGGCGTTTGCGGCCGCGCCCGCGCCGCCCGCGCCGCCCGCGCCCGTCGTCATCGCGCTCGCCCGCATCGACACGCTCGAGCTCGCCGGACTCGACAGCGAAGCGCAGGCCGAGGTGCGCGTCCTGCTCGCCCGCGCTCCGCAGGACCTGGACGGCTTGCTCGCGCTGAGCGAGGGGCTCAGCCTGCGTGGCTACGGCTCGGCGGCGGTGCGGCTCGGCTGGCAGGCGGCGCTGCTCGCGCCCGGCGATGTGCGGGTCTTGCGCGCGATTTTCCCCTGGCCGAACCGCGCGGCGGTCGAAGCGGAGGCCCAAGAGTTCGGCGTGGATGCGCTGTTGCTCGCGGCACTGGTGCGCCAGGAGAGTGTGTTCGACGTGGCGGCGCTGTCGCCCGCGGGCGCGCGCGGACTGGCGCAACTCCTGCCCAGCACCGCGGCGCTCATGGCACGCGGCCTCGACGTGGCCTTCTTCCCGGATTGGATCACCGTGCCCGATTTGAATCTGCATCTCGGTGCGGCGCACCTGGCGGAGCTGCTCAAACGCTTCGGCCGAGTCGATGCGGCGATCGCCGCGTACAACGCCGGGCCGGTGCCGGTGCGGCGCTGGCTGGAGCGCGCCGGCGCCGCGGATCCGGATCGTTTCATCGAGCTGATTCCCTATCCGGAAACGCGCGGCTACGTGCGCAGTTTGTTGCGCAATCGCGAGTTGTATCGCGCGTTGTACGAGCCTTGACAGCTTTCCGGGCCGCGGGTCTTTTCTAGCCGTCCACCGTTGGGCCCAGCAACAGACTCTGCAGGAGGCGGAACGTGATCAAGGGAAAGGTGAAGTGGTTCAATGACGCCAAGGGGTACGGCTTCATTGAACAGGAAGGCGGCGAGGACGTGTTCGTGCATTTCTCGGCAATTCAGATGGACGGCTTCAAGACGCTTGCCGAGGGTCAGGTGGTGGAGTTCGAAGTGAAGCAGGGGGACAAGGGGCTCCACGCCACGAACGTCGTGCGCGTCTAACCGCGCCCTTCACCCGACCATTCCGCCCCGCCCGATTCCCCGGGCGGGGTTTAGTTTTCCCGCCATGCCGCCGCGCCCCGCGCCGCCCATTCCCGCCACGTCCGCCGGCAGGACGAACGTCTTCCTGGTGGACGGCTACGCGCTCATCTATCGCGCCTTCTTCGCGATGATCGCCCGGCCGCTCACGACCAAGAGCGGAGAGAATACGTCGGCGGTCTGGGGCATCACCAATTTCCTGCTGCGCCTGTACGAGAACTATCATCCGGAATACGTCGGCTGGGTGCACGACCGCGGCGTCTCATTCCGCCAGGAGCAGTATCCGGAGTACAAGGCGACGCGGGAAAAGCTCGGGGAGGAGCTGCAGCAGGACTTCGACCGCTCACTCGAGCGCGTCTGCCAGATCCTCGATGCGTTTCATATCCCCGTCATCGCGATCAACGGCTATGAGGCCGACGACGTCGTGGCCACGCTGGCCGGCCGGGCGGCGCAGCACGGCCTGCAGGCGGTGATCGTCTCGGGGGATAAGGATTTCTATCAGCTGATCGGCGAGGGGATCGCGCTGCTGAATCCGGGCCGCGGTGGACAGGCCGCGGTCGAAGAACAATGGGTGGATCAGTCCAACGCCAGCGAGCGGCTCGGCGTGCCGCCGGAGCGGGTCGTGGATTACCTCGCGCTCGTCGGTGACACGTCGGACAACATTCCCGGCGTGAAAGGTGTGGGCGACAAGACGGCACTGCAGCTGCTCGAGACCTACGGCGATCTCGACACCATTCTCGCCCGCGCCGCCGACATCCCCGGGAAACGGCCGCGCGAAGCGTTGCTGCAACAGGCCGACAACGCGCGCTTGTCGCGCCAGCTCGTGACGCTGCGGCGCGACGTGCCGGTGGAGCTCGACCTCGAGCAGCTCCGCGTCCGCACGCCCGATACCGGTGAGCTCGCGTCGCTGTTCACCGAGCTCGAGTTTCGGACCCTGATCCCGAAGCTCGCCGATCTCGAGTCCGTCGGTGTCCAGCCGGCGCCGGAGACGAGCGCCGCGCAGCCACCGGCTGCGCGGTCGCCCCGCGCGGCACAGCCGGCCGATCCGCACATCGTCACCGATCCGGCGGAGCTGCCGGCCATGATCGAGGAGCTGCGCGCCGCGCCACTGGTCGCCGTGCAGACCGAGCCAGGCCTCGCCGGACTGTCGCTCGCCGCAGCGCCGGGCCGTTCCTGGTATCTGCCCTTCGGCCACCGCCTCGGCGAAGGCGAGCTCGACACCACGCCGCCGCGCAACCTGCCGGCGCTCACGAGCGAGGCCTTGGCGCCATTGCGTGCCCGCTGTTCCCTTTGCGGGCGTCGCCTACGACTCGATGATCGCGAGCTTCGTCCTCGATCCGGGCCGGCGCTCTCACGCGCTCGACGACCTGGCGCGCGAGCATCTGTCCGTCGAGCTGCGCACGACCGCGCAGCTGGTGGGCAAGGAGCGGACCCTCGCGGAGGTGCCGCCCGCAGAGGCGGCGGGCGTCTCCGCGGCGCAGGCGGAGATGGTGCTCCGGCTCGAAGCGACGTTCCGGTCGGACATCAAGGAGCATCACCTCACCCGCCTGCTCGACGAAATCGAGATTCCGCTCATCCCGGTGCTCGTGGACATGGAAGCCGCCGGGATCCTCGTTGACCGTGAGCTACTGGGCGAGATGTCGCGCGGGTTCAGTAAAGAATTGACGGGGCTCGAGCTCGACATTTACCGTGCCGCCGGGGGCGAATTCAACATCAACTCGACGCCCCAGCTTCGGACCGTCCTGTTCGAGCGCCTCAAGCTGCCCGTGCAGAAGCGGACCAAGACCGGCGCGTCGACCGATGTCGAGGTGCTGGAGCAGCTCGCCGCAATGGGCCACGAGGTCCCACGCCTGCTGATCGAGTATCGCGAGCTGACGAAGCTGAAATCGACGTATGTCGACGCGCTGCCCGGATACATCCGCGCCGACACGGGGCGCGTCCATACGAGCTTCAACCAGACCGGGGCCGCGACCGGCCGGCTGTCGTCATCCGATCCCAACCTCCAGAACATTCCCGTGCGCACCCGCCGCGGCGGAGAAATCCGGCGGGCCTTTGTGGCACCGCCCGGACATCTGCTGCTGATCGCCGATTATTCGCAGGTGGAGCTGCGGTTGCTCGCGCATCTCTCCGAGGACCCGGCGTTCGTCGCGGCGTTTCAGCGCGGGGGAGACATCCATCGCCAGACGGCGGCCCTCATCTTCGGTGTGCCTGAAGCGAACGTCACGGGCGAGATGCGGAGCCGGGCGAAGACGATCAACTTCGCCACGATTTACGGCCAGGGCGCGCTGGCGCTGTCCCGCCAGCTCGGCATCACGCTCGAGGAGGCGAAATCGTTCATCAAGCAGTACTTCGAGCGCTTTGCCGGCGTGCGCGCCTGGCTGGACCGGACCATCGATGAGGCGCGCCAACGCGGCTTCGTGGAGACGTTGTTCGGGCGCCGGCGCTACATCCCGGAGCTGCGGGACCGCAATTTCAGCATTCGCTCATTCGGCGAGCGCACCGCGACCAATTCGCCGCTGCAGGGTTCGGCGGCCGATCTCATCAAGATCGCGATGATCCGGATTCACGCCGCGCTCAAACAGGCGAATCTCAAGTCCAGGATGCTGCTCCAAGTGCATGATGAGCTGGTATTTGAGATCCCTGAGGTGGAGCGGTCAGTTGCCGGGGCCCTTGTAAAACGCGAGATGGAAGGCGTGGCCAGCTTATGATCGTGGTGGTGATCATCGGGATTCTGGCGGCATTTGCCATCCCGAAGTTCGCCAACACGAAGCAGAAGGCGTACGTCGCCCAGATGAAGTCCGACATCAAGAATCTGGCAACGGCGGAAGAGGCCTTCTTCTATGACAGTGCGTTCTACACGACGAGCCTGGCGGCGCTGAACAACTTCCGGTCTTCGACCGGTGTGACGCTGACCGTTACCGAGGCCACGCCCATGGGCTGGTCGGCGCAGGCGGTGCATTCCCAGACCGCGCGCCAGTGCGCGCTGTTTCAGGGCAATGCCGCGCCGGTCATCCCGGCAACCGTGGAGGGCCGCATTACCTGCAGCTAGATCCGCCGTATCGGGAGTTCGAACGCCGCCGTGAGGGAATGCGATTCGCCCTCGACGGCGGCGTTTGGCTTCACCGCCACAAGATCGACGGCGAGCCGATGGTCCATCTGGTGAGCTCCGACAAGGAGCGGCTGCTGGCCTTGGGGCGCACGCTCGGCTTCCACGCCCGCTGGTTGCAGTACAAGCCGCTCAAGGATCTCGATACCGGGGTCCGGGTGCCGGCCTGGCATTGGGACGTGTGGGGAGAGAAACTGCGCCTGCTCGATCCTAAGTAACCTCTTCGACGTCACGCCGGCGGGCCCGTACGCCCGGCCACCAGTTCCAGCGTCCCGCGATGTGCATGATCGCGGGGACAAGCACCATGCGAATCAGGGTCGCGTCGAGCAGGACGGCCAGCGCCAGCCCGAATCCGATGAACTGCACGGCGAGTACCCGGGCAAACGCGAACACGCCGAACACGGCGATCATGATGGCGGCCGCAAAGGTGATCGTCGACGCCGTGGCGGACAATCCTTCCATTGTCGCGTGGTCGTTTCGCCCGGTCTTGTCGAACACCTCTTTGACCCGGGTCAGCAAAAAGACCTCGTAGTCCATCGACAATCCGAAAACGGTCGCGAAGACGAGGACCGGTACGACGACGAAGATCGCCTCGGTCGGTCCCGACAGCCCGAAGAAACTGGCGCCATAGCCGTGCTGGAACACGAGCACGGTGATACCGAACGCGGCGCTCACGGAGACGCAATTCAGGACGACCGCCTTGAGCGGCACCAGCACCGAGCGGAATGCGATGAACAGCATGATCGCGGTCACGCCGAGGATCATCCCGACGATTCCGGGGAAGCGGTGCAGCAGATGCTGCTGCAGGTCGAGGCTCGACGCGGCAAAGCCACCCACCACGATCTCGGCGCCGCGCAGCCGCGTGCCGCTGGCGATCGTGCGGCGCACATGGCGCGTGAGATCCATCATGCCGGTCAATGACACGGTATCGACGGCGATGACGTCCATCAGCGTCGTGCGCCGGTCGGCACTGAGGTAGGCATTGAAGAATTCGGGGTAGCGCTCGCGGACTGCTTCGGCGTCGCTGTAAAAAATCGCGAGCTGCAGCGTGGACATCCCCGGCCGCAGCGTGGCAACACCCCGCACCTCGCGCACGCGCGCGTCCCTGCGGATCGAGTCGCTCAGCGCCTTGAGACCCGGCAGCCGGCGGCCCGACAGCGCCGATTCGCCGGGAGGGAACTGCACGACGACCCGCAGCGGCTGGATGACGCCGCTCGCGCCCATCTCGCGCAGCGCGGCGAGTCCCTGGCCCGATTCGGCGTCCGGCGGAAACCAGTTGCGCGCCGGCAGGCCGATCTTGATCTGCGTCAACGGAAACGTGAAGAGCGCGAGGGCGAGCCCGCCGCCGAGGATGGCGCGCCAGGGCCGGTGGCCGAGGGAGCGCGCCCAGCGCTCCCAACCCTGCGGCGTGTGAATCCGCGCCAGCGGCTTCGCCAGCCATTTGGGGCGATCGATGTTGCGGCCCAGAATCGCGAGCGCCGCCGGCAGAAACGTCGTCGCGAGCAGGACGGCCACCGCCACGACGATCAATCCGCCGACGCCCACCGAGCGCGTCTCCACGAGCGGCGTCAGAATCAGCGCGCCAAATCCGACCACCACGGTCAGGCCGGAGGTAACGACCGCCGAGCCGGCCGTCTGGATCGTGCGCACCGCCGCGTCGGTGGGCGAGAGCCCGCGATTCAGCTCCTCGCGGAAGCGCGTCACGATGAGCAGGGAGTAGTCGATGCCGACGCCCAGCCCGACCATCGTCGTGATGTTGAGCACGAACACCGACATCGTCTGGAACTGCGCCGCGACCGCGACGATGCCGAGCGCGATCGTGATCGCCAGCACGCCCACGATGATCGGCAGGGTCGCCGCGACGAGCGCGCCGAACGCCAGCACCAGCACGGCGAGTGTGAGCGGCAGCACGCGCTCCTCACCGCGGCGCGTATCCTCGGTGCTGATGGTGCGGACGTCGTAATCGAGCGCGGGATTCCCCGTGACTTTGATGTCGAAGCCATCGGCATCGGGCAGCCGCTGCAGCGTGCTCCCCACCGTCTCGCGCAGCTCGGGCACGACCGTGCGGCTCACGTCACTCGTGCTCGAGGGGGTGAGCGCCGCGATGAGGAAGGTGGTCTGCTTGTCGGCGCTGACGAACGTCGATTCGCCGATCGTCCGTACCGAAATGACCTGGCTGATGTAGGGCTCGCGGGTGAGGGCGGCGGACACCGAATCGAGCACCATCGCGAAGCGCGGCTGGGTGTAGCGCACCGGTCCGTGCACCACGATGGCGACGTATTCGGCGATGGGATTGGGAAAGGCTTCGCGAATGAGCTGCGACGCGCGCGCCGATTCCGATCGGGAGACCGCGGTGCCGCGAACGGCAAGGACGCGCTGTACGTGAGCGGCCCTGGGGACGAAGAGCAGCCCGAGCATCGCCCACGTAGCCAGGACCCAGCCGCGCCAACGCACGATCTGCTTGGCGGGTAACGCGATCACCTATGATCCAAGCACATGCGGGCCACAATCATAGAGACGTGCAGAGTGCAAAGCTAGCGGCGCGGCATACGGTGCTCGCATATTGCGCGCATGGTGGAACGCCGGCTCACAGGAATGATCACCGCTGCGGCGGTGTTGATCGTCCTGTTCATCGTGTGGGATCTGTTTCGTCCGAAGTCGCACCGGGCGGAGACGGCAGACGCCGGCCCGCTCACCGTGGATTCCTCGATATCGGTCGCGCCACCCGCCTTTCCGCCGCCGGCGATCCAGCCGCCGACGACGACGACGCAAGGTGCCGCGGTACCGGCGGCCCCCGGCGGCCGCGAGCCGTCGTACATCGAGCTCCTGGCGCGCTCGGAAACCCGGCGCCGCATTCGCTCCAGCGGCTCCAGCACCTACCTCGGCGAGATGCTCGAGGCGAGTGGCGACTCGATGCTGCGGCGCTGGGAGAATCGCACGACGTCGCCCATCCGGGTGTGGTTCGCCCCAACGCACGCCGCGATGTTCCAGCCGGCTTTTCTCGGCGCGATCCGCGCGGCGTTTGGCCAGTGGACGGGGGCGGGGGTGCCGGTCCGCTTCGATTTCGACGGTGACTCCACGAACGCGGAAGTCACCGTGAAGTGGCGCGTTCAGTTCGAGATCGAGCGCACCGGCCAGACAGACGTCACCTGGGACGAGAACGGACACATTCAGAGTGCGGTGCTTACGCTGGCGACGTTCGATCCCAAGGGTGAACCGATGAGCGTGGATGATATCCGCGTCGTGGCGACACACGAGGTCGGCCACGTGCTGGGCCTCGATCACTCGAAGGATTCGACGGACATCATGTATCCGACGGCGAAGGTGAGAGACCTGTCCGATCGTGACGTGCGGACGGTGCTGCTGCTGTATCAGCTGACGCCGGGGAGTTTGCGCTGAGTCCACGCCACATCACGTCGTTCCTGCACCA
>WNFY01001399.1_pt1 | contig 37439 bp, 15 predicted proteins | sample 5400091 | NCBI WGS metagenome assembly WNFY01 (sample SAMN13153364, study PRJNA577476) | soil metagenome | isolation source: 60 cm soil or saprolite under grassland replicate 1 | place: USA:California | collected 2016-06-15 | reverse complement strand
TGTGCGTCTTTATAATATTTATCATAGCTATATTGATGTTCCACATACAAAACAATATACAAACAGCACAATGTGCCAATTGCCAAACCAAGAATATTTATGAAACTGAAGGTTTTATTTTTCAGTAAAAATCTGAATGCGGTTTTGAAATAATTTTTAAACATTGTCTGAACTGGGATTTATGTGATTAAATAATATGTTGATTTTTTTATTCACGATTGACGTTTCACGTTTCACGATTCACGATAGTTATTCCGTTCTCAAACTCTTTACCGGGTTTGCGATCGCTGCTTTTATTGCCTGGAAACTGATTGTTATCAAGGCAATCAACAGTGCCGTAAACGCAGCTATTACAAATACCCACCAACTTAAATTAGTTTTATAAGCAAAATCCTGAAGCCATTGATTGCTGAAATACCAGGCAACCGGTGAAGCAATAATAATTGCTACTACTATCAGCATTAGAAATTCTTTGGAAAGAAGATTGAATAATATAATAGGACTTGCACCTAACACTTTTCTTATGCCAAATTCTTTTGTACGCTGTTCTGCTGTAAATATTACAAGCCCTAATAAACCAAGACATGAAATGAATATGGCAAGAAACGCAAAGGAGTTGGCAAGCTGACTTACTACTTGTTCACTTTTATATAGCTTTTGATATTCTTCATCAGAAAACTTATAAGTAAACGGAACTTTTGGATTGAGTTCTTTATAAACCTTTTCAAGACTTGCTAAAGCCTCTTTCGTTTTTCCGGGTTCTGTTTTCACAAGTGCAATACCTCCATCAAAATTTTCGCCAAGACGAAGCATCAATGGATTGATAGCCGTATGCAGTGAATTAAAATGGAAATCTTTTACACGAAGCATCAATGGATTGATAGCCGTATGCAGTGAATTAAAATGGAAATCTTTTACAACGCCAATAATAGTTCCTTTCATTCCCCAGAGAGTTAGCGACTTGCCAAGAGGGTTTTTGTATCCTATAATTTTTAAAGCCGTTTCATTAATAATATAATTCACAGAATCTGTTGCAAAATCCCTTGAAAAATCCCTGCCCTGCAGCATTTGTATATGCATTGTTTTGATAAAATCATAACCAACCCCAACTTGTGTAAAGTCAATCTTGGAATTTGGATCTTTCCCTTCCCATAAAACACCGGTAGTGCCGTTATTAATTTTTGTAGGTTCATCGGTTGCATGAGTTATGTCTTTTACTCCGGGCATCTTCAAAGCCTCGGTTTTAAATACTGTGTACTTAGATGTTAAATCGCCTTCTAATGGAATATAGAGAAGGTTCTCCCTGTTATAACCAAGATTAATGGATTGTATATAATTCACCTGTTTACTTACAACGATTGTTCCGATAATAAATACGATGGAAAGTATAAATTGAAAAACAACAAGCCCTTTACGAAACCATAAAGCACTGCTTGAAAACTTTAATGAGCCTTTTAAAATGCGGACAGGCTTGAATGATGATAAATATATTGCAGGATAGCTTCCGGAAATAAAACCTGTTACCAACAACAATGCTGACAGGCTTAACCAGAAACCCGCATCTTTAAAAGGAATATGAATTTCTTTTCCGGTAATCTCGTTAAACTGAGGCAGCACAAGTGTTACAAGCGCCAGTGAAATGATTACTGCAGTTGTTACGATCAATAAAGCTTCACCCATAAACTGCCTTGCCAATGCAAAGCGAACTGCACCTGCCACTTTTCTTATACCAATTTCTTTCGCACGTTTTACAGAACGTGCTGTTTCAAGATTCATAAAGTTGATACAGGCAATCAACAAAATAAAAATGGCAACGATGCTAAAGAGCTTTACATACTGAATTCTTCCGCCGGATATGTTCCCGTTTTTATCTAAATCAGGATGCAGGTAAACATCTCCATAGCGTTGAATACCAAGCCTTACATACACCTGTGCCGTTTGGTCTTTATTATACTCATCAAGAAAACGGCTTATCTTATTTTCAAAGGCTTTTGCATCTGTTCCTTTTCGCAGCATAACGCATGTAAGTGGTCCGTTATTGGTCCAATCTTTTGCCCAACTATTATCTTCTAAAAAAATCTGCCAGTTTAAAATGTAATCAAATTGTAAAGAACTGCTTGTTGGCACATTGTCAAACACAGCTGTTATTTTTAAATCCTTTTTGTTATTGTAGCGTATTGTTTTGCCAATAGCTTGTTGTGGTGAACCAAAAAAATCTTCTGCCATTTTTTTTGAAACAGCAATACCAACAGGTGATTGCAGTGTAGTGGCGGCATTCCCCTCCAGCATAGGATAGGTAAACATTTTAAAAAAATCCTGCCCTGCATGGTTTCCATTTTCTTTAATTATTTTATTGTTCGCTTCAAAGGTGTTTAATTCGTTCCATGCGTAACCGGTTGCATATTCTATTTCAGGGAACACTCTTTTCAACTCGTCTGCCATCAATCCCTGGGTAGCATACCCGCCACCTATTTGCCCGTCATTATAGCGCCTTTCAAAAACACTGTATAACTGCGAGCCGTTTTTATGAAAAGCATCTATGCTTTGTTCGTCATGCACCCATAGCATTATTACAAGGCTACAGGCAATCCCCAAAGCAAGACCTGATAATTTAATAACAGAGAAAAATTTGTTTCTCCATAAATTTCGCCATGCGGTTTTTAAATAATTTTTAAACATATCTTTTAAGTTTAAACGTTCAAGAGTTCACGAGTTTACAAGTTCACGCGTTGCAACACTCACTATTCACCACTCACCACTCACCACCATCATTCCGTTCTCAAACTCTTTACAGGGTTGGCTATTGCTGCTTTAATTGTTTGCACACTCATTGTAAGCAAGGCAAGCAACAACACTATTACAGTGGTAAATAAAAATACCATCCAGTTAATCTGGATATGATAAGCAAAATCCTGCAGCCACTTGTTCATAGCATACCATGCCAATGGCGTAGCAATGAGCGAAGCAATAATTACAGGCAATACAAATTCTTTCAGCAATTCTTTTGTAATGCTGAATACAGATGCGCCTAACACTTTGCGGATGCCAATTTCTTTAACACGCTGTTGAATAGAATAGAATGATAAACCCAACACACCTAAACATGCAATCATTATAGCAAGAAAAGAAAAGTAGGAAAACAGTGTGCCTAATGTTTGCTCGCTTTTGTATTGATTATTTAATGCATCATCTAAAAAACTGTATTCAAATGATTGCATTGAATAAAATTGATCGAATTGTTTGTGTATAGTCGCCACCACATCTTCGGCTTTGACTTGATTAAAGCGCACAAATAAATACTGAAAACTGTTTGACGCATAATGCATAACCAATGGTTGCACAGCAGACTTTAATGGTGTGATATTAAAATCTTTTACAACGCCAATCACTTTGCCACTTTTTAAAACGGCATTTGGTATTACCCATTGAATTGTTTTGCCAACAGCCTGTGCAGGATTTACCCATCCCAGTTTTTTTGCAGCTTCTTCATTTACTAAAAAACCTGATTGCTTATCGGTAGGCATATCTTTATTAAAATCTCTTCCCGCAACTATTTGCATTTTCATCGTGGAAGCAAAATCCAGGTCAGTAAAAAGCATTTGCATTGAGATAGCTTTGCTTAAATCTGTACTGCCATCATTTACTTGGTTTACTGGCACCTGCTCGCCGGGTATGGTTGATGATGCAGCGACAGACTTAATATCCTTGTCACTCAACAATGCATTTTTGAAAGAAGCAAACTGCGTTGAATCTGTACTTCTTGGTACGGTTAGCAGCAGTACATTTTCTTTATCAAAGCTTAATTTTTTATTCTTTAAAAAATCAAGCTGATTGCTTACAAGAATAGTACTTGCAATAAGCGCTATGGAAACCGCAAACTGAAGTGTGACTAAAACTTTTCTGAAAAAACCACCTTTACTGTTTCTTATAAATTTTCCTTTCAGCACTTCAACCGGTTTAAATGCTGCAAGCACAACGGCGGGATACAAGCCCGCCAACAAACCCACACCTGCAATCAATAATGCAAGCAATAAATACAATGAAAAATTACTACTGAAATCAAGTGATAATTGTCTTGCGGAAAGTTGATTAAATACCGGAAGAACAACCCATGCAAGTGCTATGGCAATCAGCAAAGCAATTAATGCAAACAAAGTGGTTTCCGTTAAAAATTGTGAGAGCAATTGTTTTTTATCTGCACCCACCACTTTACGCAAGCCTACTTCTTTGGCTCTTGTTAGTGAACGTGCCGTAGTAAGATTGGTAAAATTAAAACAGGCAATCAGCAAAATAAATAATGCTACGACGGCAAATATGTAGATAAAAGTTATGTTGCCATTAGTACCTATTTCGCCGGTAAAATCTGAATGCAGATGAATAGCTGTGAGCGGCTGCAAACGTATATCATTCTTTCCATCAGCCTGCGGATTATTGATGATATATTTATTGACAAAGCCTGTAAATTTTTTTTCAAGCGACGCGGGCGACGCATTATTGTTTAACAGTAAATAGCTTTGACACATGTGTGATGACCAAAGGCTGCTTAAATCTCCAAATACCTGCAACGAAACAATGGAATTAAAATTAAAATGAGAAGCCGAAGGAATTTGTTTTGCAATAGCAGTGACCTCTACAGTAAAGCTTCTGCCAAAAGAATTTACTTCAAGCGTTTTACCGATTGGATTTGCATCACCAAAGTATTTCTTTGCCGTTTCGTCAGTAAGCACAATGCTGTTGGGTTTTTCCAATGCATGACGAACGTCGCCTTTTTCCAAACTAACTGTAAATACATTAAAGAAGGTTGAATCAGCATACAACATTTTCGTTTCGTAAAAATGTTGCTCGCCTGGCGCACCAACCGACACTTTTTTGTCTTGCAGCAATCTTACATACTCTTTAATTTCTGGATACTCTTTTTTCATCAAAGGCGCCCATGGTGGCGGCGTTACAGCAAGTCCAGTCCCGCCCATAACAGAAGTAATACGATAAATATTTTTTGCCTGCACATTAAACTTATCATAGCTAAGCTCATATTGAATAAACAAAAAAATGATTATGCAGCAAGCTAATCCTGCCGACAACCCTAAAATATTTATGGCAAAAAAAATTTTGTTCTTCCATAAATTTCTGAAAGCGGTTTTGAAATAGTTTTTAAACATAGAAGTTGATTTATAATTATGAATTCATTTGTTGAATATTGTTATAACAGTACAAGAGTGCGACGCAATGATGCTTAATTTTATTCTTCAGCTTAGTACATAAAAATTCTTCTTTCATTCGTTACTCACCATCTTACTCCGTTCTCAAACTCTTCACCGGATTTGCAATCGCCGCTTTGACTGATTGAAAGCTTATTGTTATTAAAGCAATCAACAATGCAATTAAACCTGCCAGTGCAAATACCCACCAGCTTAAAGTTGTGCGATATGCATAACCTTGTAAAAAATTGTTCAATCCATACCATGCAATAGGAAAGGCAATCGCAGCAGCAATCAAAACAAGATTCATAAAATCAATTGATAGTAAGTTCACGATGTTTGAAACACTGGCTCCCAACACTTTTCTTACACCAATTTCTTTTACTTTACTTTCAGCAGTAAAAGTTACCAAACCAAATAAACCAAGACATGATATTAATATGGTGATGATGGCAAAACAATTAAACAACTGGCCTACATGTATATCAGTCTTATATAAATCATTAAACTCGCTGTCTAAAAAAGTATAATCGAAATTGTAATCAGGGTTATATTCTTTCCATACTCTTTCGGCAGCGGCCAGTGCACGTGGCGCATCTTTAGCCCTAGTTCTTACATACATTTTTTGACGCCAACGTTTATCATATTGCATTAAAAGCGGTGGTATTTTTTGGTGCATGTCCTGGAAGTGAAAATCTTTCACCACGCCTGCGATTACTCCCTTAGCTCCCTGGAAAGTGAGCTGTTTACCAATCACGGGTTCTTTTATGCCGGCCGCCTTAATAGCTGTTTCATTCAATATAAAATTGGTGCTGTCGGCGGGCGAACCTGTAAAGCCTTTTCCTTCGATCAAATGCATACCCATCACCTGCAAAAAATTTCTTTCTATGGGCATTTGAGTAATGGTAAATGATTGTTGATCGGCTCTTTTACCATCCCATTCTATATCAGAACTTCCTGAACTGTTATTGATAATATCAGCACCGGATTCTGTAACACCTAAGATGCCCGGTTCTTTTAGCAGTTCAGCAACTGCTGCATCATAGTGTTGATTAGTGTTGCGCATGTTGAAACTGAAGACATTTTGTTTATCGTAACCAAGATTTTTCTCACGTATATATTTTAATTGTTTACCGATGATGATAGTGCTTGTAATAAGTATGATGGAAAAAACAAACTGCACCACTACCAATACTTTGCGAAAATTTCCTTTGCTGCCAACACCACTTAGCTTGCCCTTCAATGCTTCCAGTGGTTTGAATGATGAGAGCGTTATGGCAGGATAAATACCTGCCAGCAACAGTGTTGAGAGCATAGTTACTCCATACACAGCAAGTACATCAGGCGACCAGGGTTTGAAAGAAATATTTTTGCCTGAAAGATTATTGTACAAAGGCATGACAAGATAAATAATACCTGTTGCCAGTATAAGTGCTATCAGGAATGTGAGCAGCGATTCACTTAAAAATTGCATGAACAGTTCCGCCTTGCCCGCACCAATAATTTTACGCATACTGATTTCCTTGCTGCGCTTTATTGCTCTTGCGGTAATAAGGTTTACATAGTTGATGCAGGCTATCAGCAGTACAATTACAGCCACTATCAAAAACACCTGCACCACCATCATACCCTGTTCCTTGCCATCTAAAGAATAGAGGTGTAATTTAGTAAGCGGGGCAAGCAGGTAAGTAAGATGCTGGTTTGCCTGTATGTCATAGTTATGACGATGTATAACACTCATTTTTTGAGCCGCCAAAGCAATGCTGGCATTGGGTTTCAGCATTACAAACGTCTCGTAACTATACTGGTCCCAATTTGTGTTAAGCGTTTTAAAATAGTTGCTCGTATCATATTCCTCTTCGAGCTGCTGAAAATTAAAAACGATGTTGTAATGAATATATGAGTTGGCGGGCATATCTTTTATTACTCCTGTTACACGATACAATTTTTTGTCGTCAGCCTTTAATACTTTGCCCATAGGGTCTTCGTTACCGAAAAATTTCTTCGCTGTTGTTTCAGACAAAACAATAGAATGTGCATCCGTAAAAGGTTGTCGCGGATTGCCTTCAATAAAAGGGAAAGTAAACATGCTGAATAAAGAAGCATCAGCCAGGCAGTTATGCGATTCAGTAAGCTGTTTACCATTATATTCAAATATGGAAACATTTCCGTTATCTCTTATGCGGCAGGCATCCTGCACCTCGGGCACTTCTTTTTTTGCATACACTGCAATCGGCGCAGGCGTGGTGTACCAAACGTTTTGTTCATCAAACTTCGGCGCCAGCTTATAAATGTTTTTCGCGTTTACATTAAAGCGGTCATAGCTCAATTCGTCGCTTGCCCAAAGCAACAACAGTATGCTTACCGCTAAGCTTGCAGCAAGACCAGTAATATTAATAAACGAATACATTTTATTGTTGCGCAAACTGCGCCATGTGGTTTTGAAATAATTTTTAAACATAGAAGTTGATTTATAATTTTGAATTCATTTGTTGAATATTGTTATAACAGTACAAGTGTGCGACGCAATGATGCTTAATTTTATTCTTCAGCTTAGTACATAAAAATTCTTCTTTCATTCGTTACTCACCATCTTATTCCGTTCTTAAACTCTTCACAGGATTTGCCAATGCTGCTTTTATTGCCTGGAAACTTATTGTGATCAATGCAATTAATATCGCAAATAAACCTGCAATAAAAAATATCCACCAACTGATATTTACCCTGTATGCAAAATCCTGCAGCCATGCATGCATTGCCCACCATGTAACAGGAATGGAAATAATAAATGCGATGCAAACCAGCAATAAAAATTCTTTTGAAACCAACAACAACACCTGCTGAACGGAAGCACCTAATACTTTACGAATGCCAATTTCTTTTGTACGCTGTTCTATTACAAATGCAGAAAGTCCAAACAATCCAAGACTCGCGATGATGATAGCAAGAAATGTAAAAGCAGAAAATATTTGTTGTGTGCGCTGTTCATTTATGTATAATGCAGCAAACTTATCATCAAGAAAATTATAGTCTAACGGCCCATCAGGAGTAAATGCATCCCACCTTTTTTTTAGATCAGCAAGAAATCCTTTTACACCATTGGTTTTTATTTTTATTATTAACCCGCCAAAATTATTTCCGAGCATCATCATCATGGGGGCAATTTTTTGTTTTACAGAAGCGTAATTAAAATCAGCAACTACGCCAATTACTTTAAATTCCTGCTGACCGGAACGAACAATGGTTTTACCAATAGAACTTGTTCCGCTCCATCCTAATTCACGCACAGCAGCTTCATTGATAACTACGCCTGAAGAATCTGTTGGAAAATCTTTTGAAAAATTTCTTCCCTGCAAAACATGTATACCCAGGGTACGGAGATAATCATAATCTACATGATAAATATTTGCATGAATTTCTGTTCCGTTTGATGTTGCATTTTTTGGATAAATCTCAGTGCCGTCCATTATTTCGCCACCGGGAACAGACCTTGAAATACTTGCTGAAACTACGCGGTTATCCTGTAATAACTGTTGTTCAAATGCAGCCTGGTTCTTGCCCAATAGCCTTGCATCAGGCAGGAATAATACCTGTTCTTTATCATAACCTAATTTTTTGGTCTGCATAAAATGCAATTGCTGGTAAACAATAATTGTTGCAATGATTAATGCAATTGAAACAAAAAACTGGAACACTACTAAACTGCTGCGCAATGGTTTTTTTTGTGTGCCTTGCGCATATGATGCACCTTTTAAAACTTTAATAGTATTGAAAGATGATAAAAAGAAGGCAGGGTAAATACCGGCTAATATTCCTGCCAAAAAACTTAATGAAAGCATTACCAATATTGACTGATAACTCAGGAAAAAACTAAAGCTGACATTTTTATTTGCAAGCTGATTAAAATAGGGCAACAGCAGAAATATCAAAATATACGAACATAACGTGGCACAAAACGTAAGCAAAACAGATTCGGTAAGAAATTGAAAAATTAATTGCTTTTTTATTGAACCCATCACTTTACGAATGCCTACTTCTCTTGCCCGTTTTACAGCACGTGCTGTGGAAAGATTGGTAAAGTTTACGCAGGCAAGCAACAATATAAATACAGCCAATACTGAAAAAATGTAAACATATTGTATGTCACCGTTTGGTCCCAGCTCATATTTTGTGTGGGAGTATAAATGAATATCGGTAAGTGGTTGCAATGAAAAGCGGAAAGTGTTTACCGATTTCTGTGCTTCAGCAAGGCTTACACCCATATCATGCTGAATCTCCGGCACCACATGTTTTGCAACAAGCTGAGGAAATTTTGCTTCCAGTTTTTTAGGATCTGTATTTTTATTTAAAAGCAAATAAGTGAAGTAACCGAGATTGCTCCATGTTTCATTTGTAATATGAAATGTTGAAAGGCTTAGAAATGCATCAAAATGAAAATGTGAATTATCTGGTACTTTATCAATAACACCTGTTACTTTATATACTGCATTTTGTATGCCTATCATTATAGATTTATCAAGAGCATCTTCATTACCAAAATATTTTTTTGCAAATGATTTTGAGATAACAATGCTGTTAGGTTGAGTTAGAGCATTTATTGGATTTCCTTCAATAAGCGGGATAGAAAACATTTGAAGAAAATTTGAATCGGCGAAAGCAAGATGCTCTTCTTTAAACTGCTTGTCATTATATTTTATAAAATCACTTACCCCGAAAATTCTTGTTGATGCCTTTACTTCAGGAAATGCATTTTTAATTCCTTCGCCAACAGCAACATCAACATTTGGATAAACAGCCACATCGCCATTGCCGGTAACTGATAAATTTACCCGGTAAATATTTTTTTCATCAGCAGGATATTTGTCATAGCTCAATTCGTTATAAACAAAAACTGCAATCAGCATAAAACAGGTGAGACCAATAGCTAGCCCCAAAATATTAATAAAAGAAAAAACTTTGTTATTCTTAAGGTTTCTGAATGCGATTTTGAAATAGTTTTTAAACATAACGGAATTTTAAAGTTGGAAATTCATTTGTTCCATATTGTTTTAAATAGTACAAGAGTGCGACGCAACAATATTTCAATTCATATTTTTCAGTTCGGTTCATAAAAAAGTTTTTCTTTATTTCCGGCTGGTTACTCATCTCTCAATCCATTCACTAGATTTAGAAATGCTGCTCTTAATGTTTGTGAACTGATGGTTATAAGTGACAGAAACACAATCAACAGCACACCCGGAATAAATAATCCAGCACTAAACGTTATGCGCTGGCTGATGGATTGTAACATGAGGTTGCCGAGAAAGACTTCAATCGGGACAGCCAGTAAAACTGCAATAATCATTACCTGCAAATAGGATTTTGTAAGTAACCGTACAAGCGATGCAGGGCTTGCGCCAATAACTTTTCTTATACTTATTTCTTTTGTTTTCGATTGTATAGAGAAGATGGTGATACCCAGCAAACCAAGACAGGCAATGGTTACACCAAGCATACCGATAAATGCAATTATCCATACTGCGTCGCGCATGTCGGCGAATATGTCTTGTATATTTTCTTCATAAAATTTTCCCTGGAAAGGATGATAAGGATCGAGCTTTTCCCATGTTGCTTCAAGTTGTGCGGTTGTTTGCATAGTATTGCCCGATGCAATACTGAGATTAAGTATTGACCATTGATCAGGTTTATAGCGCATCAGCATTGGCTCAAGCGCATAGTCAGCAGGCTTGAATAAAAAATCTTTCAGAACGCCTGTTATGGTAAGTGTAGTGCTGTCGCCAACGAGAATCGTTTTTCCAACGGCATCCATAGGTGTGCCGAGTTGAAAATTCTTAACAAATTTCTCATTCACGATTGCATACTGTTCATGCTTCTGCGCATGATCAGGCGGAAAGTTTTTGCCGGCGACTAATTTTAAATTGAAGTTGCTGAGGTAATTTTCATCTGTAAAATATTCGCGTACCGTTACTGCATCTTCGTCTTTACCGGTGCGTATATCATCGGCCCAATCACCATAACTTCCCATAAGCACCGATACTGCTGAAATTTTTTCAACACCCGGTATCTTGCTGAATTCCTGCCTTGCTTTTTCATAATCCATGCCCTGCAATGGAATATTGAAAATATGTGTTTGTTGCGCGCCAAAATTTATATTCATCCCATATTCCATTTGCCGGTATGTGATGGTAACAAGACTGATAAATATCAGCGAAATCATAAACTGGATTACAAGCAATGTCTTACGCAAACCGAGATGACGAAAGAGTTTTATGCTCTGCAGTTTTTGCATAAGCATAAGTGGCTTTATGCGTGACAGAACAGTTGCAGGCACTATGCCAGCCAGCAAACCGAGTACAACAGCAAAAACGATAAACAGTAATATAACTGGAGCATCGGTTTTAAAACTTATATCAGCCGCGCTTATAAACCCAAGACTGGAAAACTGCGGTATTAAAAATTGCAATAAAATAAATGCCACTGCCAAAGCAAGCAATGATGTAATAACAGATTCAGTTACTATCTGCAGAAAAATATGTTTTCTTGAACTGCCTACCACTTTTCGCATGGCAATCTCTTTCATACGACTCATGGCTTTGGCAATTGTAAGATTGGTATAATTAAATGCTGCCGACATAATAATTATGAATGCAAGCAGACCAAAAAACCAGAGTATAGAAGAAGACAAGCCCTTGCCCATATTGTTGCTGAGTATAGGACCTGGAGTTATATTATTCAATGGTTGCAGGGTGAAACGATAACCTGCATCTCTTGTTTCGAGTGGTAGGTTTTTATAATTTTTTTTCTCAATTTCTGCAAGTGATGCTTCTACCTGCGAAACCTTTACTCCCGGCTTTAAACGGATATAAGTATAATTGGTGTAATAATTATTCCAGTTGTTTGTTGTTTGATTTACAATATTATTTCTTTCGAGAGAAGGTATTGTGGAAAAGGATGCTAACGCTTCGAATTCAAAATGTGTTTTGCCGGGAAATTTATCTAATACTCCGGTCACTTTAAAAAGTCCTGTGCCGCTTACATTAACAGTTTTGCCTATTGCATTACCGGCGGGAAATAATTTTTCGCTTAACTCTTTTGTAAGCACCATGCTGTAAGGCTCGTTTAATGCAGTAGCAGCATTTCCTTCTTTGAATGTAAAGCCAAAAAGTTTAAAAAAATCGGCATTTGTGAAATGCATATTGAAACTAAACTTCCTGTCTTCAGCAGTAATATCTCCGTTTAATCTACTGTTAAACATTGTCCATCCTTCTATACCTGTATAATTTGAAGCGAGTGTTGCCCCAACAACATAAGGCGAAGATGCATAAGGTTCTGAGCCACCGCCTTTGCGCAGTGCCTCTGTGTTGATACGATAAACCCTGTCACTGTTTGGATGAAACTTATCATACTCATTTGCATCCTTTATAAGCATGATCAATAAAAGACAAACAGCCATGCTTAATGCAAGACCCGCAATATTGATAAAAGAAAAAGATTTATTTTTCCTGAAATGCCGCAGTGCTGTGATGATATAATTTTTTAGCATAGAAAACCTCCAACCTCCCTAAGGGATGTTTTACACCGTTAATGATTTTTATTTCGACTCATTTCTTTACCAGCTTTGGTAATTCTATTTATCGTCTGTTGTGTCACTCTCTTGTACGTTCTGAACTTTGCTCAACAAAGAACAAAGTGTAAAAGAATGCGACGCAACAGAAGCTTAATTCTTATTATTAGGTTGCCTCATAAAAAATTCAACAATCAATGTTAATTTTCAATGTTCAATGTTCAATTTTTGATGTTCAATTTTTAATGTTCAATTTTTAATGTTCAACTGTAAATTGAGGACTGGTAACTGTTTTATTCCGTTCTCAAACTCTTCACCGGATTTGCAATCGCTGCTTTGATTGCCTGGAAACTTACTGCGGCAAGCGCTATGATAACCGCTGCAATACCGCCAATTATAAATATCCACCAACTCATATTAATGCGATAAGGATAATTCTGCAGCCATTTATACATATAATACCATGCAATAGGCACAGCAATTACAAATGCAATTGAAATAAGCATTATAAATTCTTTTGAGAAGAGATAAACAATATTGCCTGCGGTTGCGCCAAGCACTTTACGAATGCCTACTTCTTTTATGCGTTGCACCGCCATGAAAGATGCCAGTCCGTACAATCCAAGACAGCTAAGAAATATAGCAATCACAGCAAATATTTTATACAACTGTGCCAACTGGTTCTCCTCTTTATAAAAGCTTTCAACTTTGTCATCAAGAAATTTATATTCATAAACAAAATCGGGAAATGTTTGATTCCATATCTTTTCAATTGATCGCATGGTTGAAGACATGTTTGTTGTGGTTAGTTTTATTCCTCCCTGGTTGTACATTTTTTTGAATGTTGTAATAAGTAGCGGTGCAAGATCACGACGAAAAGATCTATCATTAAAATCTTTTAGTATGCCAACAACAGGGCCTTTAAGCTGATCACCCCAAAGACTTATTTCTTTATTCAATACTTCGTTTGGATTTTTTATCCCTAAACTTTTAATGAGCGATTCATTCACTAAAAATTCTCTTGCCGTGTCAGAAGGCTGCAGATTTCTTCCGGCTATAAGCGGTAATTTATAAGCCGGCATATATCCATCATCGGCAAATTTGGTAATAGCATAAAAATCTGTTTCTTTTATCGCGTGATTAAATTTAAAATTGCTCCACATGTCGTTGTCGTCTTCAACCGGTGTGTTTGAACTGAAACTTACCCTTTGTACACCATTGACAGATAATAACTGTTTTTTTAAATAATCCAGCTTGCTTACGCCAATGCTATCTGAGGGAAAAGGAATATTTACAATTGCGGTTTTATCAAAGCCCAAAGGTTGATTAGTGAAATAATTCATTTGTTTTACAATAATGAGTGTGCCGATGATCAATGCCTGTGCAATGATAAACTGAAACACCACTAACCCTCTTCTTAATGAAATTCCTTTTGTTGTTTTTAGCGCGAGTCTGCTCTTTAAAGCATTTACAGGATTGAATCGTGAGAGCACAACAGATGGATAAAAACCTGCCAGTGCAGTTACCGCAATTGTTATAATGAAAAGGAATAAGACAATAACAGGATTGTGCAATATGTTGAATGAAAGCGGCAGCTCCAATATCTTATTTACAAAAGGTAATGCAATAAACGAAATGAGCATCGCAAGCACAACAGCAGTGAATACTATTAAAAATGCTTCTGTCATGAACTGAATTTTTAATTGCCATTTATTGCTGCCGAGCACTTTTCTTACACCTACTTCTTTTGCACGGTTAACGGCTTGTGCTGTTGAGAGACTGATAAAATTCACACAGGCAATTAATAAAATGAATACAGCAATAAGCATCAATGCATTGATCAGTTCATGGCTAATGGTTTTACCGCTGTAATCGCCGGTATGCGTATCGTAATGTACTTCGCTTAACGGCTGAATGAAATGGCTGTCCTTATTATCCGGCGACTCTACTTTTTTTGAGTATGCTCTTAATTGTTTATTGAAGTTATCAACTGAAATATTTGGCGGTAACAAAATATAACAACCAAAGTCTGAGGTAGTTCCGTCCCAGTCATTGGATTTTGCAAAATAACTTCCGGTAAAACCGGTTCCGTAAGCAACAACAAGTTTCAGGTTGAAATCAGTATTTGCAGGTATGGTTGCAAGGATACCTGAAACTTTTAAAACATCGGTGCTATATGATTTGAGTTTAATGGTTTTACCAATTGCTGTTTTCCAATCACCGAAATATTTTTCCGCGGTTTCTTTTGAAAGCAATACGTTATTGGGATCTTTCAATGAAGCATATGAACCCGCGAGTAAAGGAAAATCAAATATTCTGAAGAATGAAGGTTCGGTAAAAAATACGCCTTTTTCCTCTTTAAATTTCTTCACCGGCGTTCCATTATTATCAAGTATCAGCAACTGATCATTGTGATCTGCATAAACCGGGGTTACTTCTTCTATTTGGGGAAAGGCTGTTTTCAACCCCAGTGGCATTGGATAAGGAACACCCTTTCCATAAAAAATATTCGCTGCGTCTGCATGATGATACTCTGTTAATACGCGATAGATACGATCTTTCTTTGAATGAAAATTATCAAAGCTTGAATGAAATTGAATAATGATAAAGATCATTGTGCAAACGGCTATACCAACTGCTAATCCTGCAACATTTATGATGGTATAATTTTTATTGCGTACTAAACTTCTGAAAGCGGTTTTGAAATAATTTTTTAGCATAAAAACCCTCCAACTCCCTAAAGGGAGGTTATTACATTTGTAATCCCAATAAGCTTTTTATTTGTTCATTGGTTGAAATATTTTATAATAAGAACTGGGGTTGAATAGAAGTACTCCTTAAGTCCCCTTTAGGGGATTTAGGAGTTTTCATTCGGTTCTCAAACTCTTCACAGGATTTGCTATTGCTGCTTTTATTGCCTGGAAACTTATTGTTGCTAATGCAATAATTATTGCAAGCAATCCTGCAGCAAAAAATACCCACCAGCTAATGTTTATATGGTACGCAAAATTTTGCAGCCATTTGTTCATTGCCCACCATGCTAACGGTGAAGCGATAAGTACTGCTATAGAAACCAGGCTTATAAAGTCTTTAGATAAAAGCATTGTAACGTGGCTGACAGAAGCGCCTAACACTTTTCTTATCCCGATTTCTTTAGTGCGTTGTTCTGCAGAAAATGCTGATAAGCCAAACAATCCCATACAGGCAATCAGAATAACGATTACTGTAAAGTATGCCACAATGCCTGAAGTGCGTTGCTCCTTTTCATAATTGCGCTGAAAATCCTGATCTAAGAAAGAATATTCAAAAGGTATAGCGGGATTCAATTTTGTCCATGTGTTCTTGATTTTTTTTAATAAGGCTGCATAGTTATTTGTTGTAAGGCTGGCGATAACATAACCATACCTGTTTGCGAAAATTGTAGTGGTGAACCCATGAGGTTGAATGTGATTATGCAGGCTTTCAAAATTAAAATCTTTTACAACGCCTACAATCTGCATAGCACCCTTAAAGCTGTTTACATCGTATCGTATTTTTTTACCGATGGCACTTGTTACTGTATATCCCAATTGTTTTACGGCAGTTTCATTAAGTATAATACCTGCAGAATCAGCGGTAAAATCTTTTGAGAATGTTCTTCCGCTTAATAGTTGAAAGCCCAGTGTTTCTATGTAATCATTTCCAATTGCAGTAAGATGTATATCTACGTTATCATTTTTTGTTTTGCCTTCACTAAAAAAAAGCATATCGTTTAAATTAGCAACACCCGGATAAGCGGAACCGCTTGTAACAGATTTTATTTCGGGATATTTTAATAACTCATTTTTTAAAGCAGTATAATTGTTTTCGCTGTTAAGATAACCATCCTGAAGCGGCAGTATTAATTTCTGGTTTTTATTAAACCCTAATTGCTCATTGTTTAAATAACCTAACTGCTGCCATATGACGATTGCAGCAAATACAAGACAAATAGAAATGGTGAATTGAAATATCACCAACCCTTTGCGGAGTGCTGTGGCAGAAAAACTATTTAATATTTTTCCTTTAAGCACAGAAACAGGTTTGAAAGCTGATAAGTAAAAGGCAGGATACAGACCAGCCAACAATCCTGTTAATAATGTGAGACCAATAATCCAAAATATCAAACCGGGCTGATCGAAGAAGTCAATATTCTTTTGTGTAAGCTCATTGAAATAAGGTAACAGCATTTGAACAAGCACCAATGCAATAACCAATGCCAAAATACACATCATAAAAGATTCTCCCAGAAACTGCCATATCAATGAACTTTTTTCCGCGCCCATTACTTTTCTCACACCAACTTCTTTTGCTCTTTTTTCTGAACGTGCGGTAGAAAGATTCATAAAGTTGATGCATGCAATGATGAGTATGAATGCTGCTATAGAACCAAGAATATACAGGTATGTTATATTTCCATTGGGAGCAATTTCATTTCCAATAGAAGAGTGTAAATAAATATCTTTTACAGGCTGAATAAAAAGCTTTAGCGAAAAACCCATTGCCTTCGTATCAGCACCGGCTTGCTTATCAAAAAAAGTTTGCAGCTTTTTTTCAAAGAGTTTTAAATCGGTGCTTTGTTTAAGTTTTATGTAAGTAAAAAAAACACCGTTGCCAATCAAAGTGGTTTGCCGCTGCACCCAGTTCCACATATCATTATTGCGCATGGAAAGAAAATAATTGGCAGGAATATGTGATTTGTATTTACTGTTATCAAAAACTGCTTTTACCGTATAATTAAATTCACCGAATGGAGTGTTGATCAAAAGAGGTTTACCAACCGGATTTGTATTGCCGAAAAATTTCTGCGCCATTTCTTTTGAAATTACCAGGCTGTTGGGTTCATTCAAAGCCGTTAAGCCATTGCCATAAACAAAATCGTAAGTGAAGATTTGAAAGAAAGTTGAATCAACATAATAGCCATTGGTTTCGAAGAATTGTTTTTTCTCAAAACCATTTTCATATTTAATCAGCATTTTTGCGATGTCGGGAAAAGTCATCAGTCTTGTTGACTGTTCTACTTCCGGCAAATTATTTTTCACAGCAAATGCAAGCGGAGCAGCGCTTGCAGCCCATGTTTCCCCTTTATTATTTACAGAAGCTATGCGAAAAAGCAGGTCACCATCTTTCTGATATTTATCATAACTGCTTTCATCAAAAATATAAAGCATAATCAGAAGGCATGAAGCCAGGCCTGCTGCAAGACCAAATATGTTGATAAACGAAAATGCTTTATTCTTTCCGAGATTTCGTAAAGCGATCTTTAAATAATTTTTGAACATAGTTGATAGTTTAAATTATATGCAATGAGGTTACTCCGTTCTCAAACTTTTCACTGGATTTGCAATCGCAGCCTTGATAGCCTGGAAGCTTACAGCGAGTATGGCAATTAATAATGCTACTATACCAGCTGCAGCAAAAATCCACCAGCTGATATTTACGCGATATGCAAAATCCTGCAACCATTTATTCATAGCAACCCAGGCAATAGGAAACGCAATGATGGCAGCAATCAAGACAGGCTTTAAGAAATCTTTTACCAGTTCAGATGTAATCCGGATAACACTTGCTCCTAATACTTTTCTTATCCCGATCTCTTTAATATGCTGTTGGATGGAATAAAGTGATAAGCCAAGTATTCCCATGCAAGCAATCAGGATAGCCAGAAAAGAAAAATAACTGAAAATCTGACTTGTCTTTCCTTCACTGGCATACATATTATTCAATGTCTCATCCAGGTAACTATATTCAAACGACTGTTTTGGATAAATTCTTTTAAAACTTTTTTCAATAATGTCAATTGCACGGCTCGCATTTAGCTGATTAATCCGAACATACATATACTGGAAACGGATAGGGGAATAATGCAGCACCAATGGCTGAACAGCTGATTTAAGAGGCGTAATATTAAAATTCTGCACAACTCCAATTACTTTACCGGATTTCAATACAACGTCTGGACGAACCCATTGAAACCTTTTACCGATTGCTTCAGCCGGGTTTTGCCAGCCCATTTTTTTTATGGCCTCTTCATTCAGAATAAACCCTTCGGTTTTATCAGTTGCATATTCACTGGAAAAATCTCTTCCTGCCAGGGTTTTTATATTCATCGTCCTGATAAACTCATTGTCGGTAAACAACATTTGCATGGAAAGAGCCTTGCTCAGATCGGTATTTCCATCGTTTACCTGGTTGACTGGAATATTGACGCCGGGAATAGATGATGCCATTGCTGAATTGCTGATTACCTGGTTATTGAGGATAGAGTTTTTGAGGGTCTGAAGCCTTGCAGAATCCACATCTTTGGGTAATGTAACAATTACTACATTCTCTTTGTCGAAGCCCAGCTTCTTGTTCTTCAAAAACTGCAATTGTTTTGTCACAATAATGGTACTTGCGATAAGTGCAATGCATATGACAAATTGAAGTGTAACTAAAACTTTTCTGAACAAAACGCCCTTGGCAGTTATTGGAAGTTTACCCTTCAAAACTTCCACAGGCCTGAAGGAAGAAAGAATAACAGCTGGATAAATACCGGCAAGTATGCCGACAAAAACAACAAGCAAAACAAACAATAGAATCAGTGAGTAATTATTATTTAAATTAAAAGTCAATTGCCGGCCTGAAAGCTGGTTAAATACTGGCAAAGCAAGAGAGGCGATAATTATTGCCAGTGCTAAAGCAATCAATGCGAACAATATTGTTTCGCTTAAGAATTGCTTCATCAGTTGCTGCTTTTCCGCGCCAACAACTTTTCGTAAGCCAATTTCTTTTGCCCTGGTAAGCGAACGTGCGGTAGATAAATTGGTGAAATTAAAACAGGCAATAAGCAGTATAAACAATGCTATACCAGTAAAGATATAGATATACTTAATGTCTCCATTTACGCCAATTTCTCCCAGCATTTGAGAATGCAGATGAATACTGCTCAATGGTTGCAGATGTATATCATGTTTTCCATCTGCCTGGGGATTGTTGGCAATATATTTATTTACAAAGCCCTTAAATTTCGTTTCCAGGGCCTGCGTGGAAACATTGTTATTCAGCAAAACATAACTCTGAAACATATGAAAAGACCAAAGGCCGCTAAGATCACCCAGGGTTTGTAATGAAATAATGGCATTAAACTTAAAATGGCTGGTTGAAGGGATTTCATTTACTATGGCGGTAATTTGGACATTGAATGTTCCTACAAAAGAATTTATTTCCAGGGTTTTACCAATGGGATCCACACTCCCAAAATATTTTTCAGCAGTTTCCCGGGTAAGGATAATGCAATTAGGTTTCTCCAGCGCCTGTTTACTATTTCCTTTTAATAGGCCAAAAGAAAAGACATCAAAAAAGGTAGAATCGGCAAACAACAAATCATTCTCATAAAACTTTTGCTGACCCGGTTGACCAATGACAGCTTTTTCACTTTTTAATATCCTGACAAAATTGTTTATTTCAGGAAAGTCTTTTTTCATAAGCGGCGCCCACGGAGCAGGGGTTACAGCAAGATTTGTCTTTCCGCTAGTACTCTCCGATTCAGATGTTATCCTGTAAATATTTGAAGCATGAACATTAAACTTGTCATAACTCAATTCATGTTGTATAAAAAGGAACATTAAAATACAACAGGCGAGGCCAACGGATAACCCCAAAATAATAATGACGGAAAAAGTTTTATTCTTCCAAAGGTTTCTCCAGGCGGTTTTGAAATAATTTTTTATCATAAACCCCCCTTCCTCCCTAAGGGAGGCTATTACATTTGTATCTTAATGAACTTTTTTACTTATTCATTGGTTGAATATTTTATAATAAGAACTGAGGTTGAATAGAATTACTTTCCAAAGTCTCCGCTTAAGGCGGAGATTTAGGGGTTTTCATTCCGTTCTTAGACCTGCCTGCCGGCAGGCAGGCTCTTCACATTATTACTTACTCGGTTCGTAATGACTTCACAGGATTTGCAATCGCTGCTTTAATTGCCTGGAAGCTTACAGTTGCCAATGCAATCAACAACGCTGCAAAACCGGCCACAACAAACACCCACCAACTGATATTAATTCTATATGCGAAACTCTGCAGCCATTTGTTCATTGCCCACCATGCAGCTGGAAATGCAATCAGCGACGCAATTAACACCAGCCTAATAAATTCTTTTGATAGCATTTGTGTTACCTGTATTACACTTGCGCCAAGCACTTTTCTTATACCGATTTCTTTGGTGCGTTGCTCTGCAGTGTAAGTGGCTAATCCAAATAAACCAAGACATGCAACAAATATGATTAGCAGAGAAAAGATATTGAGAATGGTTCCTGTTTTTTGTTCGGCTGAATATGTTTTATTAAACAAATCATCCATGAAAGTATAAGTGAAAGGTTCATCTGTATTATAACTGTCCCATTGCTTTTTCATGGTGGCTAATAAGCCTGCAACATCTGTTGTTTTTATTTTAAAAATCAAGCCACCTTCAGGCTGAAGCGTCATCAGTAAAGGAGATATTGCTTCGTGCAGTGATTTAAAATTGAAATCTTTTACCACACCAACTACATGAAAAGGAATGTTTGTTCCCTTATCGCTGTTTTGCCTGATAATTGTTTTACCCACAGCATTAAGAGTGCCCCATCCAAAAGCTTTTGCAGCGCTTTCATTAATAATCATACCTAAAGAATCTGTTGCAAAGTCTTTTGAAAAATTTCTGCCTGCTGCCATCTGCATACCAAATGTTGGAATATAATTTTCATCAACATGATATTCCACTGTTTTCATAAGTTGGTTATCATGACCTTCAGGATAAGCCAATGCATTATTGTTATTGCTTGGCCCTGCCGGTTTATACGATGATGCAGTTGCGTTAACAATACGTGAGTCTTTCAGCATTTCTTCTTTATAAACCTGTTCATTCTTTCCAAGAGCATAAGAATTCGGCAGCGTTATAATTTGCTCTTTATCATAACCCAATTTTTTGTTTTGAATAAACTTCATTTGCTGGTACACAACAATGGTGCTTATAATCAATGCTACAGAAATAAAAAACTGGAACACTACAAGACTGCTGCGCAATCCAAAGCTTTTATTGTTATTTGTTAGCTTACCTTTTAATACAGCAATCGGTTTAAAAGAGGAAAGATAGAATGCAGGATAAATACCGGCAATGATGCCAACCAATAAACCCAATGCAATAAAAGCAAGCATAGGTTTGACGTTAAAGCTTAAATGCTTTCCTGAAATGTTATTGAAAGCAGGCAATGCAATTTCTATTAATACGAATGCAATAATTAATGCAAACAGTGTAATTAATATTGACTCAGATAAAAACTGGCTGATGAGCTGACGTTTTCCTGAGCCTGCTACTTTTCTTACCCCAACTTCTTTTGCACGTTTGCTTGCGCCTGCAGTTGACAGGTTAATAAAGTTGATGCATGCAACTGCCAGCATAAAAATGGCAATAGCGCCAAAAATATAAACATAGCTTCCATTGCCACCTGGTTCTAATTCAAAATTGGTTTCTGAATATAAATGGATAGAAGTTAGAGGTTGCAGTATAAAGCCAAGTTCATTACCTTTTGTTTTGAACTGAGATAAACTTATGCCCATCTGCTGCTGTATTTGCGGACCCATATATTTTTCAACCATGCCGGGAAATTTTGTTTCCAGTTTTTTATAGTCATATCCTTTCTTCAATACGATATAAGTAAACATGCCTGATGACATCCACGAGGGGTCTCTTGCGTAAGGAAGGTCTGACAAGGGAACAAAGAAATCAAAATGAAAATGGCTGTTTGCAGGTATGTTATCAATAACACCGGTTACTTTAAATACTTCATTGTCAATTTTCAGTAGTTTGCCAATAGGTTCTTCTGTGTTGAAATATTTATGCGCCATATCTTTTGTAAGCACAATATTGTGAGGCTCCATCAACGCTGTTTTCGAACTGCCTTTTATAAATGGAAGCGTGAACACGCTGAAAAAATTCGAATCCACTATCGCCAGTTTGCTTTCCTTGAATGTCTTATTATTATATGTAATTTTTGTATCTCCATTTAAATTAAGTCTTGTAGCTTCTTCCACTTCCGGATAATCATTTTTTAAAACTGCCGCTACAGGTGGCATTACATTACCTTCCAATATTTTTCCACCGTTAATGTTGGCTTTGAAAGCAATACGATAAATTCTGTCTGCTTTATCATTAAAGCGGTCATAACTCAGTTCATCCTGTACATACAACATAATGATAAAGCATGTTGCAATGCCGATTGATAAGCCAAGAATATTAATTGTAGAAAACAATTTGTTCTTACGGATATTCCGCCATGCTGTTTTGAAATAATTTTTAAACATAAAAGTTGATTTATGATGTTTGATTTATTTATTCACAATTCACCTTCTCACTCAGTTCTCAAACTCTTCACCGGGTTTGCAATCGCTGCTTTAATTGCATGAAAGCTTACTGTTAGTAATGCGATAAACATTGCTGCTAAAATTGCCACTACAAATACCCACCAATTGATAATAAACCAATACAGGAAATAAAGATGGCAATAGCCATTGCAGTATTCATAAGCTGAGCGGTCTTCATTTCTTTGTCGTAAAATTTTGCAATGGTTTCATCGAAGAATTTATATTCAAATTTTTCATTGGGATAAATATGCTTCCACACCTTTTCAATATTTACTATTGTTTCCCTGAAATTGTTGATTTGTTTTCCTTGTGTGAGTAGTTTAACACTGACTATTCTCGAATATTTTTTTGATGTACTTATAAAGGTGGGAGCAATTGGGTCATGCAATGATTCTGAATGAAAGTCTGCAAGCACACCAACTATCGGAAGCTGCTTATGCGATGCAGTACCATCATCTCCACCACTTGAAATTGTTTTACCAATTGCATCTTCCGGTTTTTTAAATCCTAATTGTTTGGCTAAGGTTTCATTAATAAGGTATTCTTTCATTGTATCGCTTGGGAACAAATTTCTGCCTGTTAATAGTTTAAGCTGATAAAGCCGAATATAATTTTCATCGCCTGCCTGAAATTCTGCACCAACCTCTGCATCACCCATTTCTTTAGATTTTAAAATGGTGCTCCAATGGCTTTCTTCTGCCGGGGTTCCTAAATCAACGCTTACCATTTCTACTCCTGCCACGTGTTTGATTTGCTGCGCAAGAATTTGCATCTTTTCTTTTGGATAATTCTGGTTGCCGGGAATATTAATGACAGCATCTTTTGCAAATCCCATATCAGTATTAAGCACATAATGTATTTGATTCCCTATGATAAGCGTTCCGATAATAAAGATTAATGAAATGGTAAACTGGAATACTATCAGCCCTTTTCGCAAATAATTTTTTCCGGTACCCTGTTGAAAATTTGCACCTTTTAAAGTGAGAACAGGCATGTAAGAAGATAAAATTTTCGCAGGATAAAAGCCAGCCAACAAAGAGATGCCAAGGGTAACAAGCAAAATAAAACTTATAATGTTTTCATTAAAAGACAATCCAACGCCATAAGGCAGAAATGCATGAAAAGCAGAGATAATGGGGGATACAATTATTAATGAAAAAATTGCGGAAAGAGCTGTGAAGATAAATGTTTCGCATAAAAGCTGCAGGATAAGGTTTCTTCTGCTGCTGCCTAACACTTTGCGAACACCAATTTCTTTTGCTCTTTGCAGTGATTGGGCTGTAGATAAATTGATGAAGTTAACAGCCGCAATAAGTAAAATAAAAATTGCGATCACCATTAAACCATACAGTGTTGTCAAATGAACTTCTCTTCCATAAGCGGCTTCGTAATTAGTATTAAAATGGATGTCTGAAAGTGGCTGCAATGCAATACTGATTCTGGTATCATTACCTACATCCATATTTTTTTTCACTAAATCCAAAGTCTGTTTTTGAAACTGCAGAGGTGTTGTACCCTTTGTAGTCTTGACAAAAGTTTGAGAAATTTTGTTCCACCGTTGCCATTTTGTAAAATCAAACTTGTCTTTTAAAAAGGTGCGCTGAACAGTTGCAGACGAAATAAAATCATTAAAAATAAGGTCAGAGTTCCTGGGATAATTTTTTACGATGCCGGATACAAATAGCGGCAGTGAATCGTTGTAAATTATTTTCTTACCGATGATTTCATCCAGTGATAAAGAACCAAAATATTTTTTTGCTTTGCTTTCGGTAAGCACTACATGAAAAGCGTCTTTCATAGAAGCTGCATCACCGGCGATCCACTGGTACTTGAAAATATCAAAATATTCAGGGTCACTGATAATGATATCTGAAGTTTCTTCTTCTCTTTCATTGGCGGCATCAAATGTTTTTGTTTCATTGCCGCCTGTTGGGATCGTAACCTTAGCATAATAACCATGAAATTGAGCTACTTTCTCTATACCCGTAAAATCAGCCCTTATTGCACCAGCCATCGGATCCGGCACAGTTGGCTTATAATCTATTTCTCCTGAAGTACTTTGAGCTGAAGTAGCTACACGATATATTCTTTCTTTGTCAGGATGAAAATTATCATAGCTTAACTCAAAGCTTGTGTCAAGATAAATGATGAGGCAGGCGGTAATACCAAGTGTAAGTCCCAAAATATTAATCACAGTGGTTGTTCTGTTCTTCACCATATTGCGCCATGCCGTTTTAAAATAATTTTTAAACATCTTCAAAGTTTTTTACGTTATAAATATTGTTCTGCGGTTAGGTTGGGAACAATATTTTTTTTGTAACGGTCTTTTGTTTTTCATGTCATCTTCGTTGTGTCACTCACTGCATCGTTCTGAACTTTGCTCAACAGAATTGTGGCAGTACCAGAGTACGATTCAACAGGAGTTTAATTCATATTCCTCAGTTTGGTTCATAAAAAATTTTCTTCTTCTTTCATTTGCATATTAGCACATTAGCTAATTAGTACATTGGCTCTATTCCGTTCTCAGCAATTTTACGGGATTAACCAACGCAGCCTTTAATGAATGTCCGCAGACCGTTATGATTATTATAAACAAAAGCACTGCTGATGTTCCCGCAAATACAGTCCATGAAACGGGAGTTTTATAAGCAAAATTTTGCAGCCACTTTTGCATTGCGAAAATAGAAATGCAGGAGCCGGCAACAATTGCAATAACAAGCATTTTAATAAATGAATAACCAAGCAATTTTAAAATATCAACAACAGAAGCACCCAATACTTTTCTAACTCCTATTTCTTTTATCCGCAGTTGTACCATATAAGATGCTAAACCTACCAACCCGGTTATTGATAAAAAAAGAGTAACCAACATTAAAACACGGGTAAGTGCAGAGAGCTTTTGTTCTTCATTGTATAACTTATTCAGGCTATCATCAAGAAATTCAGCAGTGATTGGAATATTGGGAATAAATTGTTCTGTTTTCTTTCTTATAAAATCCATTGCCTTTGAAATATCCGGAGTTTGAAGTTTTACTAAAATGTTTTCATGTATACCTGAGCCAAACGGGCGAATATTAAGTAACATAGGTCCGACAGGCTGATGTAGTGAGAAGAAATTAAAATCTTTAACTACACCATCAATAATGTAAGTTTCCTCGTATTCCTTACCCGGTGAAAAAATAATTCTTTTGCCAACCGGTTCAGTGTATCCCAAACGCCTTGCAAGTGTTTCATTGATCAGTGTATAGCGTAGCAGTTTTTCCTTACCGACGTTTTTAAAATTTGCATCCAGCAATTCAATGCCGAGTGTTTTAAGATAATCATCGTCGGCACCAAATAAAATCAGGTCGTTGTAAACTGTATTTGAACCTTCGGCTTTATATGAAAATCCATAATCTTCATCTCCCGGTGCAAATCCCTGCGATACGCTTTTAATAAAATGAGATTTGAGTAACTCATTCTTAAGAGCATAATATTGTGCTGAGTCAACCATCCAGGCGCCTTTTAATTTTAACACAGCATCTTTATTGAAACCAAGATCTTTTTGCTTTATGTAATCAAGCTGCCTGTACATGATCCAGCCTGCACTTATGATTATTACAAGAACTGTAATCTGAAAAGTAACAAGCACCTGCCGCAGATTTAATCCTCCCCTGCTTGTAATATTTAGTCTGTGAAAAAGCATGGTGGCTTTCAATTTTGGCAGAACCCATGCAGGGTAAGAGCCGGAAATGATTCCGATAAACAAAGTAATACCGAGCAATATTCCAAAAGCAGGCAAAGAAAAAATAAATTCATTGCGCAACTGCACCTGCATAAATTGATTGAACCAGGGCAGAATAAGTTGAAGTAAAACAAGGCTAAAAGGCAGGCATATTAAACACAGGCTGATAGCTTCAATCATAAACTGCAGAGCCAGTCCAAAATTTCCCGCACCCACAACTTTACGTACTGCTATTTCTTTTCTTCTTTCGGCATACATGGCAATAGAAAGATTCATGTAATTAACACATGAAAGAAAAACAATCATCAGCCCGATAAGGTTAAACAGTAAAAGATAAAGTTTACTGCCCGGCGGTTTCATCTCGTAAGTCATGTTTGCATCGAAATGTAATTTTCGAAGAGGGATTATAGCAGCTTCCTGTATAATCTGGAATTTATTAGCCGGTTTAGAAAGTGCAGGTAACTTGTTTTTAAAACCATTAATATCTGCATTTTTGGAAAGGACACAATAAGTGTTCAACGCAAATGCATCCTGCATTGCCTGAGCATTAGAAATTAAAACAGTAAAATCAAAATGAGTATTGGATGGAAGATCTTTTATTACACCTGTTACGGTTAAATGAAAAGTATCGTAAATAATCGCTTTCCCGATTGAATTTTCATGCTTAAAAAGTTTTTGTGCAACGGATGAAGTAAGCACCACAGCATTTGGCTGCTTTAATGCTTCATTTGCATTACCCTGGATAAATGAGAAATTGAATATTTTGAAGAAATCAGAACCGGGATCAGTAAATAGAATTTTGTCTTCATAAAATTTTTCATTCGCATAGCGAATAAATTTTGGCGGCCACGGCCTCACACGTGTAATCGCTTCTACTTCGGGAAAGGTTTGATGATAAAGTGCATTTGAATAAGGAGCAGAAAGGGAAGCAAACCAAGTTTCTTCCTGTTCTCCTGAAATGCGATATGTGCGATCAGACAAATGGTGAAAATTATCATAGCTAAGTTCATGACGAACATATAAAACCGTTATAGCTGCTGCAGTTAAACCAAGCGACAAACCTAAAATATTGATGACGCTGTAAAATCGTCTCTTTAATAGATTTTGAATGGCGGTTTTAAAATAATTTTTAAACACGATATAAGTTTTAAGGTTTATGTTTCAAGTTCTAAGTTTCATTTTACGTTTCACTTCTTGCTATTCCGTTCTCAAACTCTTCACCGGATTTGCCATTGCTGCTTTTATTGCCCGATGCCCAACCGTTATCCATGCAATGATGACAGAGCTGATGATCGCCAATAAAAATATCGACGCACTCAATTCAATGCGGTATGTATAATTCTGTAACCATTTATGCATAATAAAATATGCAACAGGTGCGGAAATAATGAATGCAAGAATAACGAGCAACGTAAATTCTTTTGAAAGGAGATAAACAATATTCCTTGCGGAAGCGCCGAGAACTTTCCGAATGCCCATTTCTTTTGTACGCTGCGCAGCCATGAACGATACGAGTCCATACAAACCAAGACAGGAAATAAATATAGCGATGCCCGCAAAAATTTTATACAGCATGGAAAGCTGGTTCTCCTGTTTATAAAAATTTGCAATGGTTTCATCGAGGAACTTATATTCATATACATAATCCGGGTACGTTTCATTCCATAATTTTTCTACATAAGGCAGTACTGATTTTTCTGCTCCCGGTTTTATTTTTATGTTAATGATTTGATAAGCATCTTTCCATGTGCTCAATACAACAGGTGCCATCGGCTGTTTTAAAGAAAAAGAATTAAAATCACGTACCACACCAACAATGGGAGCATTGAATGGTCCATCCCAAAACTTTATTCCTTTGCCAATTGCATCCTTCGGATTATGAATACCAAGTTTTTTAAGCAGTGTTTCATTTACTACAAATTCACGAATGGTATCGCTTTGATAATAGGGGCGACCTGCGACAAATTGCATGTTGTATGTTTTGAAATAATCTGCATCGGCCCATTTAAGATCGGCACTGAAGTCAGTGTTCCTTGTTGCATGATCGAATTTGAAATCACTTTGCCAGTCACTCACATCGGAGGAAGGACTTGCATAACTGAAGCTCACATTTTTTATATCGGGGTCTTTAAGCAAATTGTTGCGCAGATAATCAATTTTTGTATGGCTAATGCTATCGCCCGGGATAGCAACATTTATAATGAAGGCTTTATCAAAACCGAGTGAAGCATTTTTAAAATAATCCATCTGGCTCACAACTATCAACATTCCGATGATGAGCATTTGTGCAATGGCAAATTGCAGAACAACCAATGCCCTGCGCAAAGAAATACCGCCAACCATTTTAGAAGTGATCTTACTCTTTAAAGCAGTCACGGGATTGAAGCCTGATAAAATAATCGCAGGATAAAGACCGGATAATAACGTAACAAGTATTGTAACGATTACCACAAAGAAAATCAGTAAAGGATTCGCAATAAAATTCATCGTCATCTTTGTCTCAAGCAGCCTGTTGAGAAAAGGTAATGCAGCTTCAGCAATAACAATAGCGATAACAACTGCTGCAACTGTTATCAATACCGTTTCACCAAGAAATTGAAATGCGAGCTGAGAACGGTTGCTTCCCAAAACTTTTCTTACACCAACTTCTTTTGAACGGTTAACCGCTTGTGCCGTAGCAAGATTGATAAAATTCACACATGCGATGACGATAAGAAAAATGCCGATCAATGCAAGCGCCTTTACCAGTTCATGACTGAATGTATGATTGCGGTAATTTCCAAAACGATCATCATAATGCATTTCTCCAAGAGGTTGCGCGATGAATACATCATTTGCATTTTCCGCAGGCTTGTGTTTTTTTGAAAACGATTTAAGCTGTGTGTTGAATTTATTTAAGGAAAACTTCAGGGGTAATACAACGAAAGTATATGCCTGTCCAAATGTGCTTACCCAATCGTTAAGATTTCTTCCAATGTCAGTATTTTTAAGCGTTGCATATGATACAACAATGCTCAAAGGAAAGTCTGTATTTTCAGGAACATTTTTTAAAATACCTGTTACTTTATAAGTGTATTTGTTATCGTGTTTAATTGTTTTACCAATTGCTGATCTCCAGTTGCCAAAATATTTTTGAGCAACTTCCTGTGTAAGCACAACGCTGTTGGGTTCAGTTAAAGCAGTTTTTGTATTACCTGCCAGCCATCCGAAATCAAACATTTTAAAAAACTCCGGCCCGGCATAAAAAATATTTTCTTCGTGCAATTTTTTCTGTTGATTGGTTGCATCATTTTGAACAGTGATTTGTCCATCGCCTTTTCTGAAAATAGAAGCGACTTCTTTCAATTGCGGAAAATCAACGCGCAGTTGTGGTCCTACGGGAAATGAAACACCTGCAGTATAATCAACACCATCCTGGCCAAGTACATTGATGAGTGCATAATTTTTGTTACGGCTTAAATTCCTGATGGCAGTTTTAAAATAGTTACGGAACATAAAAAGAAGTTTTGTTAGCAGAATCCTGCGGATGTTTTATGTTTTGCTCGCAGAATCCTGCGGATGTTCTAAGTTTCACTTCACTATTCTACTCATAATTCACTGCTCACTATACTTACTATTCACCAAAGCACACTTATGGCTCCCCTGAGAATTTGTCCCAACGCTTATGCCAATATTGAAACTCTGTGTGGATAAGGCTTTTAGGAAATAAATGAAGAAGCAGGTGTACGAAAACGAACACCTGCTGTACGAATTCGTTCGAAGTATTATTCTTATTGGTATGAGAAAAAGTTCTAAGTTTCTATGTTCTGAGCTTTAAGTTCAGTGGCAGATATATAGTTGCGATTCGTAATGATGATTCATAATCTCACAGTACAAGTGTGCGACGCAACGGAAGCTCAATTATTAAACTACAGTTCGGCTCATAAAAATTATTATTTATTGTAATTCTTCATTTTCACATATCCATATTGTTCATTTGCATATTTGCACATTTTCAAATTTGCACATTGATATTATTCCGTTCTCAAACTCTTCGCAGGATTGGCCATTGCTGCTTTTAATGCATGATAACTAACGGTGATAACTGTAATAGCAATTGCAATTATACCCGCAAGTATAAAGACCCACCATTCTACAGGGATACGATAAGCAAAATCCTGCAACCATTTATTGCACGCCCACCATGCAACAGGTGATGCAATTAATATCGAAATGGCTACCAGTTTTATAAAGTGCGATGAAAGCATTGCTGCTATATTGCCAAGACTTGCACCCAAAACTTTTCTTATTCCAATCTCTTTTGTTCTTTGAACGGTTGTAAATGCGGCAAGGCCAAACAGACCAAGACAAGCCAATAAAATTGCAAGCGCTGAAAATACAGTGAATACCTTAGCAGTGGTTTGTTCTGATTTGTATAAACTGTTATAGTCTTCATCAAGAAAATGATATTCAAAAGGTCTGAAAGGAACACGCTCTTTCCATATTGACTGCAATTGTTGTATCATTGATGGCAAATTGTTACCTGATACTTTTATGTACATGTTAAAAACCTCACTCCTATCGAGAAAGAGTACCAGTGGACCAATCGGCTGATGCATTGAGGCAAAATGAAAATCTTTTACAACAGCTTTTACCGTGCCTGTTACACCTTTATTAATAGTTTTACCAATTGCCTGCTGAGGTGTCCATCCCAATTTCTTTACCGCAGTTTCATTGAGCATGTAAGTCCAATGAAAATTTTTTTCGTTGTTGGAAGTATCAAGCAGTTTCAGATCAGCGGGTGTATAATCGGAGCCTGCAATTATCTTCATTCCCATTGTTTTTATAAAATCAAGATCAACGGGAAGTGCATTTAATGACAAACTTTTTTTACTGATACCATCATCCACATTTATTCCATCGCCCCATTGTATAAATGTGGGCAGATCATACGAACCACTCACGCTGCTTACACCTGGCACAAGAGTAATTTGTTTTTAATGCTGTTAAACAAAGGCAATAATTGCATACTGATAAATAATGCAAACACAACTGCAATAAAAGTAATAAGCAATGATTCGCCAATGAATTGGCCAAACAATTGCCATTTTACTGCACCCATTACTTTGCGAATACCAATTTCAGCACTCCGTCCTGCAGATTGTGCAGTTGCAAGATTGGTATAATTAACACAGGCAATAGTTAGTATTAGTATACCTATGATTGCCAGAATATACATAAGTGATGCTGCCGTTTGGTTCAAACCCTTCGAGCGAAGAATACAGATGAACTTTTGTAAGAGGTTGTATATAATAAGTGAGAAAGTCATTCCCCTTCAATTCAGCTTCTTTGCGCACTGCATCTGTTTGCATGTATGCAGTTATATTTTGTTGCAGTAGATTTACCTGGCTTTTATTATGAAGCCGAAGATAAGTGACGTAATTAGCCGTCCACCATTGTTCTGTTTTAGCTGCATTGAGATTATTGAAGGAAGTAACAAAATCAAATTTTATTTGCGAGTTACCGGGAACATCTTTTGCAATACCGCTTACAATAAAATCCTTGCTGTCTCCTACACGCAATGTTCTTCCTATTGCATCTTCATTACCAAAATATTTTTTTGCCGCAGATTCCGTAAGCACAATTTTGTCTGTTGTGTTTAGCGCATTTGCCGCATCGCCTTTAATCAATGGAAAAGAAAATATTTTAAAGAATGAAGCATCAGCATACAGAAAATTTTTTTCGTCGAATAATTTATTATTCCTTGCTACAACTCTTGCATACTTCATTGTTCGCACGTAATCTTCTACCGCAGGAAATGTTCTTTTAAACTGCGGTCCAACTTTAGTGCCTGTTTGTGCCACATCGTTTACAGTACCACTGCTGCCGTATTGCATGGTAACTCTTACAATACGATCTGCGTTTACATGAAACCTGTCGTAACTTATTTCATCACTGATGTATAAACCAATAAGAATGCAACAGGTGATACCAACGGTTAAACCTGTAAGGTTGATAAAGGAATACAATTTATTTTTCCTGATACTCCTCCATCCGATTTTAAAGTAGGTTTTCAACATAAGCCCCCGCCCCCTGAAGGGGAGAATTTTTTAATTAGTGAATTTATTGATGAGCTCCTTGTCCCCTTTAGGGGATAGGGGCATTACTCAGTTCTCAAACCTGCCTGCCGGCAGGCAGGTTCACAGGATTTGCAATCGCCGCTTTAATAGACTGATACAAAACTGTTATCAATGCAATTGCCATTATCAGCAATAGCGGCAACAAGAAAAACCAAATTCCTATCTCAATATGAAATGCATAATCATTTAACCAGTTTTGCAATAAGAAATAAGCAACCGGGATAGCAATTAAACCCGCAAACAGAATGAGTTTTATATAATCTTTCGTGATAAGCGTTGTTATTTGCAAAACGGTTGCGCCCAATATTTTTCGTACACTTATTTCTTTTGTTCTCTTTGCAACAGTGTACAACGAAAGACCAAACAAACCGAGACTTGCTACAATAATCGCAAGTATTGTGAACCACCAAAGTATGATTGAGAATAATTTGTCGTTTTATCTTACACTTAATGCTTCCGCCGGTGATGATAATTTTATTTATTGCATCATTTACTTTAGCAAAGCCAAATACCTTTGCTGCTGTTTGGTTTATAATAACACTTAATATTTGTGTTGTGTCTTCAGAAGCCGGTTTATCCTTGTCAAAATTTCTTCCGGCAGCAAGTGATAAACCATAATTGGGAATAAATTTTTCATTAATGCCAAATGTGCGGCAGCGTTTGCCTTCATTTGATGTAATTACTCTGAAGTCTGATGAACCACCCACTTCACTTCCTGGTACCGACGTTGAAGCTGTTACTGCCTGTACACCGGAGATATTTTGCAGGTCATTCAGAAAAGACTCAACTGTATTTGCTTTACTGCTATCGAGATTTATTGTTTGTTCCAGCACAAGAGTTTGCTTTATATCAACACCAAGATCACGGTTGCTCATAAATTGCAATTGCCTGTAAAAACCAATGGCATCTCCAATTAAAACAATCGCTGCTGTGGTTTGCAGGTCAATTACATTTTGATTGATAAGTTGAGAAAAATATGGAAGCGTTAATTTAAAGAGAAGAAAGCCAATAACAATTCCAATTGTATTTATTAAAAAAGTTTCAGCAAGAAATTGTCTCACCAACTGAAATTTTGTTGCACCCACAACTTTACGTACACCCACTTCTTTTGAGCGTTCCAGTGAATGTGCTGTTGAAAGATTTATATAATTGATTAATGCAATCAGCAGGATGAGTAATGCAGCTATGCCAAGATATTTCAGATAATAAAAATTACCGCTTCCTTCCAATTCATAATCATAAGCAGAATGTGTATGAATATCTTTCAAGGGCTGAAGCTGAAAAGAAACAGTATAACCGTCTTTCTTCATGCTGCTGCCCATGTAACGCTCTGCAAACGCAGCCATCTTCGTTTGTAAAGCATTTGCATTAGTGCCAGGCTTTAATAAAACATAGGTATAAAAATCACTCCATCCCCAGCTTGTGTTTGCATCGCCATTTGTTATTTGTATGTATTTGTTGTAATTGAGAAGAATATGAAACTGTAAATGTGAATTTGCGGGAACATCTTTCAGCATGGCGGTTACAACATAATCTTCATCACTGTAATGAATTGTTTTGCCGACAGGATTTTCTTTACCAAAATATTTTAATGCGGTTGAATGTGTAATTACAGCATCATTTAATTGCTTAAAAGCAGTCGCTGCAGAACCTCTTTCAAACTCAAAAGAAAAAACATTGAATATAGAAGGATCAACATAATAGATCATACCATCTTCAATAATTTTTTGATCACCATGTTGCACTACGCCCCATCTCTTTCTGAAACGTACTGCCTCCTGTACTTCAGGAAAATCTTTTTTCATAGCAGGAGCAACTGCAGGGTAGGTGAATGCAAAAGTTTGAGGTTGTCCGCCTGTTTCTGTTACAATCATCGGCACGCGATAAATACGGTCTTTGTTTGCATTGAAATCATCAAAGCTGTATTCGAACCGCAGATAATTTACTATGAGTAGGAAAGCTGCTATACCAATAGCGAGTCCTAAAACATTAATGGCTGAAAATGTTTTATTCTTCAACACGTTTCTCCAGGCAGTTTTGAAATAGTTTTTAAACATGAGTTTTGATTTATGTTATGACGATTCATAGTCCAATATTGTTACTCCGTTCTCAAACCTGCCTGCCGGCAGGCAGGCTCTTCACATTATTACTTACTCGGTTCGTAATGATTTCACCGGATTTGCTATTGCTGCTTTTATTGCCTGGAAGCTCACGGTGAACAATGCAATCAATATTGCAACGGCGCCTGCAATTAAAAATATCCACCAGCTTATATTTGTTCTATAAGCAAAATCCTGCAGCCATTGATTTGTAAAATAATATGCAATGGGCGAAGCGATAATTATGGCAATCATTATCAATGCCAAAAAGCCTTTACTTAACATGGCTGTGATATTTGCAACACTTGCTCCCAGCACTTTACGGATGCCAATTTCTTTTGTTCTTCTTTGTGCTGTGAACATCCCAAGGCCAAACAATCCCATGCATGAAATAAAGATAGTAATGCTCATTGCTACATTCATAAGCCATTCTGTCTTTTTTTCCTGGTCATATAATTGCGTTATTGATTGATTCAAAAAGCTATAATCAAAAGGGGTTTCCGGGTATATTTTTTTCCATTGATTTTCTATTTGTGACAAAATTTTATTTACATCAGTGATATCTTTTTCACTTGTTGCCAGTTTAATTGCAATGCTGAACTTTCTGTCGGGGATGTTTTCAATAACTGCAGGATGTATGGCTTCATGAAAAGAACCTGTATGAAAATCAGCAACTACACCAACTATTGGATAAGCTTTTTCAAGCGGATAAGCTTGTTCGTAAAGAAGCTTGCCTATTGCATCCTGCGGGTTTCTAAAACCGATTGTTTTTGCCAATGTTTCATTAATCACCAATTCATTAAGGCTATCGCTATGTAAAATATTTCTTCCTGCAATAAGTTTCATATTGTAAAATGGAATAAAATCTTCATTGCCAATTTGTGCTGAAGTCTGCATAGTTATTTCTTCTTTGCCTTTGTATTTATAATTGTCGATATTTTGGGCAAAGCCCATAGGCGCATTACCCTGTAATAAAACTTTATCTATTCCGGGAACTTGTTTTAAATTATTAGCAAGCACCTTTAATTTTCCTTCATGGTCGTTCCAGTTATTCATTGTTATAATAGCATCGGTATTAAAACCTTTATCGGCTTTACTCATAAAGTTTATTTGCTTGCCGATAACTATTGCGCCAATAATAAAAATTAAGGAGATGGTAAATTGAAAAACAATTAATGCTTTGCGTAAACTCAGCTTCTCAGTTCCTTTTTGTACTATTGAACCTTTAAGACTTAACACAGGCAAATAAGAAGACAATACTCTCGCAGGATAGAAACCTGCCAGCAAGGAAGTAAGCAAAGTAACTATGAGTAAAAAAAGAATTGTTGATGAATTGAAAAGGCCGAATGTAATCCCCGATGGTATATAATCACTGAAAGCATACAGAACTGGTTTAACAAATAATACTGAAAGTGATACCGCAAAGAAAGTAAGCACGAAAGTTTCAGTTAAAAACTGGAACATTATATTTTTTTTATTGCTTCCCATAACTTTTCGTACGCCTATTTCTTTGGCACGCTGAAAGGATTGTGCAGTTGATAAATTAATAAAATTGACTGCTGCAATTATTAATATAAATAAAGCAATACCCATCAATGCATATAATGTGGGCAGGTAAGGTTTCCTGAAGTTATCGCCATCATCGCCACGGTGAAAATCAGTTGTGAAGTGAATGTCCGTAAGCGGCTGAAGTTGCATGCTTAATGAAGAACTATTATCAGGCAATTTTATATGCTCTCTTATAAATGATGAAAACCTTTTCTTGATTTGATCTGCCGTAACACCTTTTGTGAGTTTTACAAAAGCCATTGAACGATGAGGACTCAAGCTGCTCCAATCTTCAGTAGAAATCTGGGTTTTTAAAAAACTATGTGTTGCGGTACTTACAGAAATAAAATCTGTATATCCAAAATCAGTATTCTCAGTCCAGTCTTTTACAATGCCCGCTACGCTTACTTGTAATGAATCATCATAGATTACCGTTTTTCCAATCATGCTGCTCAATGGCATATCACCAAAGTATTGATGCGCCCTTTTTTCTGAAAGCACTACTTTAAAAGGATCATTCAAAACCTTTGCATTTCCCGCCAGCCATTTATATTTGAATATATCAAAATATTGCGCCCATGTGATAACAGTTGAAGTAACATAGGAGCCCTCAATCCTGCCGGCAAATTTTTTAAGAGGGTTATTACCATTTGGAATGTTTACACCAACACCATAAAAATAAATACCGGCCTCTGCCTCAAACCCTGGAATTTGATTTTGAAAACCTGCTACATCAGAAAAAGGGCTATTCAGAAATTCCTTTTCAGCACCGCTTCTTTGTACCTC
>WNFY01001555.1_pt1 | contig 37452 bp, 30 predicted proteins | sample 5400091 | NCBI WGS metagenome assembly WNFY01 (sample SAMN13153364, study PRJNA577476) | soil metagenome | isolation source: 60 cm soil or saprolite under grassland replicate 1 | place: USA:California | collected 2016-06-15 | reverse complement strand
GCTTGGTTTTCGACGGCTCAAGCCTGGTGTTCGATCGCGAAGGCAACGTGATCGCGCAGGGGAAGTCTTTCGAAGAAGACCTGATCTTATTTGATTCCGATTCGCTGACTGGCGAAATGCACAAGCAGATCGAAGGCGAGGAGGCCAGCATCTTTTCAGCCCTCGTCATCGGGACGCGTGACTACGTTCGCAAATGCGATTTCCGGCATGTCATCATCGGTCTGAGCGGTGGCATAGATTCGGCCCTGACTGCGGCCATTGCTGTAGACGCTGTGGGAGCCGAAAACGTGATGGGTGTGGGCATGCCGGGGCCATACTCCTCTCCGGGATCGGTTGATGACGCGCGCGCCCTGTCCGCGAACCTCGGCATTCGTTTTGAGGTTCTTCCAATTACTGACATCTTTGATGACTACAAGGCCACACTGCTGCCAGTATTCAAGGATCGAGCGGAGGACGTGACCGAGGAAAATATTCAGTCGCGAATTCGCGGCTCGCTGTTGATGGCGCTTTCAAATAAATTCGGCTCGTTGGTTTTGAGCACCGGAAACAAGAGTGAACTGGGTGTCGGCTACTGCACGCTTTATGGCGACATGGCTGGCGGACTCGCCGTCATCAACGACGTTCCGAAGACGCTGGTTTATCGCCTGAGCCACTACGTGAATTCGCGTAAGCCCGTCATACCGCAGACCACGCTGGACAAGCCCCCATCTGCCGAACTGCGTCTCGATCAGAAGGACAGCGACAGTCTGCCAGACTACGAAGTGCTCGATGCTATTCTTGAAGACTATGTTGAGCAGGCGCACTCGGCCGAACAGATTGCTCGCGAACACGATTTTGATCTTGACTTGGTCAAGAGCGTAATTCGCATGGTCGAGCGCAATGAATACAAGCGCCAGCAGGCGGCGCCCGGAATCAAAATTTCTCCTAAGGCTTTCGGCTATGGACGACGTTTTCCCATCGCCGCCAAGGCCGACATCTAAACGTAAGGAAAACTATGGTGCGAAAACTCGCAGTCGCTAGCTTACTTGTCATTGCAGGAATGTCGGCTTCGGCTCTCGGACAGCAACAGCCCGCCAAGCCTAAGACAGCCGCGGGAGCTTCGGCTTCTGCTGCTCATCACAATGCAAGCGAGACCCCTCTGCCGTCGGAAGAGGTAGTGAACGCGTTCCTGCAACAGACCTTCGGCTACGATCCGCAGCTGACATGGAAGATCGTGAGCATTAAATCCAGCAAAGCCGATGGGCTAGCGGAAGTGAATGTGCAAATGAGCAGCCCGCAGGGGCAAGGCGGCCAAAAATTCTTCGTGTCCGCTGACGGGAAACATGCGGTTGTAGGAGACATTATTCCGTTCGGCAAGCATCCATTCGAGGCCGCGCGCCTGGAATTGCAGAAGAAAGTAACTGGACCTGCACGCGGGCCCGCGAATGCCCCCGTCATGATTGTCGAGTTTAGTGACCTTCAATGCCCGCATTGCAAAGAGGCGAATCCGACAATTGAGCGGTTGCTGAAAGAAGAACCCAATATCCATTTCGTGTTCCAAGATTTTCCGCTCCCGATCCATAACTGGGCACAGAAGGCTGCGGCATACGCGGATTGCACTTCAAAACTGTCGAATGACGCCTTCTGGAAATTCATCTCCAGCGTCTATGAAGCGCAAGCGGAAATCACGGCGGAGAATGCCGATCAGAAATTGACGGAACTCGCGGACAAGGCCGGGGTGAAGGGATCGGACGCTGCCGCATGCTCTGCACAAGCCGAGACCCAGGCTCACATCGAAGCCTCTGTAAATCTCGGTAAGGCACTCGACGTGAACTCAACCCCGACACTTTTTATTAACGGGAGACCAGTGGGCGTGAACGGGAATAATTACGATGTGCTCAAGCAGTTGGTGGACTTCAGCGCAAAAGAAAAGTAGCGCCTACTTCGACAAATAAACTTCCGTCGCCTGGCCTGTCCCGCGGCTCGTGATGTGAGGAGTGATCACAACCAGGAGTTCGTCATCTTCGGTTTGCTTGCTGTTCGTCATCGTAATCCTTTTCAATCCCGGGACGCTTCCCAATCCCGGTATTCCGCTCAGCGCTAGACTTTCGCTGTGAGTGACTTGACCCGCCACCACCGCCGGTTCGCCATCCAATAAAGCAATGCTACCTTTGTACTCGCGGTTGCCGATGACCGGCACTCCATTGAAGGACTGCCCGGCAAGAGCCCTCAAATTGATCTCCAAGTCAATGCGAACATCGGTTTGAGTGATCGCCGGCTTTGCCTTGATGCTCAAACCGAGATCTTCGTAATTGAACGATGGGAACGCGGACTGGAAGCTGTTGTTCTGGATGACGCGCGAAATGCTCGAAGAGTTGAAAATGGGAGCAAAGCTGGCATTCAGAATGGGGAACCGACTGCCGATGCGGAACGTTGCATCATTCGCTTGTGAGGTCCGCAGGGTCGCGTGATCGAGCGTTCTTACCCATCCCTGGTTCAGCGAAAGCTGCGCACTCAGCTGATCGAGACTGACGCCGGTCAGCGTCTTGCCGCCGCCGAACGTCGCCAGCGGCTGGCTGAAGATCGAGTTCTGCTGGCTCTGCTGATTTTGCAGTTGCGCGAGCAAAGCTGAGACAGCCGTAGTGTTGGCCTGGTTAATGCCGCCGCTTGCTATCAATTGGTTGATCAGGTCCTGAATGTTTTGTCCGCCGAGTGCTGCCAGCGCACCTGCCGGAATGTTGAAGAGATTGAACTGATTCGGAATGTGCACTCCGATGTTGCGTGTCAGCGTATTGCTGATCTGATAGACCTTGATGTCGAGTATCACCTGCGGGCGTGTGGTATCGAGACTTTCAAGCAGGAGAGTGGCGGCACTGAGCAGATTTTGTGGCGCACGCACCACCAGTGTCGAATTGCCGGCGCTGGGAGTAATGAACCTGATCTCGAACAGATTCCTTAGCATGTTCATCACGTCGTTCAGCGCCTGCGGAGTGTCAATGCCCGGAATGTAAAATGTCCGCATCCCCATGCGCTCGTACTGCCGACGGTTTTCGGCGGTATCTCCGGCGATCAGCAACTGCTTGTCGCCAAGCGGTGTCCAGAATGTCTTGGTGACTTGTCCCGCGACAAGCATGGCTTTGTAAAAATCAATGTCATCTATGTCGAAGGAAACGCGGCGTGAAGTTACCGAATCTTCAATCTGCGCCGAAACGCCATAAGCCTTTGCAATGTCTGTGAGCAACTCACGGCTGTCTCCGCGAAAATGAAAGCTCGCGAGGTTCTGGTTTGGAGATAGCCGGAGCTCGGATGATTCTTCGACCACCCTTGCCGGAGCTGAAGTCTTCGGCGCAGAGTCGCCGACTACATCCAGGAGCCGCTGCTGCGCAAACTGGTTTGATGGATCGAGACTCATCGCGCTGCGAAATTCGGCCAGCGCTTCCACTCGTTTCCCGACTTCGAGATCCTCATTGCCGCGCTGAATGTATTTCGAAACCAGTTGCTGCCGGACAAGCTCTCTGGCCGTTATGTAGTCAACATTGCGAGGCGCAAGTTGCGCCGCGTGCTCGAATTCCTGCAATGCCTGGTCAGGTTCCTTCGGCTGTATTTTTAGTCCTCTGGAAAATGCAGCTTTGGCTTCCTTCAAATCATGAGAAGAAGGATTGCATTGAGCATCGCTGGCTCCGGGCGGGCACGGAAGCAAGCCAGGATTCTTCTCCGCGTATACTCTGGCGCTCACGAGCACAATCAGCGGAGCCCAAAAAAAACACCAACGCATGGTTCGATTGTAACCGGGAATATTCACGCTTCATCCCAATTTCGGCAGTAACCGGTACCTTTGGGAACGCCCGGCACCTTGGAAACTTGCTCTCACTTGGCGTATAAAAGTTGGTTGGGCTTGTGCGTGCCTTTGCCGGATGCGCAAGTTGAAAAGCCGAGCGAGGAACAATGTCAACGGTCATGACGCATGCGCCCAAGGGGCTAGAAGGAGTGGTGGCAACCACTTCCAAGATCTGCTATATAGATGGTGATCAGGGCGTCCTGGCCTATCGCGGCATAGACATTCACGAGCTCGCCGACAATTCCACCTTCGAGGAAACCTGCTATCTGTTGTGGAACGGTTCGCTGCCCACGCGCAGCGAATTGAAAGAATTGCAACAGCGGCTGGCTTCGGAGCGGAAATTGGATCCCGCAATTATCGAATTCCTGCGCACTGTGCCGAAGGGTTCCAGTCCAATGGATGTGCTGCGCACGGCGGTTTCGACGCTGGGCCTCTACGATCCCGACGAGAAGAGCAATGATCACGCTGCCAACGTCAGCAAAGCGATCCGGCTGACCTCGCAAATCGCGATGATCGTGGCGGCCTATGATCGCTTGCGAAAAAGGAAGAGCGTCGTGCAGCCTGACCCTTCCTTGTCGCACGCGGCGAATTTCCTGTTGCTGTTGAATGGAACGGCTCCGTCGAAGACCGCCGAGCGTGCTCTCGATATTGCGCTAATTCTGCACGCTGACCACGAACTGAACGCCTCGACATTTGCGGCCCGCGTCACTGCGGCTACCCTTTCCGACATGCATTCGGCGATTACGTCAGCTATCGGGGCATTGAAGGGACCTTTGCATGGTGGGGCGAATGAGGCCGTTTTCCGCATACTTTCGCAGATTGATTCTTCTGGAACCGATCCGGTCGAATACATCCGCAAGATGTTGGCAGAAAAGAAGAAGATTTCCGGCTTTGGCCATCGCGTTTATCACACCGAAGATCCTCGCGCGACGCACTTGCGCAAAATGTCGGAAGACCTAAGCCGTTCTAGCGGCGAACCCAAATGGTTTGAAATGTCGCGAAAGATCGAGCAGTTCGTGAAGGCAGAGAAGAAGCTGAACGCTAACGTGGACTTCTACTCAGCTTCCACCTATCACGTGCTGGGAATTGATGTGGATTTGTTTACGCCGATATTTGCCGTATCGCGCATCAGCGGCTGGAGCGCGCATGTGATCGAGCAATTGGATGACAATCGTCTGATTCGTCCCCGCGCGGACTACATCGGACCCGCCTATCCGCAGCATTGGGTGCCCATGGAACAGCGCTAGGCGCAGGCGTCCGATAACTCGCTGTTCTGTAACTGGAGTGGGATAAGGTTCGCGAGTGTAATAAAGCAAGCAGGATTGAAGCGATGAATCATGTCGTAGTTTACGAAAAAACGGGGACTGGCTGGAGCGCATACGTACCCGACCTCTCCGGAGTCGTAACCACGGGTCGGACTAAAGAGGAAGTGCAACGGCTCATCCGAGAGGCAATCGAGTTTCACCTCGAGGGCTGCGACAGGACGACGTGCAGATACCCGAGCCCAGCACATCAGCCGAAGTAGTCCACGTTAGCTGATGAGTTCGGGGAAGTGATTCCATCCTCAATTGGGTGTGATTCCAACTCAGCAGGACTGAGGTCACGCAGTTTTCGCATCCTGGGTGTAGGGGGAGGCTGGCCCAGCCTCTCAACATTTGTACTATCACAATTGAGGCCGCCCCCACCCCTTCGACTTCGCTCAGGACAGGCTCTTTGCGGTTTTCAAAGGGTGGGTACCTCGAAAGTCCCATGCTGGAAGCTGTTGACCCAATCTATTTCGAGGTCTTCAACACCGCCGTATTTCGCTCATCACTGGCAATAATGCGATAAAACTTTTTCAGTTCGTCGGCCTGGCTCACGGGAACACTAAGTTCCTTCACTTCGAAGGTGCGGGAATAAGCGATCACGTTCCCCTTCGACTCAGTCTTTGAGTGATAGCTGGCGAAACTGAAGTCGGCGTCTACCGGCGGAGGCAAATCGTCCACCTCGTATCCCGGCGGCAATGTGATTTCGAACGTGTCGGTATCCTGAACCGGACCTTCGAATTCAACAGGGAATTGCCGCGGCTCTTTAGTTTCGAGGATGGCACTACTCTTTACCCCCACCACTCGTGGCCTTACCAGGAGAAGATCGCCGGCATTTTTCGCATAATTGCGCGCTTCAAACGAGTACTTAAAACCGAAGGGCTGATCGGTCTGAGTCAGGTTTTCGACAATTGCTTTGGTGATGACGTAATTCGAAAGAGAACCGGCGAGCAGATTTTCAATTGGTTTAATGCGATCGGAGTCTTTGCTGACAGTGCGCAAAGCCCAACGCTGTGACCATGCGCGGTCACCGACGCGAATCTCCTCGATCTCACCGCGCATGTTTCCGCTGATATCCAACGTTAGCTTCCCGCTGCGGCGAACGCCGTTCATCCGGGCAACCTGGGTTGGCAACTGGACCAGCTCACCACCATCAGGCGTGACCAGCAGACCATAGTTTGCTTGTAGATATCCGCCGATTTCGCCGAACGGCGTGAGTTCGTTTGTGGGATCGAAGAACAGTATCCTTCCGAGCTTGGAGTGCTGCAGCGTGGCGATAAGGGAAGGATCTTTCACTTCATCGGGCAATTTGACGGCGAGAATGACATGATCAAATGCTTCGACATTAGCGGGGGTTTCGGAGGCAACCGATCCCCGTTCGGAATTGATGACTACGTAGTAAGAATCCACGCCGATTTCGCGCAGCATGGAGCTCATCAGCCCGGCCTTATCCTTGCAATCTCCATAATGGTGGGTGAATACGTCTGCGGCGGAATGCGGCTGCAAATTCCCTATTCCAAGTTCGATAGCAACGTAGCGAATGTCGTGCTGGACGAAGCCGGCGAGTGCCCTCATCTTTTCAAGCGCTGTCGGCGACGCCGCAGTTAGAGCCGCGACTTTCTGCTTGATCTGGGGCGATGAGTCCAATCGGCCAGCAACTAGGCCCTTGTACCAAGTTCCCATCTCGTGCCAATCATTGAATACCTTGGTTGAAGTTCCTCCCGGCGGAAAGAGGGAAACAATCATCTTTCCCGCAACGCCCGGCAGAGGCGGCATCTGCTCCTCTTCCCGAATCGCGCGTACATCGGAAACACCCCATCGCCAGACATTTGATCCTGCAGGAGCAGGTTTGACCTCCGGATAATTCAGCCAATTGGCTTTATATTCCCATCCGGAAGGAAGTTGCAGTTGATAGCGACTCTCCCGCACAGGAATGTGTCGTTGAAAGCTCCATCCTTCTTGCAAGACCAGCGGTTGCTCTTCCAGCTCATATTCGTATCCGATAATGTTTCCGGGATCAGGGGCGGGTATATCGATTACCTTGGCTTTGACGTCCGTGATGAGTTCACTGCCTTCAATTTTCGGAAGGGAAATCTCCGCGCCCTCCTTGGATTTCACCTCGTAGTCTTTGCCCTGTGCGGGAATACACCAACCATGCAATCCGTTGATCTTTTGGCCAGGAGAATTGAAGTTTACAAAGACGGTCCCGAAATCGCGGCCGTCGGGACGCAGGATTTTGTAGGCGCGCCGGACTACGGTCTTGATCTTGTCCGTGGAAATGACATTGACATTCTCCTCTTCATACAGGAGTACTGCGTTGGTTTTTTCGTCGTGGGCCGGGACGGGCACGTTTACTAGGGCGTGCATCCATTGCGGGGCGTCGGCTTTGGCAGGAATAGCGGCACATAGCACGCAAGCCGTTACCGCAAGCCAGACCGCATACGCCCAATTAATTGCTTGCGCTCGCTTTGCCAGGCTGCAGAACAACTTGCTCTTCATCGCCAGTCCTCACAATTTGAAAGAAATTTCGTAATGCCGGGTAATACTTCACGTCCAACATGAGCAGATCAAAATTCAGTTTGCGCGCGAGGTGAACGGTCCCTTTCCTTTCTTCCACCTGCAATGAATACAGCGCCGCCTTCGCGTCCTGATTTTGAGGCTTTGGCACGCTGCTGACCGTCCAGCCCAAAGGTAAGGTCAGTGTGACGTCATCTTCCTTCTGTGACGGAAATTCGAAATAAATGGGATGGACGCGTTGTTCCTGCTCAAACACTAGCTTTTCGCTTGCGCTGAAAAGTCCAACCGGCAACATCGCTCTGCGTCCCGCTCCCGAAACCCACCCAGGAATTTTCAACTTAAATTCCGCGACCAATGGGGCCGCAGAACTGGCCCACTCCGGCTTGTTGGTGAGTTCGAGTTCACAGGTTGCTGGAATGTATTCCTTTGCCAAGTCCTCCAGAACTTTCTTGCGATCTGGTTCGTCCTCATGCCGTTCCTCCACGCGCCAGCGCAGCGCCTCGAGGCCAGTGAATGTGATGCTGACCTTTCCTTCGATGTCGCCAGTCTCCGAAAGAGTTAAATCGGCCTTGCGAACAATACGGGAATCCCCACTTTTAGGACTGGCTGTCTGAATCCAAGAGCCGCCGTCCTTGTCCAGGCGTAGTCCTGGGACGGCGGTTTCGGGCCACTCAAGCAATCCGAAGGGCGTAAAGGCGGCGCCCGGGTCGCAAAAGATGTCCTTGCCATCTACCTTCACGACAACAACATCAGCATTGAGCTTGTTAGCATCCATCATCGCCGGATCGAAAAAATAATGCCGCCGGTCCGACAGGAAGACCGAGTTCGCCTCGAATCCCGCTGCTCGCGCCAACGCAACGAAGAGCCAGTTCAACTCCCGTCCATTTCCGTACGCGTGCTTCCAGACGTCCTCGACGTTGGAGTTTTCCTTTTCCTTGGCGCGCTTCTGCTCTTTCTCGGTTCTTTCGACTTCATAGGATGTATTGCGAAGCTGTTGAACACGGGCATAGATTTTTTCCAGCTTCGTGATGGGCGCGTCGGATGGTGACACGATCTGGCCTACTGCCTGCTCCATTGCCTTCGGTTTTCCGATAAAGCTTTCGACTTCGCCGTTCAGCTTTTTTCCTCTCTTCTTCCAAAACTCAGCCGCGTTCTTACTATCGAAATCCTCCGTGTAGGTAAAATCCACGCGGGATTTCAGTTCATCCGGCGGCGGCATGAAATCTTCGGTTTGAAACGCAGTAATATTGCTTGCTTCCATTCGAATGACGTGATCTGGACCGTCTTTTGGCGGAGTAGTACCCGCCGGCAGAAGGTTCCATCTCCAACTGACATGCAGGTTGGAGTAGTTGCTCATGTACGGCTTCAACGAGAACTTGGCATGCTTTGTAAAAAGCTCGTCGCTGAGAATCCACTGAGAATTGAGGAGGGAATACTCAGGGAGGTCGATCGTGTATGAGTACTCAATGATGCTGCCAACCTGCACGTCCGGCAGGGTGAAGGTCTTCGCCATGTACTTCAGCCCTTTTGCCTTGACGATGGCTTTCTCGAACGGCTTGCCCTCAAAGTTCACGCTTGAACCGTCAGGATGGACGGTGCGCGCCTTGATGTTTACGACATTAATACCGAATTCCTTATAGAAAGGAATTTCTACGTCCGCATGTTTTCTTCCCTCTTCTTTAAGGATCTTGACGCGGAAGAAGTTGTTTTCATGCCCGGTTAGACCGCTATCGTCACGCTCGACCTGCCTATACAAAATAATGGCTGGCGCACCGGGAGCAAGTGGCTCGCTGGTCATGGAGAGCTCTGCTGGTGTGATCGGCGGGACGGCCTCCGCGCCTAAGCGACCTGAGAAACATCCCACCACGCTTAGAACTGACCAGATTGCGAGCGAAGATGGAAATGCTACGCGACGAAGCAACACGGCAACCTCCGCAACCCGTATTTAGACACACATATAACTGAGCGGGGAAGTGGGTTAGAAGATATTACGGAGTTTGGTTGCCGTCAATAGGCGAAGACTGGCTGAGATCGGATCTCAACTGCGAGTCGGAACCCTCAGTCCGCGGCGACCTGGCTCTTTGCAACTTCGGGTGGACGGCGGGCGCGGTTGGGAGGCAGGCCTGCATCGCGGATCTTGTAGAGCAGCGCGCGGTAACTGATGTTCAAAGTCTTCGCGGCTTGCTTGCGGTTCCAGTGATGGTTGTGCAGGACTCTGAGAATAATCTTACGCTCTAACGCTCGCGTGGCCTGACGGGTAAGTTTCTTCAGAGAAATGGGGCCGTCGTAATTAATTTCCTGGGCCAGCAAGTCTGCGTCTCGCGGCTGAAGGTCGTTGCTGATGACGTCTTCGGTGCCGAGGATCACGTACCGCTTTACCAGATTCTCAAGTTCGCGAATGTTGCCCGGCCAATGATACTTCTGAAGAACTTCCATCAGCTCGGGTGAGAGCGGGCGGGCCTTGCAGTTATATTTGCGGTTGTAATGATCGAGGAAATAACCGGCCAGGAGTTCGATATCGCCGCGGCGCTCGCGCAACGGCGGCATATATAAGTTCACGACATTAATTCGGTAATAGAGGTCCTGGCGGAAGGTTCCGTTTTCAATTTCTTCTTCCAGCTTGCGGTTGGTAGCGCAGACGATGCGAACTTCTACTTTCTTGTCAGCCTGGGCGCCGATGCGGCAAAACTGGCCGTCCTGCAACAGCTGCAACAGCTTCGACTGCAGTGACATGTCGAGTTCGGAGATTTCGTCGAGGAAAAGGGTGCCGCGATGAGCCATTTCGACGCGTCCGGGCTTGGAGCCATATGCGCCGGTGAATGCGCCACGCTCGTATCCGAACAGTTCGCTTTCGAGCAAGGTGCCGGGGATCGCTGGACAGTTCACTTTGACAAACGGGCCCGACTTCCACGGAGATAGCCCGTGTACGAGCCGAGCGATGATGTCTTTCCCAGTTCCGCTCTCGCCGTGAATCAGGACGGGAACATTGGCTCCGGCGACCTTATCGAGGCGGCTGCGAAGGGCCTGCATAGCGTCGGACCGGCCAAAGACCACTGATTCAGGCGGAATGTCGCCTAGTGACTGCACGAGAGAACTGACAGAATTTGTCAACGCAGTGGACATGTGGGAGGCACGACTCCTTTAACAGACTTGAAATGTGCACCCCAGGAGCCAAACCAGGACGGATTCGAGTCCGAAACGGGAATCCATGCTTAAGAGCTGCAATCGCAAGGAGTTAGAAAGATGTCAGGCGAAGACTGAAAGGCGGTAACTATAACCGAGATGCGTCCAAAAGGAGGTAGAAACAATAGGAAAAGGTTTTCACACCGAAGAAACTACTTTCCTTCGCGGAGACTGGCGGCGAACCACGGGATCCAACAATGGCTGGCTGAATTTCATTCCGAGAAGGTGATAGCCGTCCGCATGAGTGACTCTGACGATTTTGGCGTGCAAATTCCGCGAGTTTTTACGGACTGGAGCTGATGCGGCAAGCGGAGCACTGGGGATTTCCAAGGAAACCTGTGCTGGAGGCCGCAAAGGACGGTGAACCGCAACTAAGGCTCCGCCAGCGGAAATATTCAAGGCAGTAGCAAATTCAAGGAAGTCCTTGCCATTCTCGTCATGGCTACGGACGAAGACCGGAATTGCCAAAGGCAGACGAACCCACGCGCGTCGTTCCAGTTCCGGCTTTCTGCGATCCAAACCTGACGCCCCCTATTGCGGATGGGCTGTTTACCGCACCTTAGGGGCCAAACAAATCAGGGAAAGAACTGGGATCACCGCCTTTTGGCGATTGTTTGCCGCGATGGCAGCAAGGGATGCCGGTTTGATAGGCATGACAAACGTTTCACTAGTGTTTTGTCCTGCTTTCCATGTTAAACAGGAGTTAAAGATTGGAAAGCATTTACCGAAAGTGACTAATCTTTTGCATTTTTCGTTGACACTCTACGGCTTTGTACCCTAGGATTCTTCCCAGTGGTTGGCTCGAACGTAGTCCAGCCCAGCTCGCGATTTTCCCTCCCCCAGCTGTACTAATTCCAATAATGGCGGAAGTGTCTTCAATGTCCAAGGAAGCATCCGCGCCGGCGGCGGCGCCTGCGATCAAACAGTCATCGGTCAGTGTTCCCGAGTTACAGGAGTATTCACAACTACAAGAGCGGTACCTGCGTACAACTAACGCGCTTGCCTCAGCCGCACACGATCTCAAGACGCCCCTCGCAATTCTGAACGGATACGTAGAGCTTTTGCAGAGTGAAAAACTGGGCGGACTGAATGAACGCCAGAGAGAAGTGTTGCGCGACATGCGCTCGAATGGCCATCGCCTGCAGCACTACATTCAGGATTTTCTGAGTTTCAGCGTGCTCGAGACCGGCGAACTCAAAATGAGGTTCGAGGCGGGCAACATTAATGTCTGCCTGTCTGAAGTATGCCGTTTGTGGTCTCCGCGCTTTCAAGAAACCGCCCTGGCGCTGTATTTTCTCGCGAACGATAAACTCCAGGAATTTCCATACGACGCGCCAAAAGTCGAGCGCATTGTCTCCAATCTTTTAGAGAATGCGTCGAAGTTCACCCCTGCCGGTGGCACGGTGTGGCTCCACGCGGAACCTTATATGTGGGAGCGGCGCACCACGAGCAACGCGAACGTGGGACAGGAACGGCGTCGACGTCCGCTGGCACAGCCAAATTCGGTGAAGATCAGCGTTTCCGACACTGGGCCGGGGATTCCACCCGAGTACCATTTGGAAATTTTCGACGACTTTTTCCGCCTGCCTACAACCGAGAAATCGGAAGGCATGGGACTAGGGCTAGCGATAGCGCGCCGACTGGTCCACGGCATGGACGGAAAGATTTGGGTCGAAAGTGAACCCGGTGCGGGCTGCAAGTTTTCCTTCATTATTCCATTAAACCCGCCAGCCGGCGATTCCGAGGGACGAAAGTAATGACTGAGCGAGCCAAAATTTTGTTAGTAGATGACGAACCGGGGATGTTGCGGTACATCCGAACTCTCCTCGAAGTGGATAATCACACCGTGCAGACTGCATCCACGGGCGAGGAAGCGTTGGAACTGATGCAGAAAGGTCTCGAGCCGAACCTCGTCCTGCTGGATCTTTTGATGCCTGGCATTGACGGCTTGGAAACGCTGGAGCGTTTGCGCAAGCTGCAGCCCAACGTCCGGGTGGTGATGCTTTCTTGTGTCAACGATACGAAAAAAGTTGTGCAGGCAATCCGGCTGGGTGCAACCGACTACATTACGAAGCCATTCCAGAAAGCCGAACTCGACACTGTCATTGATCAGTGCCTGGGCACCAACCAGCAAAATTATGCGGGCGAAGTTGAGGACCTGGGTGACGAGACTTTCTTTGTGGCGGCCTGTGCAAACATGCGTAAGCTGCGCTCGCAAGCAGCGCTGGTCGCGCACGTGGACATACCCGTTCTAATGTTGGGAGAGAGTGGCACCGGCAAAGAAGTGATGGCCCGCTTGATCCACAAACTTTCTCCGCGGGCGCACCGCACATTCTTGAAGGTGAATTGCGCCGCAGTTCCTGCCGACTTGTTAGAGAGCGAATTATTCGGGTATGAAGCCGGCGCATTTACCGGTGCGACCCATGCCAAGCCTGGCAAGTTTGAGATCTGCAATAAAGGTACGATTCTGCTCGACGAAATCGGCGAGATGCCACCGTCGTTGCAGGCAAAACTTCTACACGTTCTCCAAGACCAGCAGTTCTCCCGCTTGGGTAGCCGCTCGGTGCTGAAGGTAGATGTGCGCATTCTGGCCGCGACGAACATCAATATTCCGGAGGCGTTGGCGTCAAAGCGGTTGCGCGAAGATCTTTACTATCGCCTTAACGCATTTACGCTGCAAATTCCGCCGCTGCGCGAGCGCAGAGAAGAAATTCCCATCCTGCTGAAGCACTTTATGGCGCAGCTTTCGGAACAGTATGCGCGCCCGCCCTTGCCGTTCTCGCAGGAGATGTTGCGGGCATGCGCGACCTACAACTGGCCGGGAAACCTTCGTGAGCTGGGAAATTTTGTCAAACGATACCTGGTTCTCGGAGATGACAAACTTGCCATCAATGAACTGCAGCCGCGCACAGATGGTTCAGGCGCGCCATTTGAGCCTGCACCGTCGCGTAATGGTTCTGAACCGACCGGGGGACTGAAGTCGTTAGCCCGCAGCGCCAAGGATGAGGCTGAAGCAGAGGCGATTGCCAAAGCTTTGGATGAGACAAACTGGAATCGCAAGCAGGCGGCCGCACTACTGCAGATCAGCTATAAGGCCCTTTTGTACAAGATCCGCCAGTACGGCATTGCGCAACAGAACAAGAACGCGCACAAACTCTCCGCCGGGGCGTAGGAAAACAAATCTTATGAAGGCAGTGCATAAGCCTACGGGGAACACAATCCCGTGGAGGGATCGCAGACTGCCAGAACGGTACTGCTTTTGTGGCCGCCCACGTCCCCCCAGATAGTTGTGACACCGAGAAGGCCCGCACTCGTCGCCAGACCGTTTCCGTCAACCCCGGCAATTGCCGTATTGGTGGACGACCATTTCCCGGAAGAACTGGAAATGGTTTGAGAAGTACGATTGCCGTACCAGCCTTGAATCGTGTACTGCACTATGCCGCCCGGAAAGGTATAAACCGTATTGTTATTCAGGATCGTCGGATCCTGTGGCAGAACCTGGATGCTCAGTAGGTCACTTCCACCGCCACAACTCGACGCAATCAGCGTGACCGCGAGTACGGCAATCATAACCAGTTTGTTGTGAGACACGAGCCTTAACCTCCCCCAGAGCGGCACGCGCGAGCCGCATGATTCTGAGATCAATTAAAAGTCGCCGTAAGAACCAGATTGTTCGTCAGGCTGTTTATGGTGCAGACCTGTCCGTTCATCGAAGGGCAGTTTGAACTCCACCCGCCAAACGTGCCGGTGGTAGAGGCCGTCAGCATGATCGGGCCACTGTTGATAGGAAAACTCACACTGCAACTTGTTTGACTTGATTGGCAGATGAAGCTCGATGGCGATATGGAGACCGACCCAGAGCCGGCACCCGCGAAATCTATGGTCAAGATTGCCGACCCATTACTAGTCCCACTGAAGCAGACAACATCGGCAGTCATGTTTCCGGTTACGATAGCCCCAGACGAACTGCCTCCCCCGGTGCTGGTAGCAAACCAGTAGAATTGACTGTCACCATCTGGGTATTGTCCGAGCCCCACGTGACCTGATCGGTGATGTCCTTCGTTACTGGGGGATGAATGTAATTTCCCAAAGCCCTAAGTTGCACGGCGAGCCCACGATCCAAGGCAACGGGAATGTTTGAGTCCCCGAAGGTGATGTCGGTAGGTTGCACCGAAATGGACACCAACTGCTGATCATGGGCGCAGCTCAACTGTGATAGCAAAAAAACGCGAACACGGTGACCGCAGCCACGCCCCGGAACACGAAAGCCTTCATGAACTGCTCCTCCCCTTTGAGGCAGAGATTCTAGCATCTTCACTATCGCGGGAAATACCTAAATTTGCCCGACCATTGTCAAACGACACGAACCCATATCGAAGATTGCATTCAGGGTGCCAACGTTGCGGGGCGTCGGACGTTGATTTCACAGGTGTTTGAGCGCGAAGCAAACCAGGGCAGGGGAAAATCCTTGCGGTTTTGTTTACAAGGGCCGAGGGGCGGTGACAACAAATGTACTCAGGAGCAAAAATGAGGCGGCTAAGTCGCCGCCTCGGCAAAGACGATTAGTTACGACTTTAGTTCGGACAGTTCTTTTCTAACGTCGTCCGCGTCGGGATATTTGGGATCGATCTTGAGGACGCGTTCGAGGTGCTGCTTGGCGAGCGCGGGTTGCTCGGATTTGGCGTACGCAAGCCCAAGATGGTAGTGATACAGGGCGCTGTCAGGTTCCTTATTTTTTGCGGCGAGTTTAATGGCCTCTTGAAAACTCTGAATCGCGGATCCGTAAACTCCCTTTTGGTAAAACGCCCAGCCCAGCGTATCGGCCACATTGGAGAGTTCCGGCAAACCGCGGCGCGCGGTCTGTGCCAGACGGAGAGCCAGGTCGGGGTTGCCACCGGTCTGAAGCAGCAGGTATGCGAGATTATTCGATGCGACGGGGTCGTCGCGCTTGATCTGCAATGCCGTCTGGTAGGCCGTCTTGGCTTGTTCTAAGTCGTGCTTGTTCTCGTAAACCCCGCCCATCAAGATATAGAGCGAAGGCTCCTTGGGGTTGTCTTTCAGTCCGCTATTGAAGGTTTGGAGCGCAGCGTCCGCGGCACCCTCCACCGATTGGACTCGCCCCAGCGTGGCGATCGCGTTGGAGTTGTGCTTATCGAGTTCGATGGCTTTCTTCAGCGCGGTTTCTGCGCCTTTGTAATCCTTCTTGTTTACGAGCAGTGAACCGAGCAAGTCGTAAAACGTGGTGTTGTTCGGTGAAATGGCAATCTGGGCATTGGCGGCCGTGATTGCCTTATCGAATTGTTTTTGTGCGACGTAGATGTTCACCAGCCCACGCAGAGCGTCCGCAGAATTAGGATCATGGCTCAGGGATTGCTTGTACCAGTTCTCCGCCTCTGAAAATCTCTGTTGCAAGGCGTTCAAGTGGCCCATCTGCAGATAGCCGATGCCGGCTTGCGGCGCGATCTGGATTGCCTTACGAGCATCGAGCTCCGCGGCAGGGATTTGTTTTCGCCCCATGAGGGCAAACGCCCGCATCGCATAACCATCAGGGGCCGCCGGCTGCAGACGAATAATGTCGCTGGCCGTGCGTTCCAATCCGGTCATATCGTTTTTCTGCAGTTCCAAACCAGCAAGCGAGCGATAGGCATCAATCATGTCTGGCCGTAACTGGACTGTTTGCTGCCACTCGGTGGCGGCATGGTCCAGGTCTGCAAGTTGGCTCAAGGCGTTCCCCAACTGATAATGCGCAACCGCCATCCCTGGGTTTCGGCTGACCACCGACTGCAGCGTCTGAACTGCCTCGTTCAGTTTGCCCTGGTGCATCTGTAACTCTCCGCGATAGACCAGGGCGTCATCGTCCTGCGCTTGCGAGCCTAGGATTTGTTCATTCAGCTTGTTCGCCTCATCCAGGCGGCCCTTCAGAATTAATAGCTGTATGTAATTCTTTTTGACTTTCAAGTCTTTGGGATGGTCGTTGTAGATAGAGGAATATTCGGCGACGGCGCGATCGAGATCGCCGATCAGAAAGTAATAGTCGCCCAACAGGACGTAGGCGGACGGATCGTCAGGCAGCTCACGCTTGACCTGTTTCATGTACTGTTCTGCTTCTGCCTGTTTTCCCTGCGCGATATACAACTTACTCAGTGAGACACGCGGCTCTGCGTCCTTCGGATTTTCCGCAATTACCTGCTGCACCTGTTGTTCCGCGTCAGGATACCGTCCCCGTGCCTGATAAAAAGCTGCGAGTGCAAGTCGAGGGTTGGCTCCGCTGGCTTTGAGCTCGATCGCTTTCTTGTAGTTGGGTTCCGCCGCTTCCGGCAGATTAGCGACGGTTTGAGCCAATGCGAGGTTCAGATAAAAATCACCACGGTCCGGTGCGAGCGCGATTGCCTTCCGGGTCTCCGCAATGGCCTCAGGAAGGCGATTCTCTCTGCCTAGGAGATTAGCTGCCGTAGTGTGGGTATCAGGATTCTTAGGCTGCTTTTGCAGCAGGAGATCCACGTGCTCTTGTGCTTCCTTGACTTGTCCGTCGGCGGTCAACAGATTGGCAATATCAACATGCGCTTTGTAATTCTCTGGCTCTAACTCCAGCGTGCGGGCCAGCTCGGTATAGGCATGCTGCCAGTCCTGAGTCTTCAGGTACGCCTGACCCAACTGATAATGGGCTTCGGCATACCGGCCATCTACCTGGGTGGCGTTGCGGAATTGAATGACCGCTTCGCGATACTTGCCTTCGGCAAAGTATCGCTGTCCGCTCTCGAAATACTTCTGCTTGCGGACATTGGGATCACGCGAACAACCAGTGAGCAGTGCGGCCAGACAGGCAAGCGCGATAAGTGCAGGAACCAGAGAAGAACGCTTCATTACAAAATCTCCCAGAGGCGCTTTGTGCGCCTTATACTTCGAAGTTGTCAACCGATCAAAGTACTGCATCAAGAAATTACTCGAAAGTTACTGCCGTCATCCTGGCGACACCGCGCTTTCCGAACTGTGAAAATCATCAGCGGGGGACATACCTGTACACCACAGGAGTGATATTGCCTGCAAACGAAAGCAAGCGTTGCTGCGCTGAGTCAATGCTTTCATTCTCTGCCATGGACGTGGAGACTCTGATCATCGATCCATCAGTGCGGTGCATTCGAATTGAATCTGCCACTAAATAGAACTTAGCGGAGTACTCGCTTGCAACGGCACGATTATGTGCCCAATACCAGTACAACACCAACTGGCGGTCTTCCCCCTTGGAGATCAAATAGCGGTTCGCCAGGAATGGAGCCTGCCCCGCCACTGCCACGGCGATCCGGTCGGATTGAATCGGCGTCCAACCCGATCCGGGTAGGCAGTGCTTCGGCGAGTGAATCGTGTCACCCGATCGCTGGCTAGGAAAATACGCGATAAATAGGTCTATATCGGCATTACTCCCACTGTGCCGGTAACCGCGAAGCAGAAAATCCCCGGGGCCCAGGATGTCAAGCACGTCCTTGGAGATAGGCATGTCGGTCGAGGTCCAGCCATCAAATACTTGCGGAAACGAACTCAACGGCGCATGAGCAGGAATGATTTCCACGCTGTTGCGCGCATGCAGCAGCAATGCAGCCCCCCCCAGCAGTGTGACAGCAATCGCAAAGCGCCATTTCGATCTCATCGAGACGCCTCGTTGGGGCGGATAAAAAAATGCAAACACCGATGCACCGCAAAGAGCATTAGTAGCGATAGAACAAAAATCAACCATCCAGAAAAAGTATGGAAAAATCCTTCCGCCTTGTCTGGATCCCAATACTGTACTAACAGACCGGTGCCCACGATCCGGAGGCTGTTTGCCACGACGGCAATCGGTATGGAAGCTACCGCCAGTGCGATTCTCATCGCAAGGTGCTTTTCCAGGAGATATCCATACATGATCGCGAGGGTCATCAGCGAAAGCAGGGAACGAATGCCGCTGCAGGCTTGTGCCACCTCCAAAGGTATGGCCGGCAAGTTGATGATGTTTCCCTCCCGGAGAACTGGTACGCCACACAGCGGAAGGCTCCATGTGGCAACTTTCGACGCCAGAACCTGCAGTGGAAAAGTAATTTGGTTCAACAGGATGGCCGGAATGGGGATCATAAGGACCAGAAATAGCAACGGGAATGAGATTTCCCGCAGCATCTCCCAACCGAGAAAGAAGACGACCAGCCCACCAATCAGCAATATGAGCGACACCCGCGAGAGGAAGAGTTCAGCGCCAAAGACTCCCATAATCAGCGAGGCCAGCGCGACCAGAATAATGGGCAGTCCCCAAGTCGACCCTGCGGGGTGGATCCCTGCGAGGCGTGAGCGATTTTGCCACACCACAAAACCTGAGAAGAGCGGAACGAAGAATCCATGTGAGAAGTTAGGATCGGTCCACCATTGCCGAACCAGCCGTCCAAGGATCGGCGCGTACAGCCACGTCAGCAATATCCACAGGAGGACCGGTTTCCAGCTTGTGAGTCTCCTGAATAGAGTCCAATCCGTCCGCGGTTGGGACAAAGCGGCGACATGTGCAACATCGGCCATCAGACTGAGCGAAAGACTCCCCAAAGAATAGTCAACTCACGAGTGGGTTGCAATTCGAGGGCCGGGAAAATTGCCTGGGACGGATTCTTTTCTGAGCTAGCATCCAGGCGGCTGACATTTTTTCGTCGGTGGCAATGGATCTGTAACACCTTCATGCCAAAGGGCTCCAGTAAACAGGCAACCTAAGAGTTCGGTGATATTCTTCTTGGAGGTCCGTAGCAGGACGATAAAGCTAGTGGGAAAAAGGACAATCTGTTTCCACATGTTGCTCGGCCAGAAAAGGTGCCAAAACTTGCTAACATATTAATTACACTAATGTTACTAGATTTCGCAACGATCACGGGAGAGAGTAATCAACTTTGGTTACAGGATTTATGAGAAAAGATTTTCTCTTTTGTGCGACTTAGTGTAGTTTTACGAGGGTCGTTCCCCGAAGTCGCAGGCTTCCAAGTAATTGAAAACAGCAGTGTGTTGGCTCTCTGGAGCGATCGACGCAGATTCACGGTTTGTGGCCCAAACCGTGCTTAACCAGGGAAATAACCATCCTGAACTGTGCTGCCCCAGCCAGTAGCAGGTTATGCATGGATCAGAATTCCATCGAGGGCCCAAATTTGTCCAGCGTCACATCAGGGATGCTTCCATTGTTTGAGGCGGTAAGCCCGAGCATGAAGGCGGTCGAAGCTGTGGTGCGGGAACTCGCGCATAGCTCCGTGCCGGTCCTGTTGCTGGGCGAGCGCGGTACGGGCAAAAGAACCATCGCGCAACGGATCCACCGCGCCTCGGATCGCCCCCAGCGCGATTTTCTTGACATGACTTGTGCGGGTCTGGCGCCAAAGGAGTTGCAGCCTGGAAAATACCGTGCGGGGCTGACGATCTATCTCGACGAAATTAGCGATCTCACGACCGAGTGCCAGAAGCAGCTTCTCGACATGCTGTCGCGGCAAGGTGCGAGCGGTTCGGACGTGCATGTTATCTGTGGATGCTCGCGCGATCTCGAAGCGGAAGTCCGCGCGGGGCGCTTTCGCGAGGACTTGTACTACCGTCTCAGCGGAGTCTGTCTGAGGATTCCACCGCTGCGGCAGAGGAAAGAGGACGTTCCCCATCTGATGGGTTTCTTCCTGAACAGATATTCAGAAACGTTTCGCCGTCCGGTCCCGGCACTAAGCAGCCAGACCCAGCAATTGTTCGACGAACACTCATGGCCGGGGAATTTGGTTGAACTGGAAGCGGTCGCGCGCGCGATTGTAGCCGTTGGGGATGAATCCGTGGCTATGGGCGGACTACGCTCGACGATGAGACGCGCAGGGAATGGAGTGAACGGCGACAAGTTGTCGCTAAAAGAGGCTGCGCGGGCTGCCTCGCGCGAGGCAGAAAAAGAACTGATCTTGAACGTGCTTAACCGGACGCGCTGGAACCGCCGCCGGGCCGCCCAGGAGTTGCAGATCAGCTACAAGGCTTTGCTGTACAAACTCAAGCAAATTGGTTACGGAGAATATGGAGCTACGTAACTCGGAGACGACATGAAACGCACCATCGCACTTCTGATTGGCACGGTGTTCATTCTGGGTGCGGCAGTTTGCGCCCAAAACTCACCTTCCAAGGATTCCGGAAGCCCGAAGCCGCCGCTGCCGCAAGCCAGTCCTTCCTACGTGATCGGTCCTGACGACACCTTGTATGTGAACGTCTGGAAGGAGCCCGATTTAACCGCGACTCTGCCGGTGCGCGCCGACGGAATGATTTCCCTTCCGCTGTTGAACGATGTTCAAGCCTCTGGCTTGACGCCGATGCAACTCGCGGCTTCCATCACCGACAAGCTCAAGAAGTTCGTCTCGGATCCGCGTGTCACGGTGGTGGTTACTCAGATGAATAGCCAAAGGGTGTACGTAACTGGCGAAGTGAATCACTCCGGAGCCATGAACCTGACGCCTGACATGACTGTACTGCAGGCGCTGTCGACGGCCGGCTTTTCGCAGTTCGCCAACACCAAGGGTATCTATGTTCTCCGCAGTGAGAATGGCACACAGAAAAAATACCCTGTGAATTACAAGAAGCTCGTCAAAGGTGAGGCAAGTCAGCAGAATTATCTACTCAAGCCAGGAGACACGATTGTCGTCCCGTGAAGGATTTATGAACGGACTTGACACCGCAACTCAAATATCTGAGAATCCGCCGCTTTCCGGGCTGGACGAACCCTCGTTTGAGCCGGGATATGGCGCTCGAAGTTACCTTGCGCCGAGAGTCCAAGTCAGCGGATCCGTGAATGCGAATGGGCTCGGCACAATTGGCGGCCCCCCAAGCATTACAGAGACGACGCGCGGGTTGGGCTCACTCACCTTGCAGAAATTGTGGAAGATCCATCCTCTCGATGTGGATTACACAGGTGGCGTCGCTTACTACAATGGAACTCAAGGCAAGACTTATCAGCTCCATTCCATGGGAGCGACTCAACGTTTCCTGTGGCGAACCGGTCAGTTCGCGTTGCGCGATTTTTTCAGCTATTTCCCGGAAGGAGCCTTCGGTTTGAATTCGTACGGAGGCGGAGCTGCCCTCGGCGGAGGCGGAGGACAGGGGCTGGGGACTGGTGGTTTGACCGGTGGAGGAATCGGTAGTGGTAGCGGCAATGGCGTCTTTAACAACGGCCAGTTTGGGGGAACGCACTCGCCACGGATTAACAATCAGAGCATTGTCGATATCTCGCAATACTTGAGCCCACGGTCCTCGGTCGTGCTGGGTGGAGGCTACGGAAGAACGGAATTTATTAACAATGCGCAGGGGTACATCAATAGCCAGCAAACCACGGCGCAGGCCGGGTACAACTATCAGATTCGGCGGCACGATCAAATTGCCCTCTCGTACGCGTTTCAGGAATTTCACTTTCCCCGATCCACGAGCAATCCCAGCGGCAGCTTCAACGTGCACCTCTTCCATGTGATGTACGGGCACCGGATCTCGGGGAAGCTGAACTTCAAAATCGGTGGCGGGCCGCAATGGATCCACACTCACCAATTTGCCCCGGTGTCCGCCATCGTTAATGGCAACTTGGTCCTGTTTTTTACCCCGCTCAACACTACTTCGCTTTCCGGCTCAGGCCAGGCGACGCTGACTTATCAAGTGTCTTCGCATACGGGAATGATACTGACGTATCGCCGGTTCATGAATCCGGGGTCGGGTTTCTTTGCTGGTGCCAACACTGACGCGGTCCGCTACGGGGTCAACCATGCCCTCACGCGACGCTGGAACGTGCTGGCGGACGTCGGTTATTCGCACAACTCGCGTTTGTTGTCTGGTAAGACGCAGACGGCAAACAACGCCACACACTATCGTGACTGGTACGCCGGTGGTGCGATTCGTCGGCAGTTGGGTCGTCAATTGGGCGCCTTCGCAAGCTACCAATATGACACGCTCGGGTTCGGTTCGGGTTTCTGCGCAACCAGCTGCAGCCCAGGCAATCGGGGATATGACCGGCATGTGGGCCTGATTGGGCTGGATTGGACTCCGCGTCCGATCCGGCTCGAATAGCTTTTCGCCAGCCTGTCTGGCAGAACGGAAACGATAATGATCCAGAACCAGGAATTGACGATTGACGATTACTTGGCGATGCTTCGGCGTCGCCTGAAGGTGATCCTGATCCCTACGCTTCTGGCGCCGCTGGTCGGCTTTGCCGTCTCTTTTGCGTTCGCGCCGAAGTACACCTCGCAGGCTCTAGTGTTGGTGGAGGAGCAAAAAGTGCCGGAGGGGTACGTGAAGCCGGTAGTGACGCGGGACTTAAGTCAGCGGGTCGCGACTCTCGAGCAGAGAGCGCTGAGCGCCGAGAACCTGCGGCCGCTGATTGAGACTTTAGGCTTGGCGCACGGCAACGAGGTCGACGCGGAAATTGATGTGATTCGTGACAATGTGTCAATTCAGCCGGTTCTGACTACCGCTCTCGGCCCTACCCCGCCCGGCAGAAATAAGGCTCAGCTGCCTGGATTTAACGTGAGCTTCGTCGCCCGCAATCCGCGCAAGGCGCAATCCGTTTGTGCGGGCGTGACCAACATCATGATGCGCGAGAATCTGACCGACAGCATCCAGGCGTCACAACTTACGACTGACTTTCTAGCGCGTCAAGTTGAGGACGCAAAGCGCAATTTGAATGAACTGGACAGTCGCCTGGCCAACTTCAAGGGACGCTACCTCGGTCAGCTTCCCGGCGATGAAGATAACAATCTGAAAATCTTGATGGGGATGAACTCCCAGCTCGACGCCAATACCCAGACGCTGAATCGCGCCCAGCAGGACAAGGCCTACACCGAATCCATGTTGGCGCAACAACTGTCGGCCTGGAAATCTTCACAAACTTCCACCAGCCCGCAGAGCCTTCAGCAGCAGCTCACGACCCTGCAGTCGCAGTTGGTCACGCTGCAGGCGCACTACACGGACGACTACCCGGATGTGCTCAAAACCAAGCGTGACATCGCCGAGATACAGAAGAAGCTCGACGAAATCAACGCCGCTGCAGCTAATCCCACGAGTACCGCCAACGACAAGGAAAACCTGGCTGAACCGCCTGAGATTCGGCAACTCCGCCTCCAAATTCACCAGTACGAGCAGGTGATTGCCCAGGCCACGCGTGACCAGCAAAAGCTTCAAGAGCAGATCAAAATTTTTCAGGGCCGTGTAGCGCTAAGTCCTGCGGTAGAGGAGGAGTACAAGCAGCTAACCCGCGACTATGACACTGCACAGAAGTTTTATGACGATCAATTGGCGAAGAAGAAGGAATCCGAGACGCAGGCTGCGATGGTGCGCGAACAGCAAGGCGAGCAAATGCGCGTCCTGAACGCTGCCGACTTGCCGGAGTCGCCCAGCTTCCCCAATCGCCTGTTCTTTGCTGGCGGCGGGCTGGCAGGCGGCCTGGCCCTCGGCCTCGGTTTGGCTCTTTGGTTGGAGCTGCGTGATACCGCGCTGCGCACCGAGAATGACGTCGTGGCGACGATCGGTTTGCCGGTTCTGGCCCAAGTCCCTTGGGTGGGTCTAGAAGCTGCAGAGAAGAATGGAAACCGAAAGACGAAGGCGAGGCTTAGCAAACGCCAGGAAGAAGAGAAAGAAACGGTCGAGGTCTAAGCGCGAATGTATAAAGATTTCTTTGGGCTGCGTGCGAACCCGTTCAACGTGAATCCTGATCCGCGTTATCTGTTTCTGACGCGGCACACAGAGGAGGCGCTGGCCTGCCTGACCTATGGCATTCAGAGCCGCAAGGGATTTGTGCTTTTGACCGGTGAAGTGGGGACGGGAAAAACTACTCTCATTAATAAGTTGCTCGAGTGGCTGCGGGCGCAGCAGGTGCCTACTGCGTTTATCTTCAATTCGCGGATGAACGTGCCTCAGTTCCTCGACTACATGATGACGGATTTCGGCATTCCTTGTGACACCCGGTCGAAGAGCCAGATTCTGCTGCGTCTTTACAACTGGCTGCTCGAGCGCTACCGGGCGGGCGAGACTGCGGTGCTGATCGTAGATGAAGCGCAGAACCTTGCGGACGAAGTTCTGGAAGAAATTCGCATGATGACCAACCTGGAAACCTTTACCGAGAAGCTTCTTCAGATCGTGTTGGTGGGGCAGACTGAGCTGGAACAGAAACTCAAGCAGCCGAATCTTAGGCAGTTGCGGCAGAGGCTAACCTTACGCGCCAAGACCCATCCGCTGACTCCAGACGAGACTAAAGCCTACATCCAACAGCGGCTGCGAATCGCAGGTTCCAATGGCCAACAGATTTTTGAACCGGACGCGCTGGCCTCGATCCACCGCTACTCAACGGGGATTCCCCGCGTCGTAAACCTGATTTGTGAGCATTGTTTGGTCAGTGCTTTCGTCGATCAGCAGAAAGTTGTCTCGAGCGGCATCGTGAATGCCGTCGCTCGTGACTTCGATCTCGGAGATACTCATGCTCCACTTCCCCCGCTCTCGCAAACGGCGGACAAATTTGATTTGATGAACGCGCTGAAAACGATCTCCAATTTGGCGGAACGGTTGAAGGAATCAGAAAGTGATGTGACCAAGGAAGGAAAACTATGAGCCGGATTCATGAAGCGTTGAAAAAAGCAGAACTGGAACGGGCAGGGGCGCAACCCGCGGTAAGGAATGAAGCCCCTGCTCCTGATCTGCCAACGGTGGCCGATCCGACAACGGTGATCGCGGGTGCCTCCATGCTGGCGGGCATTGTGCCTGCCCCAACAACCGAGTCCATGTTCGCTCGCAGCCGCCACACGAACTGGAATCCGGATCCGAAAACTATGCTCTTCTTTGGTGCGGATGAGCATGCTCCAGGAATGGAAGAGTTCCGAAGCCTGCGCAGCCGGCTCTACCAGATCAGAGAGAAACAATCGCTTTCCAAGATACTGGTGACCAGTGCGCTGCCGAAGGAAGGGAAGTCTTTCACCTCGGCCAATCTCGCACAAGTCATAGTGCGACAGCATGGAAAACGAGCGCTGATAATTGACGCGGATTTGCGCAGCCCGCAACAGCACACTCTGCTCGGAGCAGAACCTGGTCCCGGTCTTTCTGACTATCTGGAGTCCAAGGCTGACGAGTTCTCAATCATTCAACGGGGCCCAATGGAGAACCTGTTCCTCATCCCCGCCGGCTATAAGGCCCAGAATCCTGCGGAGTTGGTAGGAAACGGGCGCGTGAAGGTTTTGTTGGATCGTTTGGAGTCGATGTTTGATTGGATTATCTTCGACACGCCGCCGGCCGCCCTGGTGTCCGATGCTGGACTACTGGCAAAATACTGCGACGGCGTCCTCATGGTTGTCCGCTCTAATGCCACCCCCGCGGATGCGGCACGCAAAGCCAGAAAGGAATTCGCCGACCGCAATGTGATCGGAGCGGTGCTGAACGGGATTTCTCCCGAGCTTTCTCCGTACTCACAGTATTACTACACCTCCTATCCGGCAGAAGCCCAAGCGCAAGCAAAGAACTAGGAGTAGGTGTGATTCGTCTCTTCAATGTCTATTACCCGATCCGCACGCTAGTGCTCTTAGGTGGAGAGGCGTTGCTGGTTTGGTCGTCCTTTCTGATCGCCGCGGTTATGCGCCACCCGGAAGACAGCTACGTGATGCTGAATTATGAGGGAGGGTATTGGAAAATCCTGGCGGCCACGGTCGCGGTTCTGGTGTTTTCGAATCTTTTTGACCTTTACGAACCCGCCCGAATGAGTGCCAGAGGTGAGTTGTACTTCCGTCTGCTGTTGGTGCCCGGCATTCTTGCGTTGGCTCTGGCGGTTCTCGCCTATTTCTTTCCGCGCGTGTTAATGGGCAACAATTCGGTTGTTCTGGGGCTATTGTTGGTGACAGTCGCTCTATTTGCCTGGCGAATGGTATATGCCTGGCTAGCTCGGAAACCCTATCTGCTCGAAAAAGTGTACGTGCTGGGTACGGGAGAACGGGCCCAGCGTCTGGTCAATGGCTTGCGCGCGCGAACCGAACTGGGTGTTGCAGTGGTTGGTTGGAGCGGCAACGTCGAGGGGGCGCTGACCCGCGAAGCCATAGCGTCGCACCTGATTGAGCTCGTTCGTGAGCATCGTGTGCATCGGGTGATCGTCGCCATGTTGGATCGCCGGGGAACACTGCCGGTCATGGAGATACTGCAGTTGCGCCTGAACGGAGTCAGAGTCGAGGAAGCCACTTCTTGGCTGGAAAAAATCTCCGGCCGCATCGAAGTTGACAATCTCTATCCCAGTTGGCTGATTTTTGCCGAAGGCTTCCGCTTCAGTTCTGGCTTCATGCTAATGCGCCGAGTTGTTTCACTCGTTGCCGCAGCTATTCTTCTGCTGCTGGTGTTGCCGGTCATTCCCTTCGTGATTCTTGCTATTAAGTTCGATTCTCCGGGCCCAGTGATGTACCGGCAAAAGCGTATCGGCCTGGGGGGCAAAGTTTTCTATTGCTACAAGTTTCGTACCATGCGTCAGGACGCCGAAGCAGATCGCGGTGCAACCTGGGCGACGGACGACGACCCGCGCATTACGCCTGTCGGCAGGTTTCTCCGCATGGTTCGTTTAGACGAGATTCCACAACTTTGGTGCGTTCTCAAGGGCGATATGGGTTTTGTGGGGCCGCGGCCCGAGCGCCCAGAGTTCGTCGAATGGTTGGCTGAGGAAATTCCCTTCTACGAGGTCCGCAACAGTGTACGGCCGGGAATCACCGGCTGGGCGCAAGTCCGCTACAAGTACGGCAACACGCTGGAGGACGCGAAAGAGAAGTTGCAATACGACCTCTATTACATCAAGAACATGTCGCTCGGACTGGACTTGATGATCATATTTCAGACCATCAAAATCGTTCTGATTCGCCGAGGCGCGCAGTGAGGGTGTTGTTCTGGACTGGCATAGTGACGATGGTCTACGCTTACGCCGGCTATCCGGCATGGTTGTGCCTGCGCTGCCGCCTGTGGCCGAAACCGATCCAGCGCGCACCGGCTTTCCCGCAGGTTTCAGTGGTGATGGTGGTGCGTAACGAAGCAAGAACGCTACCGCGCAAGTTGGCAAATCTCGCCGCGCTGAATTATCCCTCGGACCGGATTGACTTCGTCGTTCTATCGGACGGGTCGTCAGACGGAACGCTAGACCTTTTGCGACAGCAAGTGCAGCGGCACGAGCGGCTTCGTGTCATCTCGTGCGAGGAGTCCCACGGCAAGGCGCGTGGGCTTAACGACTGCATCAGCTGCGCGCAAGGTGAAATCGTGCTCTTCACCGACGCCCGCCAACAAATCGAACCAGATGCGGTGCGCCTTTTAGTGGAGAACTTCTCGGACTCTTCTGTGGGGTGCGCCAGTGGAGAACTGATGCTCGGAGATCCTGCGCGAGGGGAATCTAACCAAGGCACGGGATTGTATTGGGCGATCGAAAAGAAGATCCGGCGATGGGAGTCTGCTTCAGGTTCGGTGGTGGGAGCTACTGGGGCACTATATGCCGCGCGTCGGGCCCTTCTAGGACCGATTCCCGCTGGCACGATTCTGGATGATCTGTATTTGCCCATGCATGTGGTGCGGCAAGGCTACCGAGTCGTATTTGACGAGCGCGCCCGCGCCTGGGACATCCCCAACCTGGGTGAAAAGCGCGAATTCAGCCGAAAAGTGCGTACCCTCAACGGCAATTATCAAATGCTACAGCTGGCCCCGTGGCTCCTGGGATGCTCGAACCCTATCCGGTTCGAGTTTGTCAGTCACAAACTGATGCGCCTGCTGATACCTCTCGCTCTTATTGTCATTCTGTTTTCGTCCCTGCTGGCCGACGGGGCATTCTTCCGCGGCTTATTGATCCTGCAGCTTGGTTTCTACGCTTTGAGTCTGCTGGGAATGTCAAATACAGTGAGACGTGGTGTGCTAGGTCGCGCAATGGATACAGCTAGCACTTTCGTGATGTTGAACGCCGCGGCCAGCCTCGCGTTTGTCTATTGGGTTGCCGGGCGCAATGTAGTTTGGGCACAGGCAGGTCGCGAAGTGCCAAGCCCACTGAAGACGAGTGAGATGCCGTGAGAATTCTCTGGGTGAAAGCGAACAAGCTGCTTCCCGTTACCAGCGGGGGCGACATTCGTTCTTTCCACATTGCGCGATGTCTCGCGTCATCACACGAACTGGTTTTCGTGTCGTATTACGACGGCGCGAAAGATCCGGATTACGAAAGCGAGCTTAAGAGGCAATTCCCATCTTCAGTGGCGATTTGCACAGGGCAACGACGGCGCAGCGCAGTTGGACGGGCTGTTGATTATCTCCGGCATGTGTCGAAGGAAACCCCATATGCTGTCAGCCGGTTTGCCTGTCCGGCAGTACGCGAGTTCATCAAACATTCTTTTGACGCCGGACGAGTTGACGTTGCGCTCTGCGACTTCCTGGACGCGGCGGTAAATTTTCCCCAAGAGCTGACAATTCCGAGCGTTCTGTTTCAGCACAACGTAGAAAGCGAAATCTGGCGCCGGCATGCGCTTACCGAATCCAATCCGCTGAAAAGGGCGATGTACAAACTGGAATACCGGAAGATGCTCGCCTACGAAAAGCATGAGGTGAAAGCTTTTCAACATGTGATCGCAGTTTCCCCGCATGATGCGGAGTTGATGCACGCCGTGGCTGCTGGTTCGCACATTACGGTAGTCCCCACGGGTGTGGACCTGGAACGTTTTCGGCCTAATCATCAGGCGAGCGGGCTCGCTCCTCTGGTCGTGTTTGTGGGAGCCATGGATTGGGAACCCAACATTGATGCTGTCACATATTTTTGCCGGGAAGTCTGGCCAAAAATCCGGCTCCGGGTTCCGGCAGCGAAATTCCGAATCGTCGGACGGAATCCCGATAAACGCATGCGGGGACTGGGTTCAGAGTCCGTCGAAATCACCGGATCCGTACCATCAGTTATCGAACATATGCAGGAAGCGGCCGTGGTTGTTGTGCCGCTGCGAGTTGGTGGGGGAACCCGGCTGAAGATCTATGAAGCGATGGCGCTCGGTAAGGCCGTGGTATCGACCACCGTTGGCGCGGAGGGTCTGGATGTGCATCCCGGGCAAGACATCGCGCTCGCGGACGAACCGAATTCCTTTTCGGATGCCGTGGTGCGCTTTCTAAGCGATCTGCAACTTCGGCGGCGGTACGAGAGTTGTGCAGCTGACCTGGCGGCTCGCTATGGCTGGCCCTCGATCGCCGCTCGTGTCGGGGAGGTGCTAGAGCAGGTGCGGGGGCGATGTGCTCTCGACCAAAGTCTGCGAGAATGTGGAAGCCCGAAGTTGAGTTGCAATCCTGAATTTCTCAGCGGAGAAAAAGTCGCTGATCACTGACGAAAAAACGGTACTGGCGAGTGCTGTCGTGCCAAACGAGCAGACGCCTCCCCAAAAGGAGGCTCTGAACGGCGCATTCTTCTGGCTGAGCGCCTTTTACTTGGTCTATTGTGCTCGACCCGAAGATTGGATTCCCGGGTTGCACTTGCTCCCCCTAGCCAAGATCTCAGGCATACTCGCGATCATTGGTTTCATAGCCAGTGTCGGCAAAACGCGCCGAGGTTTACGTGATTTGCCCATAGAAGCGAAGTACTTGCTTGCCATCATAGCTCTGCTGTTTCCCTCGGCACTTTTGTCCCCGGTCTGGAAGGGCGGGGCATTCTTCAAGAGTCTCGATTTCGCCAAGGTTTACGTGGCTTGGGTGCTGACCTTCCTTCTGGTGACGAATTTTTCCCGGCTCAAACGCCTGGTGTTTGTGCAAGCGGGATCGGTGGCTGCCATCTCCGCTGTCTCCGTGCTCAAAGGCCGCTCACACGCCCGGTTGGAAGGAGTTCTGGGCGGAATCTATTCGAACCCTAACGATCTTGCCTTCGCCATCGTGCTGTCCCTACCTTTTTGCCTGGCGTTTCTGCTGAGTGCGAAAGGAGCATTTCGCAAGATCGCATGGGCGGTCTCGATGCTCCTGATGGCAGTCGCCTTGTTTCTCACTGCTTCGCGAGGAGGCTTTGTCACTCTGGTCGTGGCCGGCGTGGTCTGCTTGTGGCATTTCGGTGTCAGGGGACGACGGCTTTATCTTATTTTTGCGGCGGCACTGGCGATGGCAGTCTTACTTGCCGTGGCCGGTGACCGCTTAAAAGATCGTTTCTTCGCAATTTCTGGCCAAGACCTACATGGAGGTATGGAGAACAGCGCCTACGGTTCCTACGAGGAGCGCCAAGAACTGATGATGATTGCTGTCCACGGGGTCATGCGCTATCCCATTCTTGGGATAGGAATGCATAATTTTCCCAACTATTCCGGAAAATGGCGGGATGTGCACGTCGCGTATCTGCAAATTGCCGTGGAGGGCGGTATTCCCATCTTGATTCTCTATCTGCTGTTTTTTTGGCGGAGCTTTGCTAATCTTCGCTTTTTGGGGAAAATCCGCGACCTTGATCGTGACACCAAGTTGCTGGTGGCGGCTTTGCATAGTTCCTTGGTGGGCTTTGTGGTGGGCGCTTGTTTTTCTCCCGAAGCGTACCAGTATTTCCCTTACTTCACGGTGGGTTACACTTCTGTGCTGGTAGCCATCGTGCGGGAACGTCAACGAGCGAATCTAGACCGGCAGAATTCACTCAAATTGCAATCGGATTCTTATGCAAGTGACCCGAGAACAAATACTCTTACCTTTAGCCACTGAACTGCCCGAGATCTTGCGTTGCACCGCTTGCAAAGCGGAGTTGCGCGAGGAGAGCGACGGCTACCGCTGCACGGCATGCGCCCGCCTGTTCCCCGGGGTGCGCGGGTTGGTGCGGTTTGTGGAGGCGCAGAGCTATACCGAGAGCTTCGGTTACCAATGGGGGCACTATTCTGAGACTCAACTTGACCGAAACGGTCGCGATCTGTCGGAGAATGATTTTATCGCCAAGACCAATTTCACCCGGGAAGAACTGAACGGGAAGCTGGTTTTGGACGTTGGCTGTGGGATGGGCCGCTTCGCTGAAATCGCCACCCGGTGGGGCGCGCGCGTCGTGGGCATTGATCTAAGCACCGCGGTGGAGGTCGCCGCCAGCAACCTGACTGCTCGCGAATTCGTTGGCTATCAGGCAGACCTCTTCCACCTGCCCTTCGCGCCGGAAAGCTTCGACGTTATCTATAGTATCGGGGTTCTCCATCACACCCCCGATTGCGAGAAAGCCTTCAAAATTCTGCCGCAGTACCTTAAGCCTGGCGGGAAGTTGGCCATCTGGCTGTACAGTGCCTACAACAAGTGGTATCGCTTTAGCGATCAATACCGCAAGATCACGCATCGAATGTCTATCCGCAGATTGCATGGTTTCCTGCGAGTTGTGGCGCCGCCGTTGTATTATTTAGACAAAGGCTTGCGGACAGTCCCTGGGATTGGCCGGCCGCTCGCCAGCTTCGTCCATAATGTATTTCCAGTGTCGCGGCACCCAGAGCCGCAGACACGGATGCTCGACACGCTTGACTGGTACTCCCCCAAGTATCAATCCAAACACACGTACGAAGAGGTTTTTCGTTGGTTTGAGAGCTGTGGCCTGCAGGATCTGACGGTTGCGCATGTTCCTCTGGCGATCCGAGGCCGGAAGCCCTTTTGCGAAGGCGCCGGTCCTTCGCGAATGTGGTGAGTCAGCCATCAAGGCCGCTGCCGGGATTGTGAACTGGGGATGCTTAAAATGCTGGCCGGAAATCTGAGAGTTATTGAGCAGCCGCCACTGGGGCGCGAGTTTTCGAATGCCCTTCGCTGGCTACCCTCCTTCGCCTGGCAGAGTTTGACGCGCAGGTTGCCGCGAGGGCGAGTTCACTTGATCTTTGCCTTAGCAGACCACTTTGAACCCAGTTATCTTCCGGGCCGAGGAGGTGTCCGCGCTCCGTACGATGAGCAAGAACGGCGAATGGAACGCTGGTGCCGGGAGTATCCCCAGTTGCTAGGTGAGTGGCGTGACCATGAGGGCCGCCCCCTGACGCATACCTATTTCTTCCCCGCCGAGCAATATGACCGCGCACATCTGGATCGCTTGGCGGAACTCTGTCACGCTGGCTGGGGAGAAGTTGAAGTCCACTTGCACCACGGAGCACAACATCCAGACACAGCTGAAAATACCCGGCGCCAGCTTGTCGAATTTCGCGACTTTCTCGTCTCCCGGCATCGGTGTCTGTCCTATCTTGACGATTCCCTTACAGCCCGCTACGCCTTTGTTCACGGCAATTTTGCGCTCGCCAATTCGGCGGGCGGGCGCGCCTGCGGAGTGGATTCGGAGATGCAGATCCTCGCCGAAACCGGCTGTTATGCAGATCTGACCCTGCCCACGGGAGCATTTCATCCCGCGCAAACCGCGAAGATCAATTCGCTCCATGAATGCGCTCTTCCTTTGGATCAAGCCGCGCCCCATCGCCGCGGTCACGACCTGAGAGTGACACGACGCCCGACGATTTTTCCACTGATCCTGCAGGGACCACTGCTGGTGGATTTCACGCGCTCTCCGCGTTCGCGCTTTTGCAGAGTGGAGAACGGGGCTATTACGGCGCCAAATCCTCCCACCCTCCACCGGCTGCGCCTCTGGAAACGGGCGGCGATTGCGGTGCACGGCCGTCCTGACTGGTTATTCATTAAGCTGCATTGCCACAGCATGGATGTGGGGCAGCAGCATTGTCTGGTGGGTGAAGCAATGCAGACGTTCCTGCGTGACCTCGTGAAGGGCGCGGAAGATCGTTTTGAGATTCTTCACTTCGTCACTGCCCGCGAGCTGACCAACATCATTCTTGCCGCTTGCGACGGGCGAGAGGGCAACCCTGGCGACTATCGCGACTACCGCCTGAAGCCGACCCGCGCCCACTCGACTGGCGTCACCCAGAGCACGTCGCGCGTGGTACTTAAGGCATAACCCGATGTGCGGAATTGCAGGTGTGGTCAACCAGGCTGCGGGCGCTCGCTGGCGGGCATCAGCCGGTATTCAATGAGGACCGCAGCGTCTGGATTGTCTTCAACGGTGAAATCTACAACTTTCCAGAGTTGCGCAAAGAACTCGAGGCGCGCGGACATCGCTTTTACACTCACACCGACACTGAAGTGATTGTTCACCTCTATGAGGACTTGGGTTCGGAATGCGTTCAGAAACTTCGCGGAATGTTTGCCTTTGCCCTCTATGACGAGCGCAAACGAAAACTCTTCATAGCTCGCGACCGCCTAGGCAAGAAGCCCCTGCATTATTGCTGCAGCAACGGCCGCCTGCTATTCGGTTCGGAGATTAAATCACTTTTGGCTGTGGCTCCGGAACTCGCGGAGGTGAACCAGAGGGCACTGCTGCAGTACTGCTACTTCGGCTACATCCCCGACCCGATGACCGCACTCGCCCCTATCCAGAAACTGCCGCCGGGGCACGTTCTCGAATATGAGGACGGACAGGTTTCGATCCGGCCTTATTGGGACCTACCGGTCTACGGCACGAACTCGCCGAAAAATGAACCGGAATGCCTGGAGGAGATGGAGCAGCTCCTGGCGGAGGCGGTTCGCATTCGCTTGATCGCCGACGTGCCGCTAGGTGCGCTGCTCAGTGGCGGAACAGATTCTTCAACCGTTGTCGCGTTGATGGCGCGCGCCAGCTCTCGGCCGGTCAAGACATTTTCCATCGGTTTCCGGCATCCGGACTTTGATGAGGCGCATTATGCGCGCATGGTGGCAGAGAAATTTGCCACCGAGCATCAGGAATTAATTCTTGAACCCGATATTGTGGAGACGGTTGAAACGCTGACTAGTTCGCTCGAAGAACCATTCGGCGATTCGTCCATGCTGCCGACTTACTATGTTTCGTGCCTGGCCAGAAAATATGTGACCGTCGCTCTGTCGGGTGACGGCGGGGACGAACTCTTTGCCGGATATGAGCGCTACCGCAAACATCTCTATGACAGGTCCGTGCCCTGGATTCCGTCCATCCTCGGCACATGGTACCGGCAACATGTGCACGCCAGGCTTCCTCGCAGTTTGCCCGGACGCAACTATGCGTACAGCGTCTCTTTACCCTGGGACGAGCGCTACATCGAAGGCGTTACCCTCAAACCCTTCCAGCGAGAGATGGGGATTCTCTCCAATGAATTCATAGCATCGGCTCAGGGCGAGAACGATCCTCTCGATGTCTTTCGTGAGTACATCCGCAAAGCTCCCGCGCGCGATGAGGCGAGCCGCATTCTTTATCTGGATACCAAAACTTACCTTCCCGGCGACATCTTGACCAAAATTGATCGGATGAGCATGGCCACCTCGCTGGAAGCGCGGGTTCCATTGCTGGATCACGTTTTTGTTGAGTGGGCGGCGGGGCTGACGTTGGAATGGAAAATTCGTGGCGGAGAGCAGAAGTACATTCTAAAAAGGCTGGCAGAAAGAGTGGGCGTTCCCCGGGAAGTCCTGCACCGTCAAAAACGGGGTTTTGCGTTGCCCCTCGTGCAGTGGATGCGAAATGAATTGAAAGACATGATCCACACAGTTCTCCTGGAACCAAGAACTTTGCAACGCGGGTATTTCAACCCGAATGCCGTTCGCCAACTGCTTCACGATCATTTTCACGGCGGGCGTGATCACTCCGCTCGCATCTGGCGGCTACTCATGCTGGAGCTGTGGCATCGCAATTTTCTTGACAACCTCGGCAGCCATAATTTCAGCCAGCAGCTTGATCATGCCATTGCCTTGCGCGGTGAAATAGGGTGAGCGCTGCCGCCGGTTCGCCGTTTTCAATTCCCGCATCTGAATCGCCCGCCGTTTTTCTGATGACCAACAGCTTTGAAACTGGCGGTAGTGAGCGCCAGTTCAGGGCCTTGGCAGAGTCTCTCGATCGAGCGCGTTACCGCGTACAGTTGGGATGCATTGCGCAAGAGGGAGCGTTCCGGGAAGGTTTGGACGAAGTTAGCAGTTTTCCCCTGGAGGGGAATCTCTACAATTTTCGTTCTTGGCGCACACGGTGGCGGCTGGCACGGCACTTGCGGAGGCGCGAAATAGCTGTCGCCCACGCGTTTGACTTCTACACCAACTTGGTTCTAATTCCAGCCGCACGGTGGGCGCGGGTGCCGGTAGTGATCGGAAGCCAGCGGCAGCTCGGAGACCTATTGACTTCGGGCAAGTCGCGAGCGCAGACGGCGGTGCTGCGATGGTGCGATGCAGTGATCTGCAATTCTCGGGCGGCTGCCGAGGGCTTAGTTCGGCGAGGTGTTCCGGAGCCCCGCCTGATTGTGATTCCTAATGGGTTGCCGGAAGCGGCATTTGCTCCTCAACCGCCTGCAATTACACGCGTACCAGGGACGATTCGGGCGGTCATGCTGGCACGCATGAACACGCGCTCGAAAAACCACAGTCTGCTGCTGCGCGCGACGGGGCGCCTGCGAGATCGCGTGCCGAATCTCGAGCTCTTACTGGTTGGCGATGGATCGCTTCGCCCGGACTTGGAGCGTGAGGCTGAGGCGCTTGGCATCCGCGATCGCGTTCAATTCTTAGGCGAGCGGCATGACGTCGCCGCGGTTCTTCGGTCTGCAGATATTTCCGTACTGCCTTCGATTTCCGAAAGTCTCTCGAACGCGATCATTGAATCCATGGCGGCGGAGCTCCCGGTCATTGCATGCCGTGTGGGCGGCAATCCTGAACTGGTGAACGAACAGACAGGAATGTTGGTGGCACCTGACAATGAAGAGGAATTCGCTGAGGCGATCGCGAACTTGGCGCGGAACCCTGCCAAACGTGTCGAACTGGGCGACACCGCGCGGAAAATTGCGCGCGCCCAATACACCATCGCAGGCATGTGCCAACGGCATGAGGCCCTGTACGCCGAGTTGCTCGAAAGAAAGCAATGGCAGCCAATGCGTACTCGTTCTCTGCCTGGCGCTCAGCCCCTGTCGGTCGCGGTCGTAGCGGCATCGCTCAGATATGTCGGCGGGCAATCCGTGCAAGCAGACCTGCTTCTGCGGAATTGGCGAGTTGATTCCGCCGTTGATGCCAACGTGTTCCTGGATTACGCACGCTGGTGAGGGAACCGTTCTATCTTTGGGGACTATGGCGAGGCTTGAAGGGTGTTGACGTTGCCCACATTTTCTCCGCATCTTACTCATCATTTCTGATTGCGCCTGCCCAGGCCTGGTTGATTGCCCGCCTACGCGGGAAGAAAACACTGATCCATTACCACAGCGGAGAAGCTCGCGACCACCTTTCGAAATCAGTAATCGCGCGTTCTGTGCTCCGCCGCGCTGACAAGCTGGCTGTCCCTTCGGGTTATCTGGTCGATGTGTTCCGCGAGTTTGGTCTGGCTGCCACCGCCGTCCCCAACATTGTGGACCTTCAGCAATTTTCATTTCGCCGGCGTTCGTCCTTGCGTCCTCATCTGGTTTGTACCCGTGGATTTCATCCCTACTATGCGGTCAATGTGGTGGTTCGCGCCTTCGCAGAAATACGGAACTCATGGCCGGAGGCGCGGCTCGATCTGGTTGGAGGTGGACCGACTGAGCCGCAAATTCGCACTCTCGTCCGCGAACTGAACTTAGACGGCGTCACCTTCTGCGGCGTGGCGCCGCGCGACACCATCGGCCAATACTACGATGCAGCAGATATCTTCATTAATGCCTCTTGGCTGGACAATATGCCAGTCTCGGTGATGGAAGCGTT
>WNFY01000417.1_pt1 | contig 37472 bp, 37 predicted proteins | sample 5400091 | NCBI WGS metagenome assembly WNFY01 (sample SAMN13153364, study PRJNA577476) | soil metagenome | isolation source: 60 cm soil or saprolite under grassland replicate 1 | place: USA:California | collected 2016-06-15 | reverse complement strand
AGTCCACGCCCGGCCGGTGTTACGTTCGGTCGGGCGCGTCGAACCTGGTCGCCGTCCAGTCGGCCCGGATCGGCGGCCGCCGGCCCGGCACCGGGCCGGTCGCGGCCAGCGCCCAGGTCATGACGGTCCCCTGGCGCGGCCTCGGCCGCGCGATGCCCGCTCCGGCGAAGGCGGCCGGATCCGGCGAGGAGACGATGGCGACCGACCTGTCCGTGCTCGTCGACGCGATCGCCACCGCCAACCGCAAGGCCGGGCTCGGCCAGCAGCGCAGGCCGTGGCTGGAGCCCTTGCCGGAGGTCGTCACGCTCGGCGAGCTGCCCGCGCCTGGCTCCGGGCCTGGCTCCGGGCCTGGCTCCGGGCCTGGCTCCGGTAAAGCTGCTGACATCCTGCCGATCCCCTACGGACTCACCGACCTGCCGCACCGGCAGTCCCGGGAGCCGCTCACCCTCGACTTCCCGTCCGCTACCCACACCGTGGTGGCCGGCGCGGCCCGCAGCGGACGGTCCAGCCTGCTGCGCACGCTGGCCGGCGCGGTGGCCGCGCACACCTCACCCGCCGACGTGCACATCTACGGGATCGACTGCGGCACCGGTGCCCTGCAGCCGGTCAGTGAGCTCCCGCACTGCGGTGCTGTGGTGGGCAGGGAGCACATCGACCGGGTGGAGCGGCTGCTCAGCAAGCTCCGCAACGAGATCGCACGCCGCCAGCAGGTGCTCGCCGCGCAGGGGTTCGCCGGGCTCGCCGAGCAGCGGGCGGCGACCGCCGGCGAGGACAGGCTGCCCTGGATGCTCCTGCTGCTCGACTGGTGGGAGGGATACGTCGCCGCCTTCGGCGAGTACGACATGGGACGGCTGGTCGAGAGCCTGCTCCAGGTGCTCCGCGAGGGCAGTGCGGTCGGGCTGCGCGCGGTCGTCACCACCGACCGGGCCGCGCTCCTCGGCCAGATCGGCACCGTGTTCGGCCGCCGGATGATCTTCCGGCTGACCGACAGGAGCGACTGCGCCCTGGCCGAGATCAGGGAGCGCAGCCTCCCCGCGCACCAGCCCGACGGCCGGCTCATGTTCTACGCCAAGCCGAACCCGCTGGAGGCCCAGGTCGCGCTGCTCGACCCGGATCCGGTCGGCCTGGTGCAGGTGAGCGCGCTGCGGCGGATCGCCGCCGACGCGCGGCAGCGGTACCGGCGGCTGCCGGCCGGGCACCGCCCGCTGCGGGTCGACGCGCTCCCGCCGCGGATCACCGTGGCCGAGACCTACCGGCTGGACCCGGACTTCGTCCGGCCGTCGCCGCTGTGGGCGATGGCAGGCGCCGGCGGGGACGAATTGTCGCCGCAGGGTCTCGACGTGGCCGAGGAAGGGCCGGGCATCGTGGTCGCGGGCCCGCCGCGGAGCGGGCGATCGACCACGCTCATCACGATGGCGCGGTCGCTGATCGCCCAGCAGACGCCGGTCCTGATGATCGCCCCGCGGCGCTCCCCGCTGCGCTCCCTGGAGGGCACGCCGGGGGTGCTCGCCGTGCTCGGCTCCGAACTCGACGTCGAGTACCTGCGGGCCACGCTCAACCCGCTGGACCGCTACGTCGTGCTCGTCGACGACGCCGAGATGCTGTACAACGCGCCGAACTCGGAGATCCTCGAGCGGATCATCGTCTCCGGCCGGGATGCCGATCACGGCCTGATCCTGGCCGGCACCACCGCGGACCTGAGCAGCTGCTACTCGGGCTTCATCGCCACGGCGCGGAAGTCCCGGTGCGGCGTGCTGGTGGCGGTGGACACACCGGACGACGGGGACCTGTTCGGCGTCAGGCTGCCGCGCAACGCCGGGCCGGGCCCGCTCGGCCGCGGCCTGCTGTTCCGCGCGGGCCGCGCGTCTCCGATCCAGCTCGCGGTCGACGAAGGTGCCATCTGAGGTGACGCCGCGGCCGACGCGGGCTGCGGCTGCAGCCGCGGCCGGCGCATCGCCGGCCGGCGCATCGCCGGCCGGTGCATCGCCGCTTGGTAGCATGGCGCGAATCCCTGTCCTAGCGAGGTGTCCCCTGGCCGGCCCGTTTGCCCGTGCGACGGCGGTCCAGCCCGCTGCGGCCGGCGAGTGGCTAGCCTCCATCGACGCGGGCTGGGAAATCGCGGGCAACGCCAACGGCGGGTACCTGCTCGCGATGGCCACCCGCGCCCTGACCAGCGCCACCGGGCGGCCCGACCCGGTGACGGTCACCGCGCACTACCTGGCCCCTGGCCGGCCGGGCAGCGTCCGCATCGTCACCCAGATCATCAAGGAGGGAAAGCGCTTCGTCACCGGCACCGCGACGATGTTCTCCGGTACCCGCCCGCTGCTGGCCGTGCTCGGGACGCTCGGCGATCTGTCGCAAGCCGAAGGACCCGAGCTCATCGAGGGCGCACCTCCCGAACTGCCCGCACCCGAGCAATGCGTCCGCGTGCAGCCGGCCGGCACCTTCCCGCCCCCGTTCATGGGCCAGGTCGATCTGCGCCTGCATCCCGACGACGCTGCCTTCGCCGTGGGGCGCCAATCCGGACAGCCGCTGATGCGAGGCTGGTTCCGGCTTCCGGGCGCCGAGCCCGTCGACAGCCTCGCCCTCTTGTGCGCGGTCGACGCGTTCCCGCCCACCGTCTTCAACGCCCGGCTGCCGATCGCCTGGACGCCGACGGTCGAGCTCACGGCCCATATCCGGGCCAGACCGGCACCCGGCTGGCTCCGCTGCCGCTTTGCGACCCGGTTCGTCTCCTCCGGTTTCCTCGAAGAGGACGGCGAGGTATGGGACAGCACTGGGCGTCTGGTGGGCCAGTCGCGCCAACTCGCCCTCGTCCCGCGGGGCGGCCCGGCCCAGGCCGGGTGATCGCGGGCCGGGCCGGGATGTGCCTGCCGGTCAGCTCGTCAGGCTGGCGAACATGCCGGGCTCGTAGGAACCACCCTTCTGGTCGACGATCACGCCCAGCCTGTTGGCCGCGTTGATCAGGGCGACCAAGGCGACCAGCGCGGCGATCTGGTCGTCGTCGTAGTGCTTGCGCACCTGGGCCCAGGTCTCGTCGGACACGCCGTGGGAGGCGTCGGCGAGCCGGGTGCCCTCCTCGGCCAGCGCCAGCGCGGCCTGCTCGGCCTCGGTGAACACGCTGGCATGGCGCCAGGCGGCGACCAGGTTGAGCCGGACCGCGGTTTCGCCGGCCGCCGCGGCCTCCTTGGCGTGCAGGTCGATGCACCAACCGCAGCCGTTGATCTGGCTGGCGCGCAGCGCCGCCAGCTCCTGCGTGGACTTCGGCAGCGGTGACTGCGCGATCAGCAGGCTGGCGCTGGCGAACCGCTTGCTGAACCTGGCGCCGATCTCGTTGTCGAACATGTTGAACCGGGATTCCATGACTTCGTCCTCACGTGTGGTGTTGCGCGTCGCGTGTTGTGTGTTGCCGGGCCGGACGAACACGAGATGCCGGCGACCCGGTCCCTGTGACTGCGTCGGTTACGTGACGTGCGCCACAGACGGCTGGCTACCGTCTCGGTGTCACAAAACGGCGTGGCCCGGTGTCTGGTGGGTAACGAAGTCGAGAGTGAACAGTCGACGGTGAACAGGAGCCGCCCAATGACCGGCACGTCGCAGACCGCGCCCGGAAATCACGGCGGGAGCATGAGCCGCGACGGCCGTCCGGACCCCGCCACCGAGGCGTTCCTCGCCTACCGCAACCTGCTGTTCACCGTCGCTTACGAGATGCTCGGCTCGGCCGCCGACGCCGAGGACGTGCTGCAGGAGACCTGGCTGCGGTGGGCTGGTGTCGACCTCGGCACGGTGCGGGACCAGCGCGCCTACCTGGTCCGGATCACCACCCGCCAGGCGCTGAGCCGGCTGCGCACGCTCGGCCGCCGCAAGGAGTCCTACACCGGCCCCTGGCTGCCCGAGCCGCTGCTGACCGCGCCCGACGTGGCCGAGGATGTCGAACTGGCCGAGAGCGTCTCGATGGCGATGCTGCTTGTGCTCGAGACCCTTACGCCGAACGAGCGGGCGGTGTTCGTGCTCCGCGAGGTGTTCGACCTGGCCTACGACGAGATCGCCGAGGCCGTCGGCAAGAGCCCGACCGCGGTCCGCCAGATCGCGCACCGGGCGCGGGCACACGTCGCGGCGCGCCGGCCGCGCGGGGTGGTTTCCGCGGCCGAGACCCGGGATGCGCTTGAGGCGTTCCAGCGGGCGGCCGAAACGGGCGATCTGCAGAGCCTGCTCGACATCCTCGCGCCGGACGTGGTCTTCCTGGGCGACGGTGGCGGGGTCGTGCAGGCCGTGCTGGCGCCCATCGTGGGGGCCGACCGGGTGGCCCGCCTGCTGGCCGTCGGGCTGGACAGGATCGCCGGCGCGGCCTCGCTGCAGCCGGCACAGGTCAACGGGTTCCCCGCGCTGACCATCCGGTTCAACGGCGAGATCGATACCGTCCTCGCGGTCCGCCTCGACGACGGCCTCATCACCGGGCTGTACGCCGTACGCAACCCCGAGAAGCTGTCGCGCATGGAGCGGGAGACCACCCTGCGCCGCTGAGCCCGGGGCCCAAGGGGCCTCGGATACGTGTTCGTGCGTTCCGGTGCATTGCCGTGACTGGCGGCGCGCACCCGCCACTCGGTTTCTTGCGGCGTGGAGGTCCCAGCCATGCACCTGGGACTCGCAGGAAATAACCCGCATCGTTCCATGAGCCGCCGCCGCGGCGTTTCACGGTGCCCGAGGATCAGCGTGGACAGAAACCCGCGCGCGCACACCGCGCGAAACGGGGGTAGCTGTCCACGATCCCGGCCGCCGCCCGGCAGGCCGCACCAGCAGCCACGCCAGCCCCGCCGGAACCGGCCGGGACGGCCGGGTGGATCAATGGGTGCCGAAATCCCCCTTATGAGGGGTACAGCGACCCACGATGATGTGACCTTGGGAAATGTCGCGACCAGGAAGGCGTTTCGCGGGTCGGAGTTACCACGATCAGGCGGTCGGCGGCGGGCCCGGTGAATTCGCGCACCCTACCCGGCCGGCACCCGCCGCGGTTCGTCTGCAGCCGGGCGGGCCAAGGAATCAGTAGCGAGCGGTTTGCGGGCGCATAATTGGTGATGATGAAACCTGCCCGCGCCGCTACCCGGCGCTTCCTGCCCACAAGTCCCTTCAACGCCCCGCCGGCCGCTCCGCCTGCCGTTCAGTTCGCCGTCCAAGACCAGGTGACTCACGATAAGTACGGCCTCGGCCGGGTCATCGACGTGGAGGATGACGCCGCCGTGGTGATCGATTTCGGTTCACGCCAGGAGCGGATTACCACGCCCTGCTCCCAGCTGACCAGGCTCTGATACCGTCAGCGGCCTCGCGCATGGCGGCTGAAGCGCTGTGCGGGTGACCACGTACCACATCAACTTGCCGTCGGCAGCGTGCTCCGCCGAGCTCCTGTGGCCGAAGGAACGGGCTCTGCCCGGTAGGTGGATCGACGGCGGATCCACCTACCGGGGTTGGTCGCGCGGGGGCGCAGTGGAAGACCACACGGGGAGGGCCGGGTGATGGACGCCGACGTCATCATCGTGGGCGCCGGTCCGGCCGGCCTGATGCTGGCCGGTGAGCTGCACCAGACCGGTGGCAAGGACGATGGCGCGCCGGTCGAGCCGGTCGGCGAGCACGCCGGCGTACAGGCCAAACAACAGCCAGGGCAGCCGCTGCAAGAACGCGGCCATCGCCACCGCCAGCGGATTGCGCGTTTGCGACGCAACCAGCAGCGGGCCGGCCGCGAGAGTGATCCCGAACTGGTGCACGACGACCGCCCGACGTCCTTCACACCACGTCATCATCGCGCATCCGCCGGGACTGCTCTCGTCTGACGACGGCGCATGTCCGGTACCGGCGCGGGCTGCCGGTTGCGTCCCGGGCGCCGGCCAGCAAAACTCACAGCCATGACATCTGGCATCGACAGCAATCCCGAGGACGAGTACGCCGACGACGAGTACGCGGACCGTGACGCCGAGGATCGCGGGCAACCCTCGACGCCGGCCGATATTCCCGACGAGGAGCCCGAAGGAGACGTGCTCGAACAGCGCCAGGAAGTCCCGTATCGCGAGGACGACCGGTAACAGCCGGCGCTCACCGGTCTCGGGCCGGCTCACCAGGCGGGGCGATGTGGCCGGATCTCGCGCACGGCGCGCCGCGTCACGTGCTGCGCAGGTAGTCGTGGACCAGGCGGATGGCGATGGAACCCTCACCGACGGCCGAGGCAACGCGTTTCACCGACCCGTACCGGACATCGCCACCGCGAAGACGCCGGGCACGCTGGATTCCAGGAACATCGGCAGCCGCCGCAGCGGCCAGTCCCCGGCCGGCCGGCCGTAATTAGGTCACGGGCCGCGTCTGCGCTCAGGATGAGTCGGCGCGAAATGCTGGGGGAACGCCAGGTTGCGGCACCGCTGATGGCGCGGCGCGCCGCACACGGGGCACTCAGACTGGCTCACCGCCGGTTCCAGCCGGGCGAGGGTATCGGCATCCAGCTTGCGGGGTTCCGGCTGAGCGGGAAGCCTCAGCGGCCCTCGCACGGCCAGTTCGGACACGAAACGCTGGTACTCGCGTTCGCACTCTTCGCACCGGCAGCCTCGCGCCCAGGCCAGCACCGTGCCGTGTTGCGGCAGCGCCGGCGGCAAGTTGCCCCATGCGGTCATACATCCACGGTAGGCGACGACCGGTGCGAACTTCCGGGAACCCGGAGCCGATGCCAGCTATCGACTAATATCCTGCTTTCCATTATATTGGCGGCATGGCGGTCAGGTCCATGACGGGGCAGGCGTTCTTCGTGCTCACCGCGCTGGCCGACGGCCCGCGGCACGGGTACGGCATCGTCGGCGAGGTGGCCGAGCTGTCGCAGGGGCGGGTCCAGCTGAAGATCGGCAGCCTGTACGGGGTGCTGGACCGGCTCACCGCCGACGGGCTGATCGAGCCGGACCGGGAGGAAGCGCACGACGGCCGGCTGCGCCGCTACTTCCGGCTGACCCGGAACGGGCGGCGCGCGCTGGCCGCGGAGGCCGAGCTTCGTGCCGCTAGCGCCCGCGTGGTGCGGGCGAGGCTGGGCCTGACCGGGGCGGAGGCAGCCGGATGAGCGGCGGCCTGGACCTGGAGCAGCGGTACCGGCGGGTGCTGCGGCTGCTGCCCGGCTACTACCGGGACACGTGGGAAGAGGACATGGTCGCGGCGTTCCTGGACAGCTGGCTGACCGGCGACCCGGACGAAGACTCGGTCACCATGGAGTTCGACCGGCCCAGCTGGCCGGAGGTCGCCAGCGTGGCCGGCCTGGCCGCCCGGCTGTACCTGGGTGGCGCCGGCACTCCGCGCCGCTACTTCGCCTGGGGGCAGGCCGTGCGGGGCGCGGTGCTCGCGGTGCTGCTGGTCCACGCGGCGGCCGGACTCGACGGGCTCGTGCCCGTGTTGCTGCCCGGGAACCGCGACCGGATCGTCCCCGTGCCGCCCGCGACGATAGCGGCATCGCCTGGCGGCGTCTGGCCGCCCGCGGTGTGGTACCTGGCTGGCTACGTCTGGATCGTGGTCTTCGTGGCGCTGATCCTGGGGCATTACCGCGCGGCCCGGGTTATCGCGGTGCTGGCCATCGTGCCGGCGCTGGTCTGGCTGCTGCAGGGGCAGCTCACCGGTAGCCTGCTGTCGCCTTTCGGCTCGTGGGCCTTCTGGTTCCTGCTCGACCTGGCCCCGGTCCTGGCCATGGCCGCGTTCCACCGGGACGCCCCGCCGACCGCCCGCCGGCCCTGGCTGCTGGCATTGCCCGCGTACTACCTGCTGGTATCCGTGCCGGTGCTGGCCGCCGAGCTGACCGGTCACTTCGCCTGGCGGCCGGACACTCCCGGGCTGTGCTGCGTCCTGGTCGCCTGCCTCTGCCTGGCCCACGTGCCGCGGGCCTGGTCCAGCCGGGCCGGCACGGGTGTGTGGTCGCTGACCTTGGTGCTGCTGGCTGCCGCCGCCGGGGCGTACCGAATCGTCTCGCTCGGCGACTACCTGCAAGACCCCCACCTGATCTTTTACCTGCAAGGCCCCCACCTGATCGCTGTCGGCCTGGCGGAACTGCTCATCCTGGTGGCCGCGGCCGCGCTGGTCTCCCCGGATGCTGCTCGCACCCAGGCAGCCATGCCGTCACCGCCGCCACATCCGCAGCTGGGGTAGGCCCGCGATGGCCTATCGAGGAGGACGTGCCGTGCGAGGACCGGGCAGGCACCCGGCCCGGGCCGGCATCGCCCTCGCCGCCCTCGCGCTCAGCTGCGCCGGCTGCAGCCGTATCCTCCCGCTCGGGCCGGCACCGGCCGCCCCGCGTCATCTGGCGTCAGCGATCATCCTGCAACTCGTGCTCAGCGAGCCCCCGTCACCGGCGGGCGGATGCCCGGCCGGTTACACCACGCTCTCCGCGCCGTTCACCGATTACCCCGAGGTCGCCGACGCGTGCTACCGCGACCTCGGCAAGCCGGTCACGATCACCTCCGCGGCGGTCGCCATGTCCTACCAGCCCGCCAGTAACCAGCAGCCCGCCGTGTACGGACTCACCTTCACCGTGCCCGCAGCCGAGGCGCCGGCGCTGGCGGCGATCACCGCGAAGGCCTTCGACTCCCGGGACCAGATGGCCATCAGCACCGCCGGCAAGACCTGGGGCGTCACCTTGGCGGGGGGACCACTCACGCACGGGCAGTTCGGAATCTGGGTGCAGAGCAAGAATCAGGTTCTCCAGCTCGAGCGCACACTGCTCCCGCCCGCCTGACGATGGCAGCATTAAGTCTGGCTAGCCTGCTGGTGGTCGGTGGCCTGGCGCTGTTCGGCTGGCGCGGCGAGCGCCGCGATCTGGAGGACGAACTCCGGCCACAGCTCCCGGGGCAGGTCGTGCCCCATGCCGGAGAACCCCACGAAGCGGGAGCCCGGGATCGCCTTGGCGACCGCCAGGCCTCCGCTCGGCGCGACGAGCGGGTCTTCCAGCCCGTGAATAACTAGTGACGGGACCGTGATGCGGCGAAGAGCGGCCGTGCGGTTCGGCTGGCTCGCGCTCGCCGCGAGCTGCCGCCGGTAACCGCCCGGGTCATATCCGCGGTCCCAGCTCCGGCCGGCAACGTCCTGCACGTACTGCTCGTCGAACGCGAAGCCGTGCGAGCCGATGAGCCGGAAGGTCTGCACGGCCGCGGCAACGACTGCGGGCCGGTCGCCGGCCACACGCCGGCGCAGCAGCCGGGCGTAAACCCGTGGTTTCGGCTGTCCCACCCGGCGGGACCCGGTGGATGTCATCATCAGCGTGAGGGTGCGGACCCGGGCAGCGTGCTCCAGCGCGACGGCCTGTGCGATGAACCCGCCCATCGACGCCCCGACCAGATGTACCTCGCCCAGCCCCAGGCCATCGATGAGCCCGGCCACATCCCTGGCCATGTCGCTGATCGAGTACGGCGGCGGCCTGCGCCGCACCACGATGTCGGCCAGGCGCGGCGGCGGGAGGTTCCGCAGGTGGGTTGACTCGCCTACGTCCCGGTTGTCGAACCGGACGACGAACAGGCCGCGCCGGGCCAGGCCTTCGCACAGTTCGTCCGGCCATGCGATCATCTGCGTCGCCAGGCCCATGATGAGCACGACCGGCGGTGCGCCCGTGTCACCGAACGTCTCGTACGCCAGCTCGATACCGTTAGCGGCGACCCGGCCCAGCGTGCGGGCAGCGACATCTCCCATGGGCGCAGTCTCGCACGCGACGAGGCCCCGGGGGCACGCGGGGCGAGCCGGGGGCCGTCAGGAGCCCGTTCGGGATAAAATCCTCAGCCGGCCGCGGCGAAGGGCTGGGCCCAGGCCTTGAGCGCCGCCACCACCGAGGGGGCCAGCACGGCGTCGTTGTCCGCCGTGCCCGGCTCGTGCAGGAGGTGGTTGACGCCGGTCAGCACCTTCAGCTCGGGACCGGTGGTCCCGGCGCCTTTCAGCGCGCTGGCGAGCGGGCTGATCGTGCTGACCGGGATGTTCGTGTCCGCGGTGCCGTCGGTGACCAGGACGCGGGTGCCCGCCGCCACCTTGGCCGCGGCGTCGACCGGGCTGACCGCGTCGTCAGTGCGCGCGACCTTTGCGTTCCCCGGGGTGAGCAGCTCCGGGGTGAGCTGCTGCACGATCTGCGGCAGCAGGCCGTCCGTCTCGACCTGCTGGCCGGCCCGGAACTGGGCGATCGCGTTGCCGATCCCCTCTGCCTGCTGCTGGGCGGCGGACGCGCTGAGCTGGCCCTGCTGCACGGCCGCGTTGAGCTGCTCGTCGAGCTGCAGCGCGACCAGGCTCAAGATGCGCTGGTCCTGCGGTTCGAGCAGGGCCAGCCCGGCCGGGTGCGCCGAGACGGTGTCCGCCACCAGCATCGCGTAGAACCCGCCCTCGCTGTGCCCGACGACCAGCATGTGCTGCCGGTCGGCGGCCGGCTGGTCGCGCAGGAAGACGTACGCGGCGTCGGCCTGGCGGATGTAGGCGTTCAGGTCGACGGTCCCGGGATCGGAGGCGAAGGCGCCCGCGCCGGTCTGCCCGGTGAAGTACTTGTCGAACCGCAGCGTCATGATGCCCTGCCGGGCGAGCACGCCCGCGACCAGCTTCAGGGTCTGCGGGGTGACGTTCTGGGACGGCTGGTCGCCGTCCCGGTCGGTGGGCCCGCTGCCGGCCAGCAGCAGCGCGGCCGCCAGGTGCTGGCCGCTGCGATGCGCCGGTACCTCCAGCGTCCCGTAGGTTTTCGTGCCGTCAACGGCGAACGAGACATCGCTGCTGGCCGCCGCGACCGCGCCCGAACCCGATCCCGACCCGCCGGCCGCTCCTGCACTGGAGCAGGCGGCGAGCCCGGCGCAGAGCAGCGCAGCCGCCGCCGCGGCCCGCATAACGCGCATGGAGCTGTTCCTTCCGTGAGCTTCCGGTGCTCAGCTTGGCTCCCAACCGCAGAACGGTTAGCAAAGAGTAATGGTTCAATCATCCTTTGTAACCATTCTAGCCTCATGTCCGGTATATGGTTGCATGTTGACACCTCCCGCGCCCCAGTCTTGGCCTACCATCACGGGCGCACCCCCACCACGCAGGAAACACGTAGGAGGAGAACCGATGGCAGTCTTTGGCGACCGGATCCTGCGGTGCTCCGATGGCCACCTGTTCGTGTCCAGCGAGTCATCCCGGCTGTTCGGCTCGGTACACATGGGACCGTTCAGGAAGATGCAGTGCCCGGTGGACGGCAAGATCGTGACCTGCGGCAACGTGCGGGAGGCCAGCCTGTCCCCGGAGCAGCTCGCGGAAGCACGGCGTTACCGGACCTGACCGTCTGGCACGAAGTGGTCGATGGTCAGGATCGTGTGACCCAGCGTGGCGGCCCCCGGCTCGGCGTGCCCGCGGCTGACGAACCCGCCCGCCCGGGCCGCCCACGCGAACACGCCCGGCTCGACCGGGTACTGGCAGGCGTACCCGTGCGTCGCGTCGAGCACGGTGGCGTGCGTCCGCCCGATCAGCCGGGCCAGGATCGCCGCCGGCGCCGCGTGGGCCTCGATCACCAGCCAGCCGTGCCGGCTCGCCACCGGGAGCCAGCGGCGGAACAGCGCGGCGAGGTCGAGCGCCACTGAGCTGGCGGGTATCGCGCCGCCGTCCGGCCGCGCGTACGCTCCGGCACCAGGCGGCCCGGCATAGGCCGGCGGGGCGCCCGCGGGCGGGACACCCCCCTGCTGGGTGTCCGCCGCCCGCGGGCTGGCTGGTCTGTCCGGGGTCTCCGGGCCAGGCCCGGAGTAGGCCCGGTCGTGGATGGCGGACTTGCAGACGTGCAGCGCGTCCCTGGCGTCCAGGCCACGCGCCGCGAGGGCCCGCTCCAGGCCGGCCGGGTCGCCGATGTCGCCGTCCAGGATCACGTGCGGGACGCCGGCCGCCGACAGCCGCGCCGACGCCATCCGCCTGGCGACCGGGCTGGGATCGACGCCGGCCATCATCAGCGGCCGTTCGGCCAGGCGCCGCCCCCGCGCGGTCCGCTCGCGCACCGCGAGGTACAGCGCCTCGAGCAGCGCGCCGTCCCCGCACCCGGCGTCGACGACCAGCGCCGGCTGCCGGTCGAGCGGGGCCGCCTCGAACAGCGGCAGCGCGATGCCGAGGAACGGCTCGCGGCACGCCGCGGTGAACACGTCGCCGCTGAACCTCAGGTCGAGTTCCCGGTCCAGGTGGGTTTCCTCGCCGTTGTCACCGGGCTTGGCCGGCTCACCGAAGATCAGCTCCGGGACCTGGCGCAGCAACGGCAGGTACATCACCGGGTACCGGTACTGCCGGGCGAGCGAGACCGCGATCTCGCCGTCGGGCGTGAGCTCGGGCACCTGACCGTCCAGCCGCGCCCAGCCCGCCACGGCGAGGATCTCCGCCGCGCCGCGGCCCGTCGCGATATCGGCTTGCCCGCTGCTCACCGCGTGCATGACCGGCGCGACCAGGTGGCCGTTGAGGTGAGAGAGGACCTGGTGGCGGACGTCGGGCGGGACGCCTGCGGGCAGTTCCCACTCCCGCCGCATCAGGGTGCCGAACGGGCCGGGGTCGCCGTGCACGCGGACCGGCAAGGAGCGGACCGCGGCCGGATAGGCCCCGGCGAGTTCGGTCATGACCACCCGGCCGCGGGCCGTCGGCGTGATCGTCATCTGGTCCGTGCCCGGCTCCCCCTGCCGGGCGACCCAGCCCTGATCGGCCAGCAGGCGCAGCGCCACGTGCAGGAACCCCGCGTTGGCGGCCAGCCGCTCGCGCAGCGGCCCGAACTCCGTCCGGTCCTGCGCGGCCAGCATCGCCAGCGCTCCCCGCTCGTGCAGCGCCGCCATGGTGGTCCCGATCGCCATCCCGTCGATGTGCCGGCACAGCGCGTCCCAGACCCGGGCGGTCCCAGTTATCGGCACGGTCATCGCACGGGGGCGCCGAGGAAGCCGGAGACCCGGGCGGCCAGGTCGCCCAGGTCATACAGGAAGGCGCCATGACCCATCGCGCTATCCAGCACGAGGTGCCGGGCGTCTCCGCCCGCCGCGGCCATCGCCGCCGGCATCCGCTCGGCCTCGGCGGCCGGATACCGCCAGTCCCGGCGGTAGCTGACGAACATGACGCGGGCGGAAACCGGCCGGAAGGCCGCCTCGAGGTCGCCGTACTCGCGTTCGAGGTCGAAGTACTCGACCGCGCGCATGAGGTACATCAGGCCGTTCGGGTCGGTGTCGTGCCGGGCCTGGGCCACGAGCCTGGCGATGAACGACTCGACCTCGAACTCCGGGCCGAGCGTGTAACGGTATCCGGAGGACCGGCGGCCGAACCGGGCCTCCATGGCCTCGCGGCTCATCCACAGCGGCACCGCCGCGGCCACGGCGGCGCCCAGGCCGGCCGCCGGGAACGATCTCCCGTAGTAGTCGCCCGCGTTCCACTCCGGGTCGGCGCGGATGAGGTGGCGCATGACGCTGAATATCGCGATCGTGTGCGCGGAGGTCGCGGGCGTCGTGGTGATGACGACCGCGTTGCCCACCATGGCGGGGTACGCGATCGCCCATTCGACCGCCTGCTGCCCGCCCATGCAGCCGCCGATGACCGCGTGCAGGCGATCGACGCCCAGGCGCTGCACGAGACGGTGCTGAGCGCGCACCATGTCCCGCACCGTGATGACCGGGAAGCGGACGCCGTAGCGGCGGCCGGTCTCCGGGTCCGGGCTGGCCGGGCCCGTGGTCTGGCCCGCGCCCAATGCGTCGGCGCAGATTACGAAGTAGCGCCTGGTATCGAGCATCTTGCCGGGACCGATCGCAGCATCCCACCAGCCCGGTCGCTGGTCGTCCGGAGCGTGGCGGCCGGCCGCGTGCGCCCGGCTGGTCAGCGAGTGACAGACGAGGATGGCGTTGTCCCGGGCGGTGGAGAGCGTCCCGTACGTCTCGAAGTTCACGACGTATTCGGGCAGCGCGCGCCCGCAGTCCAGCAGGAGCGGCTCGTCGAGACGAAGCTGATGCGCCGGGCCGGTCAGCGACTGATTATCCAGCCAGTCCGCCTGCACGGCGCCGGACGCCGCCCGGGCCGCGGTCGCGGCCATCACCGCGACTCCGCGTCCGGCCGGGACCCGGCCACCAGGCCGCCACCGGGAAACTCCGAGTAGTCCGGGATGTGGTCCGGCACCGGGCCGTGCAGCACCAGGCTCACCAGCCGGTCGTCTATCGACAGGACCAGCCGGTCGTCGCGCAGCTTGCGGACCACCGCGTCGATCTCGTCCTGGCCGGCCGTGATGCCCGCATCGCGGGCGACGATCTCGGCGAGCCTGGCCGGCCGGGGCGCGCTGTCGCAGGCGTGCAGCACGGCCCGGGACAGGCCGGTCAGCAGCTGGCGCGGGGTGCGGGCACAGGCCCTGGTGTCGGTGATCTCCAGCACGCCCGCCCGGTCCTGGCTAGCCAGCACCGGCAGTTCCCCGCTGCGGTGGGCCGCGGCCCAGTCGCGGACCGCCCGGGTGACGGCGCGGATACCGGGGTTGGCCGTCACCGCCTCATGAAGCGTCTGGATAATCCGCAAGGGCCCGCTGTCCGGCTCGGTGGTGAAGAAATACGCCAGCGCGTCCAGGTCGCCCGGCCCGGCCGGGTAGACCAGCGACAGCGTGCCGATCGGGAACAGGATCAGGCCCTGCTGGCTGGCCTGCTCGTGGTAGACGCTGTACCGGTCGTACCGGACGCGGGGCGTGGCCGCCGGCGGCGGCAGGTGCGCCAGGGCGGGCAGCCACTCGGCCATGTCCTCGTACCAGTCGTCCTTCTCGCCGGGGAAGCCCCACAGGATCGACCAGGACAGCCGGAGCCCCAGCTCACGGGCCCACTTGAGCAGCTGGACGTTCTGCCACCCCTGGATGCCCTTGTCCATCAGAGCGAGCACCTCGCTGTGCAGCGACTCGATGCCCGGCTGGACCCACATGATCCCGGCGTCCACCAGCGCCGCCACCTGGGCCCGGCTGACGTTCGCCTTGATCTCGTAGAAGATCCGCCGGGTGCTCGTGTCGGCGGCCAGCTCGGGCAGCAGCGTCTTGTGGTAGCCCATGTCGAGGATGTTGTCGACCGCCTCGAAATCGCTGACGCCGTACCGGTCCTCGAGCTCGTGCACCTCGGCGAGCACCCGCCCGGGTGACTTGGACCGGTAGCCCAGGCTGGTCCCGTTCAGCCCGCAGAACGTGCACTGGTGGGCCGCGCCCCACCAGCATCCGCGCGAGGACTCCAGCGGAAGCCCCGGCCGCACGTGGGCTCCAAGCGGCGACGCGGCCAGCGTGCCGAAGTACTCGTCGTACCGCGGCGTGGGCAGGCTGTCCAGGTCCTGGAATAGGGCCCGGGCCAGCTTCCGCCGTGCATTCCTGGGGGCAGCCGGGCGTGCCCCCGCACCGCCCTGCCGCGTCTGCCGGTGCGCGGGCCCGAGCACCCCGCGCGGCAGTTCCTCCGCCGCCACGTCGCGGCCCCGGGTCAGCGCCAGCCGGCACAGCTCCGTGACCAGGCCGTCGGCCTCGCCGGACACCACGTAGTCCACCCACGGAAAGCACCGGTGCGTGGCCTCGCCCATGACGGTCTCGCAGTTGGCGCCGCCGAGCATGGTGATGACGCCGGGATCGAGCTCGCGCACCCGGCGCAGCAGCGCCAGCGACGCCACGTGCTGCTCGAAGGTCGACGTGCAGCCGACCACCCGGGCGCCGGTGGCGAGCACGCGCCGCGCGGCCTCGTCCACGAACTCGGTCGCCGCCGCGCGCAGCGCCAGCAGGTCCGCGGTGAACTCGCCGCCGCGGGCACCCGACCAGACCTGCGGGTACCCGTCGCTGGCCTGGCGGACCTGGCGCAGGTACTCGGCATCGCGTTCGGCCCGCCGCGGGTCGTCGGGGAAGGCCGCGCCGGCGAAGGTCCACTCGCCGGCCAGGAACACGATCGGCATGTTCGACGCGCACAGCGAGTACCGGCCCAGCCCGACGCTCTCGGCGAACCACAGGTTGGCGTAAGCCACCGACGCGTTGATGCCGCCCTCGGCCAGGATCGCCTTCAGCAGCCCGAGCGCCATGGACGGGCGGGTCGGCGAGGCGTACGGCATCGTGACCAGGCAGACGTCCGGCTCCGGCGCGCCGGTCATCGCGCTGGTCATTCCGCTGGCCGCCCGCTCGCCGTGAGCTGGAGCAGTCCAGTGGGTTCCGGCGCGGCGCTCTCCGGCGCGGGGCTCTCCGGCGCGGGCGGCTCCTCGTCGAAGAAACCGCCGAGGAACAGCCGGTCCAGGACGGCGAGGGTCTCGGCCGGCGGGACGCCGGCGGCCTGGCGGCGCCGCAGCGCGATCTGCTCCACGGTGTACGTGCCCGCGGCCAGCAGCTCGGCCAGCTCGCCGGCCTGCGGCTGGTTCTCGAAGGCCAGGCCGAGGCCCATCGAGGCCACCCGCAGCCGGTCGGGCCCGACCACGATCCGCACGTCGTGCCGGAGCCGCACGGTATCGAGCACGCCGAGGCTGTCCCTGATCGTCTCGTCGATCATCGACCGCATCAGGTCGCGCAGCTCATCCGCCGTGTCGAAGGTGCCCTGCGCGATCACCCAGTAGCCGAGCGGCCACCGGTCGCTGGCGTTGCACGGGCTGATGAGCTTGACCGTCCGGTCCACCATGTTGAACAGGAACCCGGACACGCACGCGATCGTCGAGCTCTGCTCCTCAGAGACCAGCTCGCTACTCCGCTTCTTGGCGAACTTCCGCGCCCGGCCAGCGTTGGACTTGCGGATCAGGCCGCCCTCGGCCGACTCCTTGTTCTGCGGCACGCACTCCACCCGCAGCAGTTCCTCGGGCGTGAACCCCTCGTGCACGCGATACAGCGAGTTCAGCGCGATGATCGAGAACCGGTCGACGGGCGAGCCCAGCGAATGGGCGAGTTCGATGACCCGCCTGGTCCGCTCGATGTCCTTCTGCCCCTGCGCGGTCGTGGTCTGCGGGCAGACCCCGAACACGTCGTAGAAGTCGGTGAGGAAGTGCTCGTAATCCGGGTTGTCCAGCGGGTCGGTGGCCCAGTACAGGAACGCGGACCTGGCCGAGATGCCGTACACCTCGGCCAGCACGCCCAGGCAGTCCCGCCACAGCTGCCCGTTCTGGACGGTGTACTTCCAGGTGTGCTCGAACTTCGGCGCCGCCACCCCGCAGAACCAGCAACCCACCGTGCAGCCCTTGGACAGCTCGAGGGCGGCCGGCGCGTGCACGATCTGGTCCGCCCGGTCCTGGCCGAGCTCGCCGATGCAGCGGTTGATCATCCGCTCCCGCCAGGCGCGCAGCCGCGGGTCGCCCGGGACGGTCTGGGCCCGCTGCCGGCGACGGTGCTCGATCTTCTCGTGGATGAAGTAGCGGTAGCGCAGCACGGCCGGCGGGACCTCGGCGGCCCGGCCCGCCCGGACCAGGCGCGTGGCCTCCATGGCCGCCTCGCGGTCCATGAGCGGTATCACCTCAGCCGGGGTCAGGTCGATCCCCAGGTCAGTCAGCGCCGCCTCCGGGTCGCTGGCGAATGCCTCCTGGTACTTCGGGTCCATCGTCCACCGCTCCAGGAAGCGCTTCATGTGCGACACGTCCCTGATGTACTCGTCCGGCACATCGGACAGGTCGCCGAGCAAGCGGTAGTACGACGCTGACTGCCTCGTCATTCGTCCAATCCCCTTCTCAGGCCCGTTAGGTGAGCACCGCGGCGCCGACGGCCACGACGACCACCGCCGCCTCGCCCTCGGCCACCGCCGACGTCGTGGTGGCCACGGCCTCGAACTCGGCGGCCGTCAGCGTGGTCTCCGCCGCCGTCGTCTGCGTCGTCACGGTAGAGGTCGCCTCGAACGACGTGGTCGAGACGTCGGTCGTGGTGTAGGTGTTCGTCAGCGTGACCACGTTGGTCTCCGTCGACACAGACGTGTCCGCCGAAGCCTCGGACATGGACATGGACTCGGTCGCCGACTCCACCCCCGGTGTCGATACCACCGACATCGTCCAGCCTTCGGTTTGCGTGGTCGTCATGACCTCGGCCGACTCCTGGGAGAACGCCGTGGCGCTGGCCGTTTCCGTCTGCGTCGTGTTGACGGCGGCGGCGGCCGCCGCGGCCGCGGCCGCCTCCCCCGCCGCCTCCATGAACGCGTCCGACACCACGGTCGCGATGACATCGCCGGCCGCGAAGGCCGACGCGCGCGGGGCGAGCCGGCGCAGCACGTCCACGTCGGTGAGGGTCTGCGGCTCCGGCGGCGCCAGCGGGATGACCAGGCACAGCGCCTGCTCGGTGTTCTGGATCAGCCGGACCTCGCTGCCCTCGGGCAAGGGGAGCATCTCCCGCAGCACCGGGACTAGCTCGGTCGCCTCGGTGGTCAGGCTGGTCAGGTGGATATGCCTGATCACCGGGGTGTCCGCGAAGACCCGGATGGCCATGCCGTCCGGAATCTCGAGGCCGTCGGCGACCAGGACTTCTCTGGGGCTGGACAGCAGCCGGTTCCGGTAGCCGGGGTCTCGCCAGGCACGCGCGACAACCATCCCGGTGATCACCGACGACCGCTCGCTCTCGAGCACCTCGTCCGGCGCGATCAGCACCCGCTCGTCCAGGGTGCCCGCGCCCTCTTCAGGTCTGAGCGACATGCGCGAACTCCTTCGTCGCCCACTCATCGGGGCGTCATGGCCCGCGGGCATGCCCCTGCGGCATGCCCGTGCGGGCGAGCGGGCGTCAGATAGCCGAGCCGGTGGCGGTCTGGATGGCCTGCAGGTGCTGGCCGCTGGCCTTCGCGGCCTCCTGGAGGATCTGGTTGAGCTGCTGTTCGCACTTGCTGACGAACTGGGCGAAGTCGGCCCGGAACTGGTCGCCGTTCCGCGCCACCCAGTACGCGCTGCTCGCCTGGACCTTCTGGTTCATGCCGTTCAGGGTGGACTGCAGTTCGCTCTGGAACGGGCCGCCGAGCTGCTGGACCAGGTGCTGCAGCTGGGCCAGATCGGCGCCCTGGATTCCTCCGGCCATGTCACATCTCCTCGGTGCTACGCGGACGCCCTGCTGGGTCCGCTCGGTCGATTCCCCGTCCCCGCGAGCGGGGAGAACGCCACAGTGTCTGAAGTGTCTAACATCTATGGCTGTGAGAAGTGATGCTATAAGCGCACAAGTACGGTAGACCCGTGTTTCCCGGTGCTTTTTAGCCGTTCGTTATCTTCTCGCCATCTGATTATCGTCATTTCTAACGTTACAGAGATAGTAGTGCTGCATGCCTGATACGCTCCGGATATGGATAGTCGCACCGCACTCGTCACCCTGGCCCGGTTCGCCCAGGGCCAGTGGGGAATGGTCACCTCGGCTCAGGCGGTAGAGGCCGGCGTCAGCTACATGCAGCTGAAGCGGATGACCGAGGCGGGGCTGCTGGAGAAGGCGGGGCAGGGGGTCTACCTCATGATCGGCGGCCAGGCCGCCGCCGCGCGGCACCGCGCGGTCAAGGTGGCCTGGCTGCGGATGGACCCGGCGGTGCCGGCCTGGGAGCGGCCGCTGCTGGGCGCGAACAGCGCGATCGTCTCCCACCGTTCGGCGGCGATGCTGCTGCAACTCGGCGACCTCGTGGTGCGGGACATGGAGTTCACCACCCCGCGGCGGCGGACCAGCCGGGACCAGCTGGTGAGGCTGCGTCTGGGCACGCTCGCGCCGTACGAGGTGACCTGGGCGGACGGCCTTCCGGTCACCACGGCGCTGCGCACGCTCACCGACCTGCTGGCCGACGGCGCCGAGGCCGGCGAGGCCGGCGGCTTCCTCGCCGAGGCACTGGACCGCCGGATGCTCCGCGTCGACAACGTCATACCGGAACTGGCCCGCTTCGCCCACCGCTACGGCTGCCCGGACGGCGACGGCCAGGCGCTGGTGCGGGCGCTGATCGACCAGGCCGCCGCCACCCAGCCGGGCCTGTGGGATCGCGAACGCGCCGTCTCGGACCTGGCCCGCGAGCTCTTGCGGCTCTCCAACGACCAGCTCCGGTCCCTGCGCTCGCTGGCCGGTGCGGCCAAGGAGCCCGCCATCGTCGCCCTGCTCTCCCGGCTCGCTACCGAACGCGAGGAGCAGTCGGCTGGGCGCTAGCGGCGGCCAGGACCCGCGTACCCGGTTCGCAGGCCGCGCGCAGCCGGGCCAAGGCGCCCGCCTCGAGTTCGGCGGCGGCGGTACCGGTGCGGGTGGGGTCGACCGTTCGGCCTGCCAGGTCTAGCCACTCCCCTGGCGCGCCGATGCCGATGAATCCCGCGACCCGGGCCAGGCTGGCCGCGGGGTCGGCGACCAGGTCCTCATACCGCAGGCTGGTCCGGCTGGCCGCGGGCAGCCGGCCGAGGGCGGCCACGCCCGCGCAGATCATCGGCGACCACCGGTCCCGGCCGAACACCTCGACCGGTATCGGGAAGCTCCTGAGCTTCCGCGCGTCGTAGGGCGGGCAGATGAGGCCGCGGAAGCGCTCCGGCAGCGCGTCGTTGACCTGCTGCAACGTCGAACCCGCGGGGAGTTTCACGGCCCGCACCGCCCCGATGGCCAAGATCTCCCGGCGGAACGCGGGATGCCGGCTCATCGACAGCGCGCAGTCAGGCCCGTCGCGGTACAGGTGCACGAACCGGGCCGCGGGAAACTGCGCATGCAGCAGCGGGATCAGGTGCAGCGAGGAAGCTGACCGCTCCACCACGACCGGCCGTCCCAGCAGCTCGCTGAGATAGCCGAACAGGTTCTGGTACTGCGCGGCGGCGGGCCGTCGCGGCCAGCGCGGCACCTCGGCGGCGAGCTCGTCGAAGAGCCAGTCGGGGTCGGCTCCCAGCATCGGCAGGATGTAGTGGCTGACCAGCGGAATCCCGGTGTCCGCGCCGAACCGGCCGTTGTCTGGGTACAGCATCTCCGAGGTGCGCAGCCCGTCGGAGATCATCGCGTCCAGCATCGGAAAGGGGCTGGCCAGCAGCCGCCACAGCCGCGCGCCGTCCATGTCGCTGACGGGGAACCTCGCTGGCCCGGACGCGGCCGCGATCCGCAGGGTGCTGAAGAACTCGCTCATCGACAGCACGTCCGGGTGCTCACGCAGCAGGCGCGACAGCAGGGTGGAACCGCACCGGCCGGTCCCCACGACGAAGGTGAGCTGCACAGTAGTCCCGACCTCGGTCATCCGCTTACGGATGTTTACCGTACCGCCGTGGCTTACGCCTCGTATGCCGCGTACGGCCGGGCCCATTCGGTCAGCGCGGCGACCACCGCGGGAGCGAGCACGGGTTCGTTGCGGGGCGTGCCTGAGTGGTGCAGGAAGTGGTCCACTCCCGCCAGCACCTGCAGTCCCGGTCCGGTGGTCCCGGCGCCGGCCAGGACCACCGCGAGCAGCTTGATCGCGGAAACCGGGATGCTGGCGTCTCCGGTGCCCGCGGTGACGAGCACGCGCGTGCCGGGCGCCACCTTCGCGGCCGCCGCCACCGGGTGCACGGCGTCCCCCTGGCGCACGTACCGCGCGTTCTCCGGGACGAGCAGCCCCGGCCTGAGCCGGCGCACGATGTCGGGCAGCAGCCCGCTGGTGTCCACCGGCCGCCCGGCACGGAACTCGCCGATCGCGTGCCGGACCCCGCTGGCGTTCCCCGCCGCGACGGCGGGGTCGAGCGTACCCGCGGCGACGGCCGCGCTGAGCCCGGCCGTCGCCTGCAGTTCGATCGTGCTGAGCAGCGGCTCGGCCATGGGCTCGATCAGCGCGATCCCGGCCGGGGGCGGTTGTGTTTGTGCTGCGGTGAGCAGCGCGTACAGGCCGCCCTCGCTGTGCCCGGCGACGAGCAGCGCCTCCGGCAGCGCCTCCCGCCGCGCGCCGAGCACGTGGTAGGCGGCCGCGGCCTGCCGGATGAAGGCGTCGAGGTCGATCCGGCCCGGGTCTTCTGCATATGCGCCCGCGCCGGTCCGGCCGGTGAAGTACTTGTCGAAGCGCAGGCTCATGATGCCCAGGCGGGCGAGGACCTCGGCGATCAGGGCTAGGGTGCGCGGAGTCAGGTTGAGCCCGGGGACGTCTCCGTTGCGATCGACCGGACCGCTTCCGGGCAGCAACAGCGCGGCGGCGAGCCGCTGTCCCTCGCGGTGCGCGGGAACACGCAGCGTTCCGTGGGTGGCAGTGCCGTCGACGTCGAAACATATGTCCTGTCCTACAGAGGCGGACATTATGGACGACACACGAAATTGGTGCCCATACCTCCTTCCCCGAAAACCGCGTGCCGCGCTGCCGGCGGTGGCTAGAGATCCGGGCGGGCCACGTGGTCGATCTGCATGAGCTCGACCGGCGCCCCGCTGACCTCGATGAAGGCGACCAGGACGCCACGGCTGGGACTGTTCGGCTCGATGATGACGTGCTGGTCCTTGAGGGCGGCGGTCAGGTCGTCGACCTCGAAGGCCACGTGCGGCACGGTCTTGACCAGGTCGGGATAGGGCGCGTCGTCCCAGTAGCGCTGCCACTGGATGCCGAACGGATTGCCCTGATGATCGCTGACGGTCATCTTCAGGTGCGGCAGCGGGATCTCGCCGTCGAAGGAACCTGCGGTCGGGATCCCGATGTGGTTGAACTTCACCGGACCGCCTTAGATCGCCTGCCCTTCAGCCTATCCGGGAGTGGTTTTTAGCCGGGAGCGGTTATCCGGGCCTGGTTCCGGGCCGGTTCTGGGGCTGGTTCCGGCGGTCGGCTCGGGGCCGGAATCGGGCTGGCCCCGAGCAGGTCTCTGACCCGTCCAGGGTTACCGCCACGGCAGGCCGAGAACCCGAACCCCTCATGGCGTACCTGTGGACGACTCCGTCCTTGGAGGCCAGCGCCTGCTTCCCGCCGGCCGCCAGCGCCCGCCGCCGCTGGTTCGCCGGCATCCGCGACACCTGGAACCGGCCGGGCCGCCTCCCGGTCGCTGGTGCCCGCCTCGATCAGCTCGGCAGCGGCAGCCGCACCCGCTGGCGGCGGGCCCGTTCTGCGCCGGTCAGCCCGCCGCCATCGGGGGTGCCTCATGGGTCCGGCATAGCGCGCTGCGCCGGCCGTCACCAGAGCCAGTAACCCGCAGTTGAAGATTTCTTTCTAGGTAGTGAACACCCGGTGGCGAGATGATGAATAAATCATGAACTACGCCGAGGACGGCAAGGTGAGAGACGGTGCCGGATTTCCCAGAGCGCCGCTGGCGTGGACCGCCGCGGGCATGGCCCGTGCTGCAGGGGACGCTGCCCATCGAGCGATCCCGGATACCCGCCGAGATGCTGGCCGGCCTCACGCTGGCCGCCCTCGGCATCCCCGCGGTTCTCGGCTACGCCAAGATCGCCGGGATGCCCCTGGTCACCGGCCTGTACACGATGCTCCTGCCGATGGCGGCGTTCGCCGTCCTCGGTTCGTCCCGCCACCTCGTGGTCGCGGCGGATTCCGCGACCGCGGCCATACTCGCCGCCGCGCTCACCGGTCTCGCGGCGGCGGGCTCAGAGCGGTACGTCCGGCTGGCCGGGCTAGCGGCCCTGCTGACCGCCGGGATGCTGCTCGCGGCCCGGCTGGCCCGGCTCAGCTTCCTGGCCAACTTCCTGTCCCGCACCGTGCTGGTCGGCTTCCTGACCGGCGTCGGCATCCAGGTGGCGGCCGGGCAGCTGCCGGACATGCTCGGGGTCAGCGCCGCGGGCAGCCAGACCGTGGCCAAGCTCACGGACACCGTCCGCGCGCTCCCGCACGTGCACTGGGCCGACGTGGCAGTGTCGATCGCGGTCATTGTGGTCGTGCTCGTGGCTCGCTGGATCAACCGCTGGACCAACCGCCGGATCCCGGGCCTGCTGATCGCGGTGATCATCGCGATCATCGTGAGCTGGGCCGCGGACCTGGCCGACCACGGCGTGGCCGTGGTCGGGCCCGTCCCGCGCGGGCTGCCCAGCCTGGGGCTGCCCGCCCTCGGCTGGCACGACGCCGCGGCGCTGCTCGGTGTCGCGGTGGCGATGTTCGTGGTCATCCTGGCCCAGAGCGCGGCCACCTCCCGCGCCTACGCCGCCAAGTACGAGGAGCCGTTCAGCGAGGCAACCGATCTGGTCGGCCTGGGTGCCGCCAACGCCGCCGCCGCGTTCACCGGCACGTTCGTGGTCAACGGCAGCCCGACTAAAACGCAAATAACGGACAGCGCCGGCGGCCGCGGCCAGCTGTCCCAGCTGACCGCCGCCGCCGTGGTCCTGATCGTCCTGGTACTGCTCACCGGGCCGCTGGCCTACCTGCCCGACGCCGCCCTGGCCGCGGTGGTCTTCCTGATCGCCGTCGAACTCATCGACGTCGAGGGAATGCGGCACATCCTGGCCACCAGGAAACACGAGTTCGCCGTGGCCCTGCTCACGACGGCCGCAGTGGTGGTCCTGGGGGTCGAGTACGGCATCGTGCTCGCCATCATCGCCTCGATCGTCGACCACCTGCGGCACAGCTACAGCCCGCTCAACAGCGTCCTGGTGAAATCACCGGAAGGGCACTGGCAGCCTAACCCGGCCGGGCCGGGCGCCCGCACCGAGGAGGGACTGGTGGTCTACCGGTTCGGCACCAGCCTGTACTACGCCAACGCCAGCAGGCTCGTGGAGGACGTCGCGGCGCTGGTCGGCCACGGCGGCCCGCTGCGCTGGATGGTCATCGACTGCGCCGCCATCGGGGACGTGGATTACACCGCGTCTGCGGTCCTGGTCAAGGTCGTCGAGCACGTTCACCAGCATCATGTGCACCTGGTCCTCAGCTGCGTCCTCGGCCCGGTGCGGCAGCAACTCGACCGTTACGGCATCAGCAAGGCCCTGGGTCACGATGCCTACTTCGACACGCCCGGCCAGGCCCTCGAGGCCTTCCACTCCACCATGCGTTAGCTGAGGCGCTCATGCCGGTGATGTCGCGGCGACGATGAGGGCCTGCATGGTCTCGGTGCCCTCGAAGGTGTGGATGGCCTCCAGGCCGGCCATGGGCCTGACCGCGCGATGGTCCAGCAGGATGCCGTTGCCGCCGAGCATGGCCAGCGCCCGCCGCCGCTGGTTCGCCGGCATCCGCGACACCTGGAACCGGCCGGGCCGCCTCCCGGTCGCTGGTGCCCGCCTCGATCAGCTCGGCAGCCGCACCCGCTGGCGGCGGGCCCGTTCTGCGCCGGTCAGCCCGCCGCCATCGGGGGTGCCTCATGGGTCCGGCATAGCGCGCTGCGCCGGCCGTCACCAGAGCCAGTAACCCGCAGTTGAAGATCTTTACATTGAACAAGTCACGTTTTCTCGCCCGCACACCATTGATGACGGGCACCCAGGGCTGACAGGCGCAGAACCATCTTGTGTGGGGCGCCGGGCGGGCCCCGCAGGTCAGCATCGGCGAGATGGGAATTCAGGGGGCTGATGGCTGATCGGCCATCCGCAGGGGCCGGGCGGTCGTGCCGGGGGTGCTGACGGTGATGTCTTCCAGGCTGCGCCCGGCGGGCTCGGGCAGCACGAGCGTGAGCGCGAAACCGAGTACCGACACCGCGGCGGTAAGCAGGAGCGTGCCGCGCAGGCCCAGCGAGGTCTGCAGCACCGGGAACAGGAAGACGCCGATGAAGGCGCCGAGCTTGCCGATGCCGGCGGAGATCCCGTGCCCGGTCGCGCGCATGGCGACCGGGTATATCTCGCTGGGCAGCACGAAGGTGGTCGTGTTCGGGCCGAACTCGGTGAAGAAGTAGCTCACCCCGTACACCAGCAGGAACGGGACCACCATGGTGGTCATGCCCGGCACCGCGGCGATGATCAGGAAGCAGAGCGCCATCATCGCGAACCCGGCCAGCTGCAGCCGCCGGTGCCCGATCCGGTCCATCCGGGCGATCGCCAGCGCGTAGCCCGGTACCGCCGCCACCACGAAGATCGCCAACTGCAGGGCGATCTTGGTCATGGTCGAGGCGTGCGGCGAGATCAGGCCGAGGATCTGCGGAGTGGAGATTGTGTTCCCGTAGTAGGCGTAGTCGAGCAGGAACCAGGTCCCCGCCGTCCCGATCAGCAAGACCAGGTACCGGCGGTTGGTCAGGAACTCCCGCAGGCCCATCCGGTGCCCGGCCACGGCCGGGCCGGTCCCGTTCGCGCTGACCTGCCCGCCGGTGAAGTCGGAGATCTGACTGGCCGCCTGTTCGGCCTGTCCCTGGACCTGGACCTGGTAGCGCGGTGATTCGGGCATCTTGCGGCGCAGGTAGATCACCGCGGCGGCGGGCACCGCGCCCAGGCCGAGCATCACCCGCCACGCCACGTTGTTACTGGCTCCCGCGCCGAGCAGGGCCAGCGCGATCAGCGGCCCGACGACCAGCCCGAGGGCCTGGGCCCCGAACACCAGGCCGACCAGCTTGCCGCGGTCCTTCCGGTTGGCGTACTCACTCATCAGCACCGCGCTGACCGGGTAGTCACCGCCGACACCGAACCCGAGCAGGAAACGGAACACGACCAGGACCCAGAACGAGGGCGACAGCGCCGACCCGACCGCCGCGACGATCATGATCGCGGCCACCACCCAGTACACCCGCTTGCGGCCAGAGACGTCCGCAAGGCGCCCGAAGACAAACGCACCCAGGCACGCCGCCGCCAGCATCGTGCTGTTGAGCAGGGCGAGCCTGCCCGAACTCAGGTGCCACTCCTTGGCGATCAGCGTGGAGGCGATCCCGATGATGAACAGATCGTAGGCATCGGTGAAGAACCCCATCCCGGACACCAGCACGGCCCGCAGGTGGAACCTGCTCAGCGAGGCCTCATCCAGCGCCGCGACCAAGTCCCTGGACTGGATGTCAGCCATCGCATCACCCCGCCGCTCATGCCGCCGGCCGCGTTACCGCAGTCGGCCGCGTTTCCTGCCACTTGTGTGGAAGCTACCTAGCCCGGGCGACGCCCAGCCGACCTGACGGTGTCCGGAAGATGAACGCCCGATGGCCGGTGCCCGAACAAGACTCACGGCGGCATCCGCGCGGCACCTTGCTGTTACGCGTAACATTGGCGGGTGGCTGATACCCGGAACTGTGCGCACTGCGGCACGTCGTTCGCGCCGCGCCGCGAGCACGCCCGGTTCTGCTCCGCCCGCTGCCGGGTCGCCTGGAACCGCCGCAACGCCAGCGACCCCCCGGCCGAGACCGGCGCGCTGGACTGGTCCATCACCGCGATGCGGGAGACCACCGGTCGGCTCCTGCGGGCCACCGACTGGGACCGGGCCCACGGGTTCGCCGTGATCGGCGAGGCCGTGTGGCGGGTCACCCTGGTCGACGCCACCTTGATGCGCTACCACCCCGACATCCACGGCCGCGTCCTGGCCTGCCAGGAGCCCGCCCAGCGCCGGATCACCGAGGACACCTTCGGCGGGCTGCGGTTTGTGCGGAACCGGATGGGCTACGACACCGATCCCGCCGACTTCATCCAGCCGCTAGACAGCCGCCCCGGCGCTGGCCGCATCGCGGCCTGGACCTGGAAGCCAGTGCCCGAACCTGCGCTCGCATCGCTCACGCCGCGCGCCCGGAAGTGGGAGATGACGCGATACTGGTCCTACCAGGCCCAGCTAGCAGGCCAGCCGATCGGGGAGACCTTCAGCCGGGCCGCAGCGTTCCTCAGCCTAGCCGATGAATACAGCAGCCTCAGCCGCACCTAGCAAGGCCCGCAACTCGAGTCCATGCGCCAGCCGAGGTGGGAAGAGGGGGGCAGGAGTGGCTACAGCGCGGGCAGTGCATAGCGGGGATCCGGCCGAACCTGGCTAGAATGTGAGTTCGATTAGCTGGTATGCTGTCGAGATGGGCGCATACATACCACCGGGGTGGCCGGCCGGGGTCCACCCGCCCGGCAGCGAGGAATTCGAGTCCACGGCGATCGGCTGGCTGCTCGACGTGGTGCCACCGGACTACCGCCTGCACGGGGTGCTGCGCCGGTACCCGGTTGCCCTGGCCGCTCTGGCCAGGTACCACTCGAAGGCGTGCGTGGAGGGTGCGCGGCAGGGATACCGCACGGCCAGGACCGAGCTCGCGGGCGCGCTGCCGCCGCACGCGATCGACACGGTGCTGGCCGCCTACCGCAAGGAGGGCGCCCGGCTGGCCGCCACCGCCCAGGCCGTCGACCTGGTCGAGCGCGCGCTACGCGGCGAGGTATTCACGCCGAAGATGAGCCTGCCGCCGACGGCGCCAGAACGGCAGAGCACGGAACCGCAAAGGACGGAGCCGGAGAGGACGGAAGCCGGGGGCACGGGACCGGAGGCGGCGGAGCAGGGACCGGTCAGAGCGAAGGCGGAACAGAAGGCAGCCGCGCCGAGGGCCGCCAAGGCGAAGACGGCGGAGCAGAAGGCTGGCGGGGCTAAGGCGGGGGCGCGGCGCAATTCCGCGGGCCGCGGGAGGAGCGATCTGGCCCGGACATGAGACGATGACACCAGGCCAGCCGGGGGCGGGCTGCTGGATATACGGGCAGCATGAGGATGGTGAGCCAGGTGCCACGGCAAGCCCGGATCCTACTGGTTGACGACCGGGTCGAGAACCTGATCGCGCTGGACGCCATCTTGTCCCCGCTGGACCAGATCCTGGTATCGGTCCAGTCCGGCGAGCAGGCGCTGGAGGCGCTGCTCGCGGAGGAGTTCGCGGTCGTCCTGCTGGACATCGTGATGCCGGGGATGAACGGCCTGGAGACCGCCACCCGGATCAAGCATGACGCCAGGACCCGCGAGGTGCCGATCATCTTCCTGACCGCCGCGATCGCCCAGCCGGAGCAGACCTTCCTCAGCTACGCCGCGGGGGCAGTGGACTACCTGGCCAAGCCGTTCGACCCGGGGGTGCTCCAGGCCAAGGTGTCGGTCTTCGTCGACCTCTACCTGAAGGCCAGCCAGCTGCGCGACCAGGCCGAGCTGCTGGGCGGGCGCGGGCTCGCCGAGCAGCTGTCCGGGCGGCTCGCGGAGGTCGAGGAGGCGGTGGCCACGCTGTGCTCGCTGCCCGCGGTGGGCCGGGACGCCAAGGCCACCCAGGTGGCCGCGCGGCTAGCCGGCCGGGTCGACCGGCTGCGCGAGGCCCTCGACGCGCTCGACGCCGGCCGTACCGGGCCCGGTCCACGCTGAAACGGGCGCGGCCACCTTGGACCGTGCCGACCACCCGTCGCCGGGCACGTAGAACCTGACCACCCGGGCCGGGACGCCCGCCACCACGCACCGGTCCGGCACCGTGCCGCGCACCACCGAACCGGCCGCGATGACCACGTTGCGGCCGATGCACGCGCCGGGTAGCACCACCGCGCCGGCCCCGATCCAGCTGCCCGAGCCGATGCGGACGGCGGCGTTCAGCGGCAGCTGCCTGCCGATGGGGACGTCCGGGTCGGCGTAGCCGTGGTTCTGGTCGGTGATGTAGACGTACGGGCCGGTGAACACGTCGTCCTCGATGATCAGCGAGTGGTGCGCGACGATATGGCTGCCGCGGCCGATCACGCAGCGGTCCCCGATCCGCAGCACCGGCACCGGGCCGAGATCCTGGCCGGGCACCATCCCGGCGGACAGGGTCACCTGGGCGGCGATCAGGGTGCCCTCACCGATCGTGATCCAGCGCTCGCCGAAGACCGAACCGGGCGGGAAGGCCGCCATCGAGCCGCGGCCGAACGCGGCGAACTTCCGCCCGGCCGGGGTCTCCGCGGTCACTACCCCGGCCCGCTGCGCCGTCCGGAAGGCCCAGTGCACCGCCCGCCAGCGCAGCCCGCGGAGCCAGGACCCGCGGCTCATCTGCCAGCCGGGGAGGGGGTGGAGGTGGATGCCGGGGAGGGGGTGGAGGTGGATGCCGGGGAGGGAGTGGGAGCCGGGGAGGGGGTGGAGGTGGGGGCCGAGGCCGAGGCGGCTAGCTGGCCGCAGGCGCCGTCGATCTCGCGGCCCCGGGTATCCCGCACCGTGACCGGGACGCCGTGCGCCTCGAGGCGGCGGACGAACTCGCGCTGCGCGGCGGGCCGCGACGCGGTCCACTTCGACCCCGGTGTCGGGTTGAGCGGGATCAGGTTGACGTGGGCGAGCTTCCCGGCCAGCAGCGAACCGAGCTCCTCGGCCCGCCAGGCGTGGTCGTTGATGTCCCTGATCAGGGCGTACTCGATCGAGACACGGCGGCCGGTGGTGGCGGCGTAGCCCCAGGCGGCGTCCAGCACCTCGGCCACCTTCCAGCGCCGGTTGACCGGCACCAGCGTGTCGCGCAGTTCGTCGTCCGGGGCGTGCAGGGACACGGCCAGGGTGACCGAGAGGCGTTCGGCGGCCAGCCGTGTGATAGCCGGCACCAGGCCCACCGTGGAGACCGTGACCGAACGCTGCGAGATGCCCATGCCCTCGGGCACCGGCTCGGTCAGCCGGCGCACCGCGGCCAGCACGCTAGCGTAGTTGGCCAGCGGCTCCCCCATGCCCATGAACACCACGTTGGAGACCCGGCCCGGACCGCCGGGGACCTGGCCGTCCGCGAGCATCCTGGCCCCCGCCACCACCTGTGCGACGATCTCGGCGGTGGACAGGTTCCTGGTCAGCCCGGCTTGCCCGGTCGCGCAGAACGGGCAGGCCATGCCGCAGCCCGCCTGCGACGACACGCACATCGTGACCCGGTCCGGGTAGCGCATCAGCACCGACTCGACCAGCGCCCCGTCGAACGTGCGCCACAGCGTCTTGCGGGTGGTCCCGCCGTCGCAGGCCAGCTCGCGCTCGGGGGTCAGCAGCCGGGGCAGCAGGGCCTGGGTCAGCGGGCCGCGGGCCGCCAGCGGCAGGTCGCTCATCTCCTCCGGGCGGTCGGTATACCGGCCGAAGAAGTGCCGGGACAGCTGGCTGGCCCGGAACGGCGGCTGGCCGAGCCCGGCGAGCACGGCGCGGCGTTCGGCCAGCGGCAGGTCGGCCAGGTGACGCGGCGGCCGCCCGCGGCCGCCGGCCGGACGGGGGCTGGCTGGGCCGGGGCTGGCCGGGGCGGGGCTGGCCAGGACGAGCGGCACCGGGCCTGCGGTCTCTTCCGGACCAGCGGGCTCCGGCGCCGGTGGGGAAGCAGACACCAAGCTCCGTTCGGGATTAATGATTTTCCTGCCTCACCAGGATAGGGGGCCGGGAAGGTTTGTCCGGCGGGACGGAGCAGTACATTTCCTGTCATGGGCACGTCGCACACAGAAACCGCCGGGCCGGGTACGCCGGTCACGCTGCTGGAGAGTTCCAGCCCCTACGGGAGCCGGCGGGTGACCGTCGAGTACGACGGGCTGACCACGGCCGCCTACCTGCACGACGACACCGCGGTGATCTCGGCCACCTGGATCGCCAACCACCAGCCCGCACCCGATTCCATTGACCAGGCTCGGCTGGACGCCGGCCGCACGCCGCTGATGCCGGCCAGCCTGATCAAGCACCCCGGCGGCCGCGGGTCGCTGCGCGGGTCGGCGCTGCAGGCCCTGTGGTTCGAGGAAGGCGACGGGGTGGCGATCCTGGAGAACGGCCAGCCGCTCGCCGTCATCGCGGGCTGGTCCGACATGGACCGGGGCATGCCGGGGTACAGCCGGGACGTGATCGGCCAGACTCCGTTCGGCTGGTCACTGGACGAGGCCATGGAGGGGCTCGCGCCCCGGCTGGAACGGTCCCGGGCGTACTGGCGGTGGCGGCAGTCGGCCAGCGGGTGGGACCAGTTCCAGCAGGCGCTGCACGGCCACCTGCAGGCCAGGGTCGGGCCGGGCGGGCACTACTGGGACACATCGGCCGGCCAGCAGCCGCTGACCGGAGTGACCGAACGGCCCGCGGAGCCGCACCGCCCGTACACCGTCCTGTCCACGGTGGGCATGAGCTGCCAGCGGATGCCCGTCGTCGAGCAGGTGCTGGACGACCCGAGCGGATACGCCAGGATCGAGCTCGCGATCGCGACCACGCTGCCGAGCGCGCAGGCGGCCCGGGTGTTCCTCTGGCTCGCGACGTACCCGTGGCGCGCGGTGACCTGGCTCGGCCCCGGACACAGCGTCCGCTGGTACGACGAGCCTGCCACGTTCCCGCTCGGCGGCGACGAGGGCTACGGCGCGGTGCTGCTGCTCGACTCGCCCGGCTCGCTGCCCGGCCCCGAGCCGCCTGACCTGTCCGGCTTCACCTTCGGCGGCGATCCGGTCAGGTGGCTGTGGATCGTCCCGATCCTGGAGCGGGACCGCCAGCTGGCCAAGGAACACGGATCGGCCAGCCTGGTCGGCAGGCTCGCCGCCCAGCAGCGGAGCTGGGTCGCCGGCCCGGGGCCTAGGTAGCTAGCCCGCCGGGATGAACAGGTAGAGCAGCAGCCAGGCCACCGGGGCGACGACGAGGAGCGAGTCCAGGCGCTCCAGCAGGCCGCCGTGCCCGGGTAGCAGGGTGCCCATGTCCTTGATGTCGAGGTCCCGCTTGATCACGGATTCGACCAGGTCGCCGAGGATCGCCGCGAGCACCGCCGCGGCCCCGGTGAGCAGCCCCTGCCAGGCCTGGCCGTGCAGCATCAGCGTGACGCAGAGCCACCCCGCGACGAGGCAGGCGACGGCCGAGCCGGCAAAGCCCTCCCACGTCTTCTTCGGGCTGATGACCGGGGCCATCAGATGGCGGCCGGCCCGGCCGAGCGTGATCCCCGCGAAGTAGCCGCCGATGTCGCTGCAGACGGCCAGGATGATGAAGGTCAGCACCCGCCGCGGCCCGTCGGCCGGGGCCAGCATGGCGGCCACGAACGAGGCGAGGAACGGCAGGTACAGCACGGCGAAGACGCCCGCCGTCATGTCCTTGACGTAGCCGGAGGGACCGCCGGGCAGCCGCCAGGCGAACATGACGACCACGGTCAGCGCGAGCGCGGCCAGCGCGGCGCTGCTCCCCAGCCAGTACATGCAGGTCACGATCGCGGCCCCGCCGGCCGCCACCGGGATCACCGGGATCTCGATGCCGCGCTTGGCGAAGGCCCCGGCTAGTTCGGTCAGGGCGACGGCGAGGGCCACCCCCATGTAGGCCAGGAACGTCGCCTTGACCGTGAGCAGGGTGAGGAAGACCAGGCCGCCGAGGATCGCGCCCACGCCGATCGCGACCGGGAGATTGCGGCCCGTTCGCGAGGCGGGCTTGGCCGACTCAGGCTCCGGGCCGGGGGGTGAGGCGGGGAACCCGGCCACGTTAGGTACGACAGGACCGGTACCGGCCTCGGACGGTCTGACTGGGTCGGTGGCCACCTAGACCTCGAGGAGCTCGGCTTCCTTGTTCTTGAGCAGCTCGTCCACCTGCGCCTCGTAGGTGTGAGTGAGATCGTCGAGCTCGCGCTCGGCGCGGCGCACGTCGTCCTCGCCCGCGTCGCCGTTCTTGATCATCTTGCTCAGCGTGTCCTTGGCGTGCCGCCGGATGTTCCTGATCGCGACGCGGCCGTCCTCGGCCTTGTGCCGCGCGGTCTTGATGTACTCCCGGCGGCGCTCCTCGGTCAGCTCGGGCAGCACGATCCTGATGATCGTGCCGTCGTTGGCCGGGTTCACGCTCAGGTCGCTGTTCCTGATCGCCCGCTCGATGGCCGCCAGCGAGCCCTTGTCGAACGGCTGGATGACCACCATCCTCGGCTCGGGCACGTGGAACGAGGCCAGCTCGATCAGCGAGGTCTGCGTGCCGTAGTACTCGACCGTGATCTTGCTGAACATGCCCGGGTGCGCGCGACCGGTGCGGATGATGCTGAAGTCTTCCTTGGCGACCGAGACGGCCTTGTCCATCTTCTCCTCGGCTTCGAGGAGCGTGTCATCGATCATTGTTCGGCTCCGTTTTACTCGCCATGCTCTAGCGAGCTTAGCTGTCCGCCGGCCTCAGCCCGCACGATCCTGCTTAATCCTTCTCCCACCCATCCAGGCGGGTGATCAGCGTGCCGACCTCCTCGCCGCGGATGGCCCGGACGACGTTCCCCTCGCCCATGAGCGCGAACACCACGATCGGCAACCCGTTGTCCATGCACAGGCTGACCGCCGTGGAATCCATCACCTTCAGCCCGCGGCTGAGGTACTCACCGTAGTCCAGCCGCTTGAACCGGACCGCGTTCGGGGTGGTGTGCGGATCCGCGTCGTAGACGCCGTCGACCTTGGTGCCCTTGAGCACGGCGTCGGCGCCGATCTCCAGCGCCCGCTGCGCGGCCGCGGTGTCGGTGGAGAAGAACGGGGCGCCCAGGCCGGCCCCGAAGATCACCACGCGGCCCTTGTCCAGGTGCCGGACGGCCCTTCTCGGGATATAGGCCTCGGCCACCTGGCCCATGGTGATGGCCGTCTGCACCCGGGTCTCGACGCCGCGCTGCTCCAGCACGTCCTGCAGGGCCAGGCAGTTGATGACCGTGCTGAGCATGCCCATGTAGTCGGCGCGGGCCCGGTCGATACCCCGTTCGGCCAGGGCCGCGCCGCGAAACATGTTGCCGCCGCCGACCACCGCGGCGACCTGCACGCCGTCCTTAACGGCGGCGATGATCTCCGCCGCCAGGTGGGCCACCACGTCCGGCGAGATGCCCAGGGGCTCGGCGCCCGCGAACAGCCCGCCGGACAGCTTCAGCACCACCCGGCTCCAGCTCGGATGGAGCACCCCCGCTGGTCCGGATTCCGGCATCAGGCCCTTTCTGGTGCTCTGCCTGGTGTTAAGCGTGGCCTGGTTAAGCCTGGCCGACCTGGAACCGGGCGAAGCCGGTGACAGTGACACCGTTCTGCGCCAGGACCTGCTTGATCGCGGTCTTCTGGTCCTTCACGAACGCCTGCTCGGTGAGCACGACGTCCTTGAAGTAGGCGTTCACCCTGCCGTCCACGATCTTGCCGATGGCCTGCTCCGGCTTGCCCTCGTCGCGGGTGATCTGCTCCGCGATCCGGCGCTCCTTCTCCACCACGTCGGCCGGGACCTCGTCCCGCGTGGTGTAGAGCGGACGCATCGCGGCCACCTGCTGGGCCAGGTCCTTGGCCACCTCGGCGTTGTCCTTGTCGAGCTGGATGAGCACGCCCAGGGTCGGCGGCAGGGCCGCATCGCTGCGATGCAGGTAGCTCGCCACGTAGCCGCCCTCGAACCGGGCGAACCGGCCGAGCTCCAGCTTCTCCTTCAGGCTCGCGCCGGCCTCGTCGATCAGCTGCTCGACGGTGGTGCCCGGGCGGGCCTCGGTGGCCAGCAGCGTCAGCCGGTCGGAGACCTTGGCGGAGATCGCGGTTTTCGCGATCTCCCCAGCTGTCTGCTGGAACAGGTCGGTCTTCGCGACGAAGTCCGTCTCGCAGTTCAGCTCGACCAGCACGCCGGCCCGGGTGCCGTCGAGTTCGGCCACGACCAGGCCGTTGGCCGCGGTGCGGGTGGCGCGCTTGTTCACGTCCTTGGCGCCCTTGAGCCGGAGCAGCTCGATCGCCGCCTCGATGTCGCCGTCGGCTTCATCGAGTGCGTTCTTGCAATCCATCATGCCGGCGCCGGTCTGCTCGCGGAGCCGCTTCACGTCAGCGGCGGTAAAATTCGCCATGTCCTCGTCTCTCGCTATGTCTTAAATCTCGCGTCCTGGTTCGCCGGTTACTCGGCAGCGGTCTCGCCGGCGGCCTCGGCGGTTTCCGCGGTCGGCTCGGCGGTTTCCGCGGTCGGCTCGGCGGTTTCCGCGGTCGGCTCGGCGGTTTCCGCAGTCGGCTCGGCGGTTTCCGCAGTCGGCTCGGCGACCGCGGCGGTCGGCTCGGCGGCCTCGGCGGTCGGCTCGGCGGCCTCGGCGGTTTCCGCGATGTCCGCCAGGTCATCGGCCTCGTCAGCGGCCGCGGCCTCGTCGGTGGTGATCGCGGACTCGGCGTTGATCTCCGGAGCGGCCTCGGCCACGGCGGCGGCCACGGTCGGCGTGTCAGCCAGGGGGGCCTCCTCAGCCGTCTCAGCCGGGGCGGCCGCGGGCGCTGCCGCGGAGGCGGAGCCCTGGAGCAGCTCGCGCTCCCACTCGGCCAAGGGCTCCTCGGTGCCCAGCCGGTCACCGGAGGGCTTCTCGTCACCCGAGGCCGCGCCCGCGCGGGCGATCAGTCCTTCGGCCACCGCGTCGGCCACCACCCTGGTCAGCAGCGCGACGCTGCGGATCGCGTCGTCGTTGCCCGGGATCGGGTAGTTGACCTCGTCCGGGTCGCAGTTGGTGTCGAGGATGGCCACCACCGGGATGCCCAGCTTGCGGGCCTCGTTGACGGCGATGTGCTCCTTCTTGGTGTCCACCACCCAGATCGCGCTCGGCACCCGGGACATGTCCCTGATCCCGCCCAGCGTCCGGTCGAGCTTGTCGTGCTCGCGGCGCAGCTGCAGGAGCTCCTTCTTGGTCATGCCGGAGGAGGCCACGTCGCCGAAGTCGATCTCCTCGAGTTCCTTGAGCCGCTGCAGCCGCTTGTACACGGTGGAGAAGTTGGTCAGCATCCCGCCCAGCCAGCGCTGGTTCACGAACGGCATCCCGACCCGGCGCGCCTGCTCGGCGATCGCCTCCTGCGCCTGCTTCTTGGTGCCGACGTACAGGATGGTTCCGCCGTGCGCGACGGTCTCCTTGATGAACTCGTACGCGCGGTCGATGTAGTCCAGCGACTGCTGCAGGTCAATGATGTAGATGCCGTTGCGCTCGGTGAAGATGTAGCGCTTCATCTTCGGGTTCCAGCGCCTGGTCTGGTGGCCGAAATGGACGCCGCTCTCCAGGAGCTGCTTCATGCTGACGACCTGAGCCATTGGGGCACGGTCCTTTCCTTTGTGCGCCGTGCGCCTGCGCGCCACGACGCTGCTCGGTTAGTTCCTGGTGCCCGTGACATGACGCGCCTGCGGCCGGCCTGACGGCCGGTGGACCGAGCGGCGCGTCCCGCCGGGATGCTTGACGTCTCGTCATCCCGGAGAGCAAGCGGGCACGCGATTTCGGCCGTCGGGGCACGCTCCAACGCGGGTGCGGCTTCGGCGACCGTTGCTAAGAATACTTGACGCTGTCGCCCCGCCGTACATTCCCTGGCCTGGCGGCCCGGCGTGGGTTTGGCGCGGCCTGGCGCTGGGTTGGCGCTGGGTTGGCGCGGCCTGGCTCTTCGGCACTGCTGCGGCCGGCGCCGCGCGAGCGCCAAGATCGGACCTCAGTCACCTCAGTCACTCCAGCACCTCCGGTACCAGGTGATACGACGCCGCGGTTACTGCGCGGCCAGCCGGCCGACTCAAGTTGACCATGAAGTTCGGCCCGCTGCCGGACGCAATGGAACCGGGCTTCACTGCGTCATAACGCAGTGGGGGTTTCATAGCGTTCCAGGTGGCCCGGCACGCACGGACCGTGATGCTGATGGTACCGGTGTGACCCGAGTCCGATTTTGGGAACGAGCCGCTGTGCTCGGCCCATTGCGGGTGGCGATGGCGCGGCCCGGTGCCGAGGATCGAGATGCCGCCGATGATGCCGAGCCTGGCGTTGGTGGTCTTGCGCGCCATCCGCTCGCCGTCTGGTACCGAGATGATCACGGTGACGCCCTTGGCGCCTAGTGAGCCGGTTCTGAGATGCGTGAACAGTAGCGGCAGATGCGGTCGATGATCTGGTCGGCGGTCTTGGTCCATTTGAAGGGCTGGGCGCTGGCGTTCCACAGCTTGATCCACTCTTCGAGCGCGGTGGTGAGCTCA
>WNFY01000415.1_pt1 | contig 37501 bp, 29 predicted proteins | sample 5400091 | NCBI WGS metagenome assembly WNFY01 (sample SAMN13153364, study PRJNA577476) | soil metagenome | isolation source: 60 cm soil or saprolite under grassland replicate 1 | place: USA:California | collected 2016-06-15 | reverse complement strand
CGAGTCGAACGGCGCTTTATCGTTGCGCGCGTCCGTGTAGCGATAGAAGTACCAGGACGAATCCACAAACGTGTCCATGGTGTCAGTCTCGCGCCGGGCCGGACCGCCACACTTGGGACAAGTGGTATTTAGAAACTCGGGCACACGGCCCAGCGGAGAGCCTCCAGTCACGGTAATGTCCACGTTGTCCGGCAAGATTATGGGCAGATCTCTTTCTGCGACCGGTACCACGCCATCTTTGTCGCAATACACCATCGGGATCGGCGTGCCCCAATAACGCTGCCGCGAGATGCCCCAATCTTTCAGGCGATAAGTGACCGTCGCTTTGCCGAAACCATTGTTCTCAGCGAAGGCGGACATCTTCTTGATGGCCTCATCACAACCAAGGCCATTGAATTGTCCGGAGTTGATCAACTTTCCGTCATGAGTAGTAAATGGGAGTTCCGGTGTTGAGGGGATGTGTGTGGTGGCGGGCGACTCGCCCGCCATCATCGGTACGATGACAGGTCGAATCTCGATCCCGTACTTCCGCGCAAATTCAAAATCCCGCTCATCATGAGCCGGCACACTCATGATTGCCCCAGTTCCATAGTCCATCAAAATATAGTTTGCTACCCAGATCGGAACTTTGTCGCCGTTGTAAGGATTGATGGCAAACTTCCCGGTGTTCACCCCATGCTTAAGAATCGCGCCAATGTCGCCAACTTCCTTAGCCTTACGCTGCTCAGCAATCATCTGGTCCACTTCAGCACGAAGCTTGGTATCACAAGCAGCAAAAGTCGTGACCAGCGGATGCTCTGGTGCAAGCTGCACCGAAGTCGCTCCGAAGATCGTATCCACTCGAGTAGTGAAAACCGTAATCGTCGAAGAGCCCGCGCCCTCCAGCTTGAAATCCACCAGCGTTCCTTCGCTCCGCCCGATCCAATTCCGCTGCATGGTGCGGACTTTCTCCGGCCAACCCTCAAGCGTGTCCAGACCCGCAAGCAACTCGTCGGAATAATTGGTGGTCTTCACAAACCACTGCTCAAGCTCGCGCTGCTCGACGATGGTGTCCTCATGCCGCCAGCATCGCCCACCCACCACCTGTTCATTGGCCAAAACCGTGGCACACTTCGGACACCAGTTCACCTTGCTCTTCTTGCGATAAGCCAACCCCTTTTCAAACAACTTCAGAAAAAACCACTGGTTCCACTTGTAATATTCCGGCAGACACGTCGTGACCTCGCGCGACCAGTCGTAGGCAAAGCCCAGCCGGTTCATCTGCGTCTTCATCTTTGCTATGTTCCCCAGCGTCCACTCGCGCGGAGGCGTATTGTTCTGAATCGCAGCATTCTCCGCTGGAAGCCCAAACGAATCCCATCCCATGGGGTGCAGGACGTTGTAGCCGTTCATCCACATGTAGCGGGCGAGCGCATCCCCGATGGAGTAGTTGCGAACGTGTCCCATGTGCAGCGCGCCGGAGGGGTAGGGCAGCATCTCAAGCACGTAGTATTTCGGCTTGGTCGAGTTGACTTCAGCGGCGTAGATCGACGCATCCTGTTGCCAGCGCTCGGCCCATTTGGGCTCGATGCGCTGGGCGTCGTAGCGGTCGTCACTTCGCTTGTCGGTAATACTTTCTTCCTGCGGCATAGAGGGAAATTTCGTGACAAATAAACTTCAATTTTACAACGAGAGGGATTTCCGGCCTTGCATGGAATGAGCGCCTGTCCCGCGCCTCATCGATAAACATCTTTGCGATGACCAATTCTCAACACAAGGATCGTTATCCTCTTGTCCTGAATGTCGCAAATCAACCTGTAATCTCCAACCCGGTATCGCCACAATCCGCCTTTGTTTCCATGTAGAGGCTTCCCCCATTGGCGGGGGTTGTGAGCTGGTCGAACGCGGTCTCGCAAGAATCGAACGATGGCCGTCTGGGCGATGCGATCAAGCTTTTTTATTTGTTTTTCGGCTGTGCGCGCGATTTCAATCGTCCAAGCCAAGCCGTCGCTCCAGCTCTTGCAGCGTGATGGTAGGTTCGCGCCGTTCCAGTGCCGCGATGCCTTTCAAATAATCTTCGCGATCTTCGAGAAACTGGCGGATGGCTTCGCGGGCATAGAAACTCTTGCTGCGGCCAGTTTCTTTGGCGAGAGATTCGAGCTTCTCTTCAAGTTCGGGTTCGAGGCGAATACCGAGCATGTTAAACATGTTTAACATCACGCCATAATTTTGTCAAACGATTTGGAGGCTCACTACTTGTCCAGCCGACCGCTGGCATCAATCGTTGGTGTGAGAAGATGCGAGATTCAAACTTACTTCTTGACTAGCGCCTTCAGGGTCTCAACGTTCCTGCGGTCGTCGCCCGGCTCATCGATCGGAGTCTCCGCGATAAACGCGGCATGTTTCAGCCTTGGATCATTCAGCAAGCGGCGGAACGGCTCCAGTCCAATTGTTCCTTTCCCGACATGCTGATGCCGGTCCAGCTTTGATCCGCGGGCGGCCTTGGCATCGTTGCAATGCCACACATGGACATTTTTCAGGCCGATGACACGATCCAGTTCACTGAGTGTTTTTTTCATTCCCTCTTCGTTGACAATGTCATACCCCGCAACATGAGTGTGACAGGTATCAATGCAGGCGGCACTCGGAACCACGTCACGCAGATAATGCAGCACCTCAGCCACCTGCTCAAAGCTTCCGCCCAGCGAATATTCCGCCCCGGCAGAGTTCTCAATCAGTATGGTCAGACCGCCTTTCGCCAAATCCAATTTGTGAGCGGCGGCTGCGATGGCTGCCGCGGTCTGCCGTAATCCCTGCTCGCGGTCCGCTCCGCGAAACGATCCCGGGTGCATGACCAGATAATCCGCACAGACGGCCAGCGCCCGTTCGATTTCACCGCGAAAGGCTTCAATCGATTTCTTCAGAAATGATGGGGTGGTGCTGGCCAGGTTGACCAGGTAGTTGTTGTGAATCACCAGTGGCTTGAGGTCGTATTTCTCGCGCAACCGACGCATCTCATCGCATTGCGGTTGCGCCAGCTGTGACTGCGCCCACTGCCGCGGGCTGGAAGAAAAAATCTGAAGCGTGTTGCACCCCAGCCGATACGCTCGCTCCGCGGCATTCTGCACGCCACCGGCGCTCGAAGTATGGATGCCAATACGCCGCGACGTTTGCTTGGGCGGATGTTTCGGAAGCGGCAGTTTGATGATGTCTGGTTCACCGGCCATAGAGGGAGTCGTAATAAGCCCATAGCCAAAGGTCGTGGCCAAGTGCCAAGTGTCAAATGCCAAATGCCGGTTATTGCCGAAGAGTCAACGTCCGCAAAATAGCCTGTTGCTTGGCAATCAGGGCCCGCACACCTTGCTGCGCGAGCCCCAACATTTTGTTTAACTGGGCTTCGTCGAATACCTGGTTCTCGGCGGTGGCCTGGACCTCCACCATCTTGTGCCCGGCCGTCATGACAAAGTTCATGTCCACGTCCGCACGGGAATCTTCTTCATAATTGAGGTCGAGCAGGACTTCTCCATCCACAACTCCCACACTCACTGCGGCCACAAAATCGCGCAGCGGAACTGAAGTCAGAGTCCCGGCTTGCACCAACTTCTCCAGCGCCAGCCCCAGGGCAACAAAAGCTCCAGTGATAGACGCTGTGCGGGTCCCGCCGTCCGCCTGAATCACATCGCAATCAATCCAGATCGTCCGCTCGCCTAAGCGCTCCAGATCGGTCACGGCGCGCAACGACCGGCCAATCAGCCGCTGGATTTCATGGGTGCGTCCGCTCTGCCGTCCCTTGGTCGCATCGCGTGCGCTGCGAGTCAAAGTAGAACGCGGCAGCATGCCGTATTCGCTGGTGATCCAGCCTTTGCCCCGGTTGCGCATAAACGCAGGAACAGTTTCCTCAATCGATGCAGTGCAGATGACTCGCGTATTGCCAACTTCGATCAGGGCCGCACCTTCCGCGGTAGTAATGAAGTCACGAACAATGTTTACCGGCCGGAGCTGGTCCGGAGTGCGGTTATCCGAGCGATAGTGCATAAGTCGGGATTGTAAATTAATTTGCGAAGTCAAGCTGAGACCGCGAAGCGAACGAGAACTGATGATCCAGCTACTTTGGCCCTGAACTATCAAATTCTCCGATCTCAGTTCTCTGTTCTCAGTTTGACTGGGCACGCATTTGATTGAGCAAATCGCCTGCACTGGCGGCTTCGTAGATGCGGGAAAGATCGGCATGGCCAGCCAGGGTATCTTGCTCTTGTCCATTCACCAGGATTTTTACCCGGGTGATGCCGGGAGTGTTGTAGGTGAGGGTTTCCACTAAAGAAACTACAGTCAATTCCTCTACCAGGATGCCGGAGCGGTGGCCCGCAGCAAAGGCGGCGTTGAGATCAATCACGGCGAGCCCCGGATCGACCAGGTAGAAATTGCGCACATCGGCCCCCGGGCCCAGCGGATGGGGCGACGACTTGGCTGTATACACGTCCATTAACGCGCGCAATAGTTGCTCGGCGCGTTGCTGGCGTCCGCCGGCCAGCGGAATGACCGATGCTTGCGGCAACAATACTCCTGGATCGTCATAGGCAACATAAAGCGTAACCCGCTCACTCGCGCCGCTGGCAGGGGGCGCCACCGGACGGGTATAGGTCGCTGGAGTTTCGGACTGCCGCGCCAGTCTGCGCTCTCGTCCGGTCAGGAAACCCACGATCAGGGCAGTCAGTAGCGTGGCTACAATGCCAAACTTGAGGTGACGAGGAATCATGGGCCCGCCTCCAGCCGCGCTCGCATATTGGCGAGAGAGGTGGCGATGCCGTTTGCCACGGAAGTTTGGTAATCCGCCGACTGAAGGCTCGCTGGATCACCATTGGGTGCAAGCTCCACCGCCACCGCAACGGTCGCGATGTTGTTCAGCGGCCGAATTGGGGCAGCCAGCAACCGCACCTGGATATGCTCATTTTGCAGTTCCTGGGTCAGGCCCGTGGCGGCGGCTTGGCTGAGCGCGAGGAATCCAGCTTGCGCGGTGTTCCAGTTGAGGAACGGCCCACTGCTCTCTCCATTCGGCGGAGGCAACCAGCCAGTGTAAATACGCGCGCTCTTTCCCAGTGAACTGGCATGAATGCAGAGGTAAATTTTTGCATGCGCGCGGTTCACAAAGTCCGCACGTTGATCCAGGCTCATGGCATTGTCCCCATCGCGCAACATCAGAGACGGCATACCTCTCGCCTCAAGCAATGTATGCAGGCGGCGGGCAAATTCAAGGGTCACATCTTTCTCTGCAATTTGTTCGCTTAGCATGGCGCCGCGCTCGTCTCCCCCATGGCTGGCATCAATAACCGCGAACAGCGCGTTTGGCTTGTTGACCGCCGGAGTTTCCGTGGATGGCGGAACGGCAGGTGGCGCGTTTTCCCCCGCCATCGAAGGCGCCGCAGCAACCGGCGCGCTGGCTTCCGCCGCTTTCGTCTGCGCGATTGGAGAAAGGGTAATGGTGCGCCCGTTGTCGCTGAAGCTGGCAAATAGCGGCGTCCGGGTATTTACGATGATTTCCGCTGCGCCATTGCTCTCCTGATAGGTCGCGGAGGGAATTGTCCTGCTGTCGAACGTCAGGTTCGGCGAACTTGGCGCCATCAACGGTTCGTGCGTGAATAGCATCTGCACTTTGCCCGGTTCCGTGGCAATTCTCGGATTGACCGGGGATGTGAAATTCATGACCAGGGCAGGTGGATTGCTGCTCCCGATCTGTGCCGTGAAGTGAACAGCGGCACTGCCGATGTAGAGGCGGCGTGAATTCTCATGGAAGGTTACCGGACCGCCGAGGATCTGGGGGAGTACGACGCTCAACGAGGCAAGCGCTACCAGGCCGCGTCCATTTTCCAGGAGGAAATTTGCCGCCAGATCGACACTGCGGCCCTGGATTCTAGCGCTCCGCGAGTTGCCGGCGAACTGACACTCCAGATCGTTATAGCGAAGTTTCCACTGCCCCCCGCTGGCCTGAGCCGTCACCTTGCCCAGGGGCTCGAGAATTTCCAGCAATCCTACATAGTCCCGGTTATCCCGTTCGAGTACCGGCAAGGAATAATTCGCTACCACCGAGTAGATGGCAATCCGTTTGTCCTCAGAAACGCCCGGCAGAGATGCGGCCAAAACTGCGACCAGGAAACATGGAATCGCGATCCACCGGAGCCATAACCGCTGTGCGGGGTGTGAAACAACTGGGATAGTGGTGTCCTCAGCAGGCCAGGCCCGCTGAGGACACTTATATAGGATCGCCCGGGGTTTTTCAGCTAATCCAGCGCGTAGGTGGTAAAGCCGCTGATCATCTTAGGGAAGAAATCCGTGGATTTTTGCGGCATGACCTCGCCGGCGAAGGCAATATCGCGTACCTGTTCGATCTTTGCCGGATTCATCAGAAAGGTCACATTGGCATTGCCGCGCCGCACCTGCGCCAACGCTTCACTTGCATCGCGGATATAGCTCAGGTTCTGCTGATTGCGGATGGATTCCTCAGACAAGCCCAGCACACCTTCCAGAATGCATTTGTGCAGTTGAACGACATCCAGTGCCTGCTGTCGCGCCGACAAGCCGGCGAACACATTCGATCCAGCCGGCTTGGGGGCATCCATCAGAAACGCGCGGTTGTGAGTGACGGCCAATAGCGCGGTGCTCTCGCCACCCGCGTCGCGCAGAATTCTGGCGGCCTCGGAGGCGTCAAACTCAGGATCAATTTCCTTGACTCGAAAATATGTTCTCGCGCCATCCCGAAGCGCATCGGAGAGAAAATCGGTTAATCCGTGGACGACCCGGTGCGTCGGCAAAATGACCAGCCCCGGCCGGTCCATGTTCACAAAGGTCATGACCGTGAATTCAGAGGGCGCATCCGGATTCGCAGACCCTCCGGCCGCGGCACGGCGCTCATTTCTATAGTTGAGCGATGTCTCGTAACGATGGTGCCCGTCGGCAATGATGAGCTTCTTGTCCTTCATTTTATTGCAGACCAATTGCACCGACCTGGGGTCGGAGATCTTCCACACTTTGTGCTCAACCGCGTACTCGTCGGTGGTCTCCATGTCCGGCGGAGTCGACGGACTCAACGCGCCGTCAATTTCCGAGGCCGGATCGTTGTACAGCATGAAAATCTGCTCGAAGTGCGCCCTGGTAGCCCGTAGCAAGTCCAGCCGGTCGGCTTTAGGTTTGGACAAGGTCTGCTCGTGCCGGTATACGACCTTGTTGGCATAGTCTTCCACGCGGCCCAGAGCAATAAAGCCGCGACGCTCCAACGTCTCAGTCCCGCCTGGCACCGCAAACTGTTGCACATAAAGGTAAATCGAGGGTTCCGCGTCTGGCTTCAGGATGCCTTTTTGACGCCAGTCGGCAAAATATCGCGCCGCGCGGGTATAGACATTGTCCTTATCGCCATCCGACAGCTCTTTTTTCCCCAGGACTATCCGAACCAAATTGTAAGGACTTGCATCGTAATAAAGCTCCTGGAGTGCAGGAGTGATCTTGTCGTAAGGCTGGGTAACAGTCTTGGACAGGGTGACTTTCGAAGGGTCATAACGGAGTGCGCGAAAGGGTGAGATATCGGCCATGGGTGAAGTTGAAATTGTACAGGATTCTCGCTATGGCATGCCCCTTGCAACGCAGAGTCTTGCAGAACCAGGGCGCGGGATGACAGGTATCGGAAAAAGTCGTGGCCGGGCCTGCAAGTAGCGTGCTAGTATCTGCTCAATAAGGGTATTCGCGCCCGGTCGGTGCGGGTCGGCATCCGGCTTAGCTGGTTGGGTGCTCAGTTTGAGGAGGCGCCATGCCGCCTATCGCAGTTCGGGGTCTTCGCCGTGGGGTTCTTGCCATATTGATCTTGTGTTGTGTGCCCGCACATCTGCCAGCCCAAAGTCTGACCGACGATGTGCATATCAATCCCCGCCCTCAACCTGTGCAACCTGAGCCTGCCAGTCCGATCGTCGATGCCGCTCTCAAGTCACACAGCAAGCCGATCAAGGTGGATGTTGACCTGGTCCTGGTGCCGGTCACCATCACCGATCCCATGAACCGCCTGGTGACAGGCCTGGACAAGGAAAATTTCAACATTCTTGAAGGAAAAGAAGCGCAGGAAATCCGCCACTTCTCCAGTGAGGATGCGCCCGTGTCCCTGGGGGTCATTTTCGATCTCAGCGGCAGCATGAATAGTAAGATCGAGCGCGCCCGCGAAGCGATACTGGAATTCTTCAAGACGGCCAACCCGCAAGACGAATTCTTTCTGATTACTTTTGCCGACAAGCCGGAACAGCTTTCCGATTTCACTCAATCGGTAGACGATATTCAAGGGAAACTGGTTTACACCGTCCCCAAAGGCCGCACCGCCCTGCTGGACGCCATCTACCTGGGCATCAATAAAATGCACCAGGCGAAATACCAGAAACGGGCTTTGTTGATCATTTCCGATGGCGGCGACAACCACAGCCGCTACACCGAAAACGAAATCAGATCGGTGGTCAAAGAAGCGGATGTGCAGATCTATGCCATCGGTGTTTACGACCATTATTTCGCGAGCGCCGAGGAACGATACGGCCCGGTCTTGTTGAGCGACGTTGCCGATCTTACCGGGGGGCGTGCCTATACGATCGATAACCCCAACGATCTGGCCGATGTCGCCACAAAAATAGGTATCGAGTTACGCAACCAATATGTCATCGGATACCGTCCAAAGAACCCGGCCCATGACGGCAAATGGCGTAAAATCAAGGTGAAGCTGATTCCGCCGAAAGGTTTACCGCCGCTCAGGGTGTATGCCAAGACGGGTTACTATGCTCCTTCGCAATAGCCGAGTCTTAGTGGTACTGATTTTGATAGCTTTCGCGCTGACGGCACTGGCTGCGCAGGACTTGTCTGCCCCGCCGGCCCCACCCGCGCAACCGCAACCGGCTCAGTCAGAACCAGCTCAGTCACAACCCGGTCAGTCGCAACCAGCGCCCCCAGCCTCGAATCCGGCGCAGTCTCCCGATGCTCAAGGCACGGAGCCTCCATCGGGGGATTCAGGCGGCTTTGTTTTCAAGACCCACGCAGAGGAAGTAGTCCTGCACGTGACGGTGGTGGACAAAGATCGAAAGATGATCACTAACCTCGATCGCAATGCCTTTACCGTCATGGAGAACGGCAAGGCGCAGCCGATCACGTTGTTTCGTCACGAGGACATTCCGGTTGCGTTGGGGATTCTAATCGACAATTCCGGTTCCATGCGCGACAAGCGCGAGAAAGTCGGCAAAGCCGCACTCAACCTGGTGCGCGCCAGCAATCCCCAGGATGCGGTCTTTGTGGTCAATTTTAACGATGAGTACTACCTCGACCAGGATTTCACCAGCGACGTCAGGAAGTTGAAAGAAGCCCTGGAAAAAATCGATACCAAAGGTGGCACGGCACTCTACGATGCTCTTGTGGCCTCCTGGGACAGCGAACTCAAGCATGCCAAGCTGCAAAAGAAAATCCTGTTCCTCGTGACCGACGGGTACGATGACGCCAGCCGGAAATCACTGGAGCAGACCGTCGAATCGATGCAGTCGGAAAACGGTCCGACTATCTACGCCATCGGCATCCTGGGAGACGAAGAACATCCCAAACGGGCTAAGCGAGCCCTGGAGCTTTTGGCCGAGCGCACCGGCGGCATGGCGTTCTTCCCCAAGACGGTGGATGAAGTGGACTCCCTCAGCAGCACGGTTGCGCGTGACATCCGCAACCAGTATTCGATTGTGTACCGGCCGACTACACCTCAGACCCAGGGCGGCTACCGGAGCATACAAGTGGATGTAAAAGCCAAAGGCTATAGCAAACTGGTCGCTCGCACCCGCAGCGGTTATTACGCTGGCCAGCAGCACACCAGCGGCGGAACGCAATAATTCCGGAGTGCCACTATTCCAGGGTACGTCCCGTCAGTCCATTGACGCTCCCGTCGTTCGCCCTTAGTCTGGAGCGTGACCGAAAAGGCAATTGCAGGTTTGCGCGTCGCGGACGATATCACCCAACTGGTCGGCGGTACCCCCCTCCTGAAATTTCGCAGGATCGTTCCGTCTGGCTCGGCGGATGTTTTTGCCAAGCTGGAATATCTGAATCCTGGCGGCAGCATCAAAGACCGGGCCGCGTTGGGAATCATCCGTAAGGCAGAAGAGCAAGGCATGCTTCAACCTGGAAGCACTGTGGTTGAAGCGACCGCCGGCAACACTGGCATTGGATTGGCGCTGATTGGCGTGAGCCGGGGATACAAGGTTGCATTCTTCGTGCCGCAGCGAATGTCGGAAGAAAAGGTATCCATCATGCGGGCTCTGGGTGCGGAGGTCACTCGCACTCCCGACGATGAAGGTATGCCAGGCGCCATCCGCCGGGCAGAGGAGTTTGCGGCCCATTGCCATGGCTTTATGGCGCGGCAGTTCGAGAACCCGGCCAATCCAGATTTCCACTCTCAGACCACCGCCGCTGAAATCTTCGAACAGATGGAGGGAAAAATCGATGCCGTGGTGATTGGCGCGGGCACTGCCGGAACCTTTACCGGCGTAGCGCGTTACACGAAAGAGAAACTCCCCAGAGTCCTGGCAGTGGCAGTGGAAACCCAAGGATCGATCCTCGGCGGCGGCCCTCCCGGCAAGCACAAAGTGGAAGGCATCGGTTCCAGTTTTATCCCAAAAAATTTCGACCAGACGGTCTGTGATGAAATCATCATGGTGAATGATGACGACGCCTTCGCAACCGTAAGAAAATTAGCTGCGCTGGAAGGGGTATTGGCGGGATCCAGCAGCGGAGCCAACGTGTCCGCGGCATTGCAAGTGGCGAAACGCCTGGGCCCGGGGAAGAGAGTGGTAACCGTCGTTCCTGATTCCGCCGAGCGCTATTTGTCGAAAAAGATTTTCGACGGTGGAATTTAATTGCGAACTGATATCTGAGAACTGAGAACCGGCTATTTCGCCCAGGAAGTCTGCCAACCATATGAAAAAGCAATCCATCCCTGGCTTCGCCACGCGCGCCATTCACACCGGCCAAGAACCGGATCCACTCACTGGGGCGGTAACGGTCCCGATCTATCCGACCTCAACCTACGTTCAGCAGGGGATCGGCGAACACAAGGGCTACGAATACTCGCGCGTTTCGAATCCCACGCGCGACCGTCTGGAAACGAATCTGGCGGGGTTGGAAGGCGGAGTCGCGGCCAAAGTCTTCGCCAGCGGCATGGCGGCGATTAACGCCATCTTCAGCATGTTGAAGGCCGGCGACCACGTGGTTTGCGGCCACGATCTCTACGGCGGAGTCCCGCGTCTGTGCAACCATGTCCTCGCGAATTTTGGCCTGGAGTTCAGCTATGTCAACACTACCGATCCGGTCAACGTCGAGCGCGCTATCCGAAAGAGCACACGTTTGGTCTACATCGAAACACCGACCAATCCCTTGATGTCGGTGAGCGATATCAAAGCCATCAGCCGCATTTGCCGCAGCAAACGAGTCGATTTGGCTGTAGATAACACTTTTATGTCTCCGTATTTCCAGCAACCGCTGAGCCTGGGCGCGGACATGGCCGTGCACTCGACCACGAAATTTCTCAACGGACACAGCGATGGCCTGGGCGGCGTGGTGGTTTGCGCCAGACAGGAACATGCCGACAAGCTTGCCTTTTTACAAAAGGCTGCGGGCGCGATTCTTTCCCCATTTGAATGCTGGCTGTTGCTGCGCGGCGTCAAAACATTAGCCGTCCGCATGGAGCAGCATGATCGCAATGGCCGGGCGGTCGCCGACTTCCTCGCCGATCACAAGAAGGTGAAGAAGGTTTTCTATCCCGGATTGCCCAATCATCCCCAATACCAGTTGGCGTGCCAGCAGATGAGCGGCTTCGGATCCATGATTACCTTTGAAACTGGATCACTGGGCAATGCCAAGAAAATGCTTAAAAAGGTTAAGGTCTGTTCTTTGGGAGAATCGCTCGGCGGTGTTGAAACTCTGATTTCTCATCCCGCTACCATGACCCATGCGGCCTTAGGAGAAAAGGGAAGAAGAGCTATCGGCATCACGGATGGCATGGTGCGCATTTCGGTGGGAATCGAAGATTTGGACGATATCATTGCCGACCTGGATCAATCTTTGGCAGCGATTTAGTGTTTCTCTGTGTTCTCTGGGCCACCGACTTTTCAATCCATTCCAGATAACTTTCATTGCCGCCATTGATCTGTACACTGATGCATTCCGGCAATTCGTAAGAATGAAGTTCTTTGATCGCATCCTCCACACGGCTAAACAATTGCTGACCAGTCTTGATCACAAGCAACCATTCTTCGCTTTCTTCAATCTTCTCCTGCCACCGGTAAACAGATTTAATTTGAGGGACGAGGTTCACACAAGCCGCCAAGCGGCGTTCCACTAAAGCATGGGCAATCTTGTTGGCTTCTCTCTCCGATCCGGCGGTGGTCAAAACGAGAATTTTATCTGTCATATAGAATCGACTTTCAATTTTACAAACTAAAACGAGACCTTTTCATGGCAACGCAAATCAAGTTCGGCACTTCCGGCTGGCGCGCCATCGTAGCCGAGGAGTTTACCTTTGCCAATATACGCAGGGCAATGCACGGGATTTCCCGCTATGTGGTTTCCCAGAAGGCCTCGGGCGCGCGTGTCATCGTCGGCCGCGATCCTAGGTTTTTGGGCGAGACCTTTTGCAGCATCGCCGCGGAAACTCTGGCCACCTACGGAATCACTCCGCTAGTGATCGCGGAACCTGTGCCAACCCCGGCAATTTCTTATGCCGTAATCAAAGAAAAGGCCGACGGCGCCATTAACTTCACCGCCTCCCATAATCCGCCAGAGTACAACGGCATCAAGTTCTCCACGCCGGATGGCGCCCCGGCTTTGCCGGAGGCCACCCACAAGATCGAGGCAGAAATTGAAGCTTTCGACGCCGGGAAACGGGTCAGCCCGTATTCCAACCCTCCAGTTCCCCAGGCGCTTGAACCAAGAGCAATGTATCTCTCTCGCCTGAAGGAAATTGTCGATTTCCCCGCCATCAAGAAAGCCGGTCTGCGGGTGGGATTCGATCCATTCTGGGGGGCCGCCCGCGGCTACTCGGATGCCCTCCTGCGCGAAAACGGGGTTGATACATTCACCGTTCACGACATCCGCGATGTTTTGTTCGGGGGCCACGCTCCTGAACCCGACGACCATCTCCTCGAAGAACTCCGCGGCAGGATGAAGGAGAGGAAAGCCCACATCGGTATCGCCACCGACGGGGACGCCGACCGCTTCGGCATTGTGGATGAAGACGGCACCTTCATGCAGCCCAACTACATCATTGCATTGCTGTTTGATTACCTGGTCGAGAGCCGTGGCTGGAAAAACGGGGTAGGGAAATCGGTGGCCACAACCAATCTGGTCAATGCTCTGGCCCAGTACCATAAGATCGAACTCCATGAAACGCCGGTAGGCTTTAAATACATCGGGGAACTGATCAAACAGGACAAGATCGTCATCGGCGGAGAAGAAAGCGCCGGCCTCTCCATCCGCCATCACGTCCCGGAAAAAGACGGAGTCCTGGCGGGTTTGCTCTGCTGTGAAGCTGTAGCTCGACGGGGAAAATCACTAGGACAGCAATTACAGGAGCTATTTGTCAAAGTTGGTTCCTTTTATCCGCAGCGGGAGAACTTCCGCTTGACCCCGGAAGTGAAAGGGAAGTTTACTGAAAAGTTACGTCTCGAACCGCGTGAGTTTTTCGGCCGCAAGATCCAGGAAGTAGTGCGCACCGACGGACTCAAGCTGGTGTTCGCGGACGGTTCATGGGTGTGCTATCGCTTGTCGGGGACCGAACCCGTGGTGCGGGTCTACTCCGAAGCCGGCAGCCCCCAGGAACTAGAAAAACTCAGCGCCGCCGCCAAGCAATGGATCTTCGAGTAAAGCCGAATAGAATCTCCGATTTCGCCAATCCCGAAAAGGGACTGCATGCGCTGGCCGAGTGTGCGCCCCAAGCGGAAGCCTTCGCCGAGCGTGTGGCGGACCGGATTCGCCCCTTCGTGGCCACGCTCCATCGTGCCCGGCGCCGGTTGGCGACAGCTGCCGTGTTCGTTTTCACCGCGTGGTTATTCCTGCATATCATGTTCGGCGCCAATGGTATGGTGATTTACCGGGAGAAGAAAGCCGAATACCGCGACCTGCAAAAAGAGGTTGAGATTCTGCAAAAGGAAAACGATCAGGCGGCCGATGAAATCAAGGCCCTGAAGGAAGATCCCAAGACCATCGAAAAGGAAGCGCGGGAGCAACTCCACTATGCCAAACCGGGAGAGGTCATTTATGTCGCGCCGGCTCCGCCTCAGCCGCAACATCCAAACTCAAATTCCGCGCGTAAATAGCATGGGTGGTATGGTATATTTCCACAAATCGTCCGGTACAGGAAATGATTGTGGGACCTGTAAACCGGGTAACCACCCTATCTAGCAGCGATGATTCGCCCAGCGTTCCAGCGTGGCGCTCGGGTAACACCAAATGGCAACGAACTACGCGGCCCCGGCCGCAGGAAGATTCAGAGGAGACTGCATCATGAAGAAAGTACTAGCGATTTGTACGATTCTGTGCGGAATGTCTTTCCTGGCGGCTATGGCTGTAGCCAGCGATGATATGGCAAAAGCGACAACCGTCAACGGCTGGGTCACGGAGAGCAAGTGCGGCGTTAAAGGCGCCAGCGCGGAACACGCCGCCTGTACCAAGAAGTGCCTGGAAGCAGGCGCGAGCATGGTGGTTGTGACCGATGCCGATAAGAAGATCCTGACCGTGGAAAATCCCGATGCCCTGAAAGGGCACGAGGGCCATCATGTTGCAGTCACAGGGCATGTCACGGGCGAATCCATTCACGTGGAGAGCGCCAAGATGTTGTGAAGATGATTCTGTAGCGCTTACGATGGGCGATGGTTTCTCCATCGCCCATCTTTATTTGGCTGGATCTGAGACCCCCGATTCAAATTTTCGAATCTCTTAAATTCTGAAACCAGCAACAAAAAGATCTGTCGACGTCTTGGGATTTTGATTTTCCCAGTGGTCTCACACCTCCGAGCAAGATCCAAGGCACGCAAGATATTTGCTCTTGAGTCCCAGATCTGGCCCACCCGCCATAGCTCTCGCTGTTTCAAAGACATAGGCGGGCCACTCGACAGCACAGCACTCACTCCATCCACGGAATCAGCAGGTAGTTCCATCTTTTTAAACGCATCCAGCAAAAGCTTCGGGCATGCTCAGATCACTGAAGCCAGACGCACATCACCACAGAGTTGATATCCGTTTAGACAAATTGTACCTAGTCGATTGTCTTACCATTGGGACCGCTAACATGGACCGAACTGAGGGGAGTCTCGCCGAGATCGAGTTCCTGTACCGCCAGCATGGGGCGGCACTACTCCTTTTTGCCTCAACGATTACGGGCGAACGAGACCGTGCTCAAGATGCGGTCCATCAGGTTTTCTTGAAATTGATTGAGAACGGGAACCTCAGTCGAGCGAAAGACAAGAAAGCCTATCTCTTCGCATGTATACGGAATGCGGTTCTAAACGAACGCAAGTTCCAGGGCCGCCATGAACCCTTTGAAACGGACTCAGCCTGGTTTACTCCTCCCAATAGAGACGTCACGGGAGAACGGAATCTGAGACGGGCACTGGCAGTTCTTCCTGATGACCAGAGACAGATTGTCGTCCTGCACTTATGGGGTGACCTCACATTTTCACAAATTTCTGATCTCCTGAGCATCAGTTCGAACACGGCCGCTTCACGGTACCGATACGCGCTGGAGAAGTTGAGAAGTGCAATGTCAGTGAAGGAGAACTCGTGTGCCGACTCCAGATGATGAGCGATTCGAAACATATTTGAAGCAATTTCAGCCTCTTGTTCCCGATGCTCTGCCAATAAACAAGTGTGAACGTGTATTGCCGCGTCATTGGGTGTTCGGGATGTGGAGTGCCGGCGCTGCCGCCGTGATCCTTCTGTGCGTGATTAGCTTGCGCACAATCCTTAGCCGAGTCTCCGGGTGGGGCGGGAATCCGCAATCGGTCAGTGTGAACCAGTCGATACAGCCGCTAACGATGCGCGATGCGAACTCCATACTTTCCACAGCCCCGTCATACAAGGCAGCGCTGGACAAGATGGCATTTCAGCGGCAGCGTTCGACAGTTCCCAAGGATAAACAAAGCGCAGTAACAGTGCTTGCGAAGGAGAAAATCAAACTATGAAACACATCAACAAGACGGTCTCAACCATCGTTGCGGTACTCCTCGTACTCGGGTCAGCATTTGGTCAACGGCTCGACTCCCCTGCCGGGAATGCAGCTTTGCGCTACTGGGCGGCATTCGCGCAAATCCAAGATGCTGGAATATCGGATCAGGAAGCAAAAGAACTGAACGCGGCCCTCGACACGATGGGGCCATTCGACAGTTCGAAATACAAAGACTTGGTCCAGAAGAACACTTTGGCGCTTGAAGTAATGGCACGTGGAACATCACAGCCAATCTGCGACTGGGGACTGGATTACGGGCTTGGAGACAATGTTCCAGTCGATTATGCGAGGAAGGCGTTGGTGCTTGGACGGCTGAACATCCTATACGTGATGAATCTCTATCACTCAGGCGATAAGGATGGAGCGATTCGTGCGCTGGCAGCCGGTTTGCGGTTTTCGCACGATGTGGCCAATGGCGGCTCTCTCTTTGCAACTCTCGTTGCGAAGGATCTTCTCGTCACCCATCTCACGGCCGCAGGTGATGCGCTCCGCATGGGGCAGCTTTCTGCGCTACAGAGATCGCAGTTGCAGAATGCGATAGCAGCATTGGGCGACGGGCTGGACTGGCCGAGTGCAGCAAGGAGGGATATGGAAGCGTTGCGTGCGCACCATGCCGCTGAGCGGCGGGCTTCCGCGGCTCTGGACCGCATCGCTTCATCCTATGGCGCCTTTCTTAAGGACCAGTCGAAACTCCCAATCCTCACTGAAGCAATCAGCAGTGCACCGCCGGAATTGGCAGCCCTGATTCCGAACCCCAAGCGGGTGGTGGAGCAAAAACAAGATCTTGCGGACAGGCTCTCGCAGACACGTGCATTATTGCAGTAAGGCTGGGCGTGAGAGGTAGAAGGGCGGAAAACATCGTTTTCCGCCCTTGTCGCCGATCTCGTCGAAATCGGAAATTTGCATTTCTTCATCGATTCCTGCCCCCGAATGGCCCCCATCGGTCTTCCAAGGACTTTACTTGAGTTGTACCCCTGCTCCGGTTTGAGCAGTTTGTCCTTGCGTCCCGAACTGGAGACGCTAGAATGTGCGCAAACGTAACTAGAATTTGGAACAAGTCTTCTTGGGCCCCCGTTAGCGATTGGAAACTGCGATTTCGACCAAGGATTGAGGTTTCCCAGGCGGAATCCCATGTTTGGATCGGAGAATACCAGCGATGTCACATGTGAGTCTTGAGCGCTGCAAGTGGTCGGTGATCGGGTTAATTCTGGCCGCGGTTCTGGCATTGAGTGCGCCGGCGCACGCGCAAGATACGGACCAGGGCGGTGCGGTCCACGATTGGTCGCATCAGCACGTCCTTTTCTCCACTCCCTCCAGGGAACTGGATGCGATGAAGAGCGGCCACTACAACGAGTGGTTGGGGATCGTTAGCAGTCCGCGCTATATCATGCAGCAGCGGAAACGCAACTCTCCGATCCTACGCCCCACGTTGGTCGCCCCATTGCCTCATCCGCAGCACGGAAACTCCAGAGGCGAAATCTCCGGGGTGGAGGGGAGTCGCGAGCCTTGGGGCGGATCCGCCGATCCGTTTTTCCGCCGCTTTCCGCCCAGACATGGGCGTTCCTCCGACATCGGGAAAGACTGGAGCATGAACGACGGTGCGAGCGCCATCGCGGCCAACGCATTTCCCGCGAAATACTCATTCTCTACCACAACGGCAAGCTGCAACGATTACATCGTGTATCCCACGGGAGCAGGCGGCGCCAGCGCAACTCTGGTCGCTTACAAGAATGTCTATGCCGGTACCTGTGCTGGAACCGTGCCCACCGTTGCTTGGGCTTATAACACAGGCGGCACCTCAAGGCTCTCTCCCGTCCTTTCGCTCGTGGGGGATCAGGTCACCTATATACAGACCAGTGCAAGCGTAGCGTCTCTTGTAGTCCTGAAGACCTCGCTGACCTCGGGCGGCACCGTGAGTTCGCCGATAAACCCTCCCCTGGTCTCGGCCGCGGCCTATCGCACTTGTACTGCACCCTGCTACGTCGCGATCACGTTGAGTGGCAACCCCAACGACACCAATTCATCCCCATTCTTTGTTTACGGCGGCACCGACACCCTCTACGTAGGCGATGATGGCGGAAAGTTGCACAAGTTCACGGGCGTCTTTTTCGGCACGCCCGCCGAGGCCAGCGCGGGCGGCTGGCCGGTGACCGCGAGTACGCAGGCCTCACCCATTCTTACTTCGCCGGTGCACGATGGCGGGACCTCCAAGCTGCTGTTCCTGGGAGACGGCAGCGGCTATCTTCACTCGGTCACCACCACCGGCGTTTCCAGTCAAACCGTTCTCACCTCCAACCACCTGGTATGCGGAACCACTGGCATCGTGGACGCCCCGATTGTCGATTCCACCACTGAGAATGTGTACGTCTTTGTTGGGGACGGCTGCGATGTGACTCCCGGCAATAGCTATATCAACCGCTTCGCCGCAGGCACCTCCATCAACGCTAGTTATGGTGCCAATTTTGCGAGTCTCGCAAACGCGAGCACCAACAGCACCACGACGGTTCTTCGCACCGGCGCATTCGATAACGCCTACTTTTCGGGCGCGGGTAACACGGGGAACCTCTATGCCTGCGTGAATGGAGCCCTGTTCCAGATTCCGATGTCCAGCCTTAGCGGAACCGGCACTGTCACCGCCAGTAAATACAACACGATGGTCAGCGCGGTCAACAGCACTGCCGCCTGCTCCCCGGTCACCGAATTTTATAATGGCACCCAGGACTGGCTTTTCATGAGCGTGGCCGCAGCCGGAAACGCAACCGGATGCACCGGAGCCTGCCTCTACAACTTCAACGTACAAGGCGCCGGAACCACCGGCACTGCGACAGACGGGCTGTCGGCGGCAGGAGGAACGAGCGGCGTTATCATTGACAATCGTCTTGCCGGCGCCGGCCAATCGCAGATCTACTACACCACTCTGTCCACCCAGGCATGCGCCGGGAACGGATCCACCGGGAATGGAACCGGCAGTTGCGCGGTTCAGGCATCACAGTCTGCACCCTAGGATGGTCCGAGATTTAGCGTGCACAGACGGAAATGCCCGGGGAAATACCAGGATAGGCAAAACCTGCTCAATTCTAGCCAGGCAAACAAAGTCCCGGGTCATTCTGTCCAAATGCGTGACCTCTGCGGTTCACGATTTTCACGTCAAACGAGGTGCGCCAAGGTGTCGGTCATGAGAACCTATCTAGTGCGTCAGAAACGCCGACGGGATCAATCCTCCGATGCTTAGAGTGCTGAAACTGGATCCACGCGCTCATATGCCTATAGTCGCCAACCCGGGGGAAGACTTGGGATTCGACATCTATGCCCTGGAGGACACTCTGCTGCCTCCCCACACTCTGGTGAAAGTACGGACCGGAATTGCGGTTCATTTCGAAAAGCCGGAAGCGCCTCATGAGAAATTCGGGCTGCTGGTGCGGGACCGGTCTTCGATGGCGTCCAAGGGAATCATGGCCAGCGGCGGAGTGATCGATGCCGGCTATCGGGGCGAATTGCTGATTCTACTTACGTCGTACGCTTCCGAAAATTCGTTTGCCATCAAAGCTGGCGACAAAATAGCCCAACTGATTCCGTTGCCGGTGCTCACCGGATCGGGAGTAGTCGAAGCCGACACTCTGCCTCAGTCTTCTCGCGGGCAGGGCGGATTCGGGTCTACTGGAAGCTAGGATTTGCCAGGGCCGCGCGCTCTCTAACCTTCGCGACAAGGACGGGGCAGCCGGGCCTAACCTGTATTGTGCAATCCGGCGGCGATTCCGTTGATAGTCGCACCCAATGCGTAGTTGAGCGCTTCCGTATCTTCGCCGGCGCGTTTACGGCGAAGCAAATCCACTTGTACCAGGCTCATCGGGTCCACGTAGGGGTTCCGCAGGCGGATGGAGCGCAACAGTACGGGATTGGTTTCCAGCAGCTCTTTCTGCCCGGTTACCGACAAAATCACCTGGCGCGTGCGTTCAAACTCTTCGGTAATCGTTTGCCACACCCGCTCGCGGAGGCTGGCATCAGTAACGAGAGAAGCGTAGAGCCGGGCGATGGTCAAATCAGCCTTGGACATGGCCAGTTCGACATTGCGGACCAGGTCGGTGAACAGAGGAAAATCACGCATCATCTCTTTCAGTAGCTGCATGTGCGACGCCTTGCTGGCAGTGAAACTTACCAGCGCATGTCCAATCCCAAACCAGGCGGGGAGTGCAATCCGGCTTTGCATCCAGCCGAAGCCCCAGGGGATGGCGCGCAGGTCTTCCAGTCGGCGGCTTTTCTGGCTGCGCCGGGCCGGACGAGAGCCGATTCTCGCGAATTCAAGCTGGTTTACCGGGGTGGCTTGCTCGAAATATTCGAGCACATCGGCATTCTCGGCAATATTGTGGCGGTAAAACTCGTAGGCGCACTGTGACATCTCCTCCATGGCGGCGTCCCATGCACGCACCGAGTCGGGTTGCTCGCTGGGACGCAACCGCACTTCAAGACACGCGGCAATCATGATTTCCAGGTTCCATTCCGCCAGCACCGGGTCAGCGTACTTCCAATTCAACACTTCACCCTGTTCGGTGATGCGAATTTCTCCGGAGAAATCTCCGACGGGCTGCGCCAAAATCGCGCGGTGAGTAGGCCCGCCGCCGCGTCCCACAGTCCCACCACGGCCATGAAACAGGCGCAGTTGGACATCGTTCTCACGCGCCACGCGATGCAGCGAGCGGTGTGCCTTGTAAAGTTCCCAGATGCTGGTGAGCATCCCTCCATCTTTGTTCGAGTCGGAATAACCCAGCATCACTTCCTGCCAGCGTCCCCAGGAATTCAGCAGTGGAACGTATTCTTTGGCCTGCCACACCTCCCGCATGATTTCAGACGACGCCCGGAGGGATTCAATCGATTCAAACAGCGGCACCGGCATCAGGCCCGGATCATGGTCCGATGCCGCCAGGCTTACCCCGCCGATCTTCGCCAGTTTCAAAACCGCCATCACATCTTCGGTTGACTCAACCCCGCTAATGACGTAGTGACGAATCGCGCAGGCAGGAAAGCTACTCTTGAGTTGAGTGACTTTACGGAATGTATCCAAGAGGTCAACCGACGGCGGAGTCAGCCCGGCCGGTACATCCAGCGCTGTTTTACTTTTCCACTGTTGCGGGATCTCTTCCAGAGCTTTGGCATGAACTCGCGCGTGCTGGCGAATATCCAACGTCGCCAGATGAAGCCCAAAGGTGCCGACTTTTCGCAGCAGAGGATCGAGAAACAATTCCGCCAAGGGCTGACCATGGCTGGCGCACAGACCGTCGCGGATCAGCAACAGATCTTCTTGCAGATCTTTCCCAGAGGCATAGGGCATCGCGCCCGACTGTTCTCGATTGTGACGGAGCCGCAACATGATGAAACTGATAAGGCGGCGATACAACTCCGCGGGCGAGATTCTTGACGCCAAATGCTCATCTTCGCCCAGCGTTTTGGTGTATTCATCTAAGCGGTGGCGCAATTTTCGCGAGAATTGCACCTCCCGGGAGGATGAGCTCAGACTCCGCGAGATCTGCCCCAGCGCTTCGAGGTAGTGATCGAGAATAGCGTTGCGCGCGCGTTCGAGGGCCTCACGCGTGGAATCAGGCGTGACAAAAGGATTGCCATCGCGGTCGCCGCCGATCCAGGAGCCGAAGGTGATCAACTCGGGCAATTCACGGGCATCGAGAGCAATGCCGTAGACGTCCCGGAACGAACCAGCAATTTCGTCGTAGACCCGCGGCAGACTCTCGAAAATCGACATGGGATAAACGTCCAGGCCCATGCGGATTTCATCGGTCACCAGCGGCCGCTCCACGCGGACCTCGTCGGTCTGCCAAAGGGAGGTGATTTCGGCGTGAATGAGCGCTTCATGCTCGGTTGCGTCGGAAGAGGGCAGCGGGAGGTGATCAAGCATCTCGAGTTGCTCGGCGATCCGTCCGCGCTTGAGCAAAACCGTCCGTCGCGCGACCTCGGTGGGATGAGCCGTGAAGACGGGTATGACCCTCACCTTGCGCAAAGTCTCGAGCGCATCTTTGGCAGTAATGCCGGCTGCGTGCCAGCGTCGGAGCGTCCCACGGAATGATCCAGCCAGCGGTGGTTGCTCGGGATGCAGCTTGCCGGCCCGGCGGCGGCGCTTGCGATGGTTGGTTTCCGCCAGATTCGCAAGCTCAAAATAGATGGCAAATGCTTTGGTGATGCGATAAGCCGCGGCGACGTCCAGCCCGGCAATGGCATCGCGGGCCTTGGTCATTTGCGGGTCTTCGAAATTTGTAGCGGCCGCTTCGAGCCGGGACCGCTCACGATGGCGGATCAGCAAATGACGAAGTTCTTCGACGACTGTGTAAAGACGCTTACCCTCCTGCTCGACGATGACGCGTCCCAGCAGTTTCCCCAAAGAACGGACGTCCCGGCGCAGCGGCATCTCTTTCAACGGGTCAGTCGTGCCCGCAGTCAACTCCGCCAGACGGCTGGACTGATCGTCTGGACTCCATAGGGGATTTTCGCCCATAGGGAAATATATTACAGAAAGGGAATTCGGGTTGATCGGTGACACTACCGCGCGAAAGTTCGGTGCAGATGAAGCAAATTGGGTATGCCAAACCCGGCGGCCTCTCGCGCATCCAAGTTTGGCTTGGACAACTTCAATAAATGGAAACTGGAACAATTTTCTTAGGAGGAAAATATGATTCGCTATGGCACGCTTGGCGACTATCGCTTTGCCGATCCCGAAGATGCAGCCGACGACATTCGCGGTTCCAAGCTGTATGGGTTCAACGATGAAAAACTAGGCGAGATTGACGACGTTGTATTTAATCACGACAGCGGAGGGATTGTTTACGTGGTAATCGACACGGGAGGCTGGCTATCGAGTAAGAAGTTCGTGGTGCCCCCCAGTGAAATGCGATCCTCGGCGGAACATCCTGACGACTACCGGGTCGAACTCACGAAAGCTCAGATTGAACGCTTCCCGCCGTTTGACGGCGAAGCTTTGAATTCAGAGGAGGAGTGGGCCGACTATGAAAGACGCTACCGCTCGAACTGGGAAACCGGACCCGTAATGCACCGCGTGGCGACGGATCGCAACATTACCCCAACCACCAAACAGCAAATCCAATCCGGGTCGGGTGCTTTTCCGTCCGAGGTCGACGAAGACGCCGAGGCCCCGGTTACCTCCATCAGAAGCGAAGCGACTATGGATGTCTCCCCCACAGGCCCATCACTCCGTTGGACCACCTTTGAAGACAAACTTCGCCAGCGTCGGGAAGAGGTATTGGAATCGTCGATCCGAACTGCTAAGTCCGCGCCTGCCCAGACCGGATCGCAACGGGAGCGTAACGAGCGGCGGAGGGCCAGCTAAAGCCTGACGAATGCAGGTTTGCAAAACACGGGATTCTACTGTTGCCTGCGATCGATTCAGCAGAACGATCGGCCGGTAAAGTGGAATCTCGTGAGGATGAAGGGTACCTCGTCTCTTGACGGCCTGCGGGCTATTTCGCGGTGAAATCGGGCGGCAGGGCGAAGAAGATTGCCAGCAGCAAGTTCATTCCCAGGCTCGCCGGGACACTGACCCATGCCAGGGCGATGCAGGCCAAATACAGCAGCGGTCCAAATGCGTACTGCTTAGAGATGCGATCCGCGGCAGCATAGTCGGCGTGGGCCGCCAGGAGATGATGCCCATAGGCACAAGCGTATCGCCACAGGACGTTGAAGAAGATGGCGATGACGAAGTAGGTCCCACTGAAAAGCAAAGTTGCCGTGCGCTGTCCTGGGCCGCCAAGGTGTGCTGCCAGCACCGCGGTCGGAAAGGGAACCGCGGTCACCCCCAGCAGCAGGAGAAGATTGAAAATCATCAGCAAGTTATCCGCCCGTTTGATGTGGCTAAACAGGCGGTGATGATTGATCCACATGATTCCGATAAACGCAAAGCTGATCAGGAAGGAGAAATAGGACGGCCACTGCCTCGCCAGCTGGACGGAAAGCGGAGTCGGGCCAGGGACTGGGATCTTGATCTCAAGGATCAGCAGCGTAATGGCGATCGCGAATACGCCATCGGAGAAGGCTTCAATGCGGTTGGTCTCTGACAAGGCAGCCATAATAGAAGACCGGGAACTGAATCTCAGTTCCCGGTGCTCAGTCGATTACTCTACGGTGACCGATTTTGCCAGATTGCGCGGTTGGTCCACATCGCAGCCGCGGCGGACGGCGATGTGGTAGGCCAGCAATTGCAGAGGCACGATTTCTAGAATGGGCGAAAGGTCTTCAGGCGCAGCCGGAACATAAAGGACGTGATCCGCTGCATCCTTGATTTCCTCATCGCCTTCGGTAGCGATCGCGATGACCCGTCCGGAACGGGCTTTCACTTCTTTCAGATTGGAGATCGTTTTCTCGTAGCGGACTTTGGAAAGTTCGCTGTTGGGATCGCAGGTGGCAATTACGACCACCGGCAGATTTTCGTCAATCAACGCATTCGGGCCATGTTTCATCTCGCCTGCGGGATAGCCCTCGGCGTGAATGTAGGAGATTTCCTTCAGCTTAAGAGCGCCTTCGAGGGCAATGGGATAGTGAATGCCGCGGCCCAGAAACAGGAAATCGTGGGACCGCGAATACTCCTTCGCCAGATCCTCGCAGGTCTCTTCGTGAGTCAGCAAATGCTCAAGCTTTCCGGGGATGCGGGTCAACTCCTGCACCGCTTGCCGGGCTTGCTCCGGCGTGATGGATCCACGGGCCTGAGCCAGGTAAAGGGCAAACAGATACAACGCTGTCAATTGACAGGTAAATGCCTTGGTGGATGCCACGCCGATTTCCGGGCCAGCGTGCGTGTAAATCGTGCCCGAGGCTTCACGGGTGATCATGGATCCGACCACGTTGCAGATGGCAAGCGTCTTCGAGCCTTTGGCTTTTGCCTCTCGTTGTGCGGCGATGGTGTCGGCGGTTTCGCCTGACTGTGAAATCAAAATCGTGATGGTGTCTTTATCGACAATCGGATCTCGATAGCGCCATTCGCTGGCATAGTCCACTTCCACGGGAATCCGCGCCAGGCTCTCGATCATGAACTTGCCGGCCTGGCCGGCATGCCAACTGGTGCCGCAGGCAGCGATATTTACTTTTCTAGCTGCTTTGAAGTCAGCTTCCGTGATCTCCATTTCGTCGAGGAATACGTGCCCGGTTTCCTGGGAAATGCGGCCCAGCGTGGTATCGCGGACAGCGCGCGGCTGCTCATAAATTTCCTTGAGCATGAAATGCTTGAACCCGCCCTTTTCCGCCATGATCGGGTCCCAGGTAACGTGCTGGACCTGGCGCACCACCGGCTCGCCGTCGAAATCGGTCAACTGCACGCCCTGTGCGGTAATCACGGCCAAATCGCCGTCGCCCAGGAAAAACAGATCGCGCGTGTGGTAAAGAATGGCGGGAACGTCCGATGCGACAAAAAATTCGTCTTTTCCCAGGCCGATCACAGCCGGTGGCCCATTGCGCGCCGCGACAATCTTGTTGGGTTCGTCTACGGAGATAACCGCCAGCGCGAAAACTCCGTGAAGTTGTTTCACCGTCTTGCGCACCGCTTCTTCGAGGGATGGTTTATGCCCATTGCCGCACTGCAGGATCTTCTCCACCAGGTGAGCAATCACCTCGGTGTCGGTCTCGGTAGTGAACTTGTGGCCTTCCTCGATTAGCTTTTTCTTGAGCGGCACGTAATTCTCGATGATGCCGTTGTGCACCACCACAATTCTCCCCGTGCAGTCGCGGTGCGGGTGCGCATTTTCTTCCGTGGGTCTGCCATGAGTGGCCCATCGGGTGTGGCCGATCCCATAGGTCCCGTCAATCGGTTTGAGCCGGATGACTTCTTCCAGGTTGCGCAGCTTGCCTTCCGCGCGGCGAATCTGGAGGCCTTCTCCATTGCCGGCGACTGCGATGCCGGCGGAATCGTAGCCGCGATATTCCAGCCGTTTCAATCCATCCAAGATCACCGGAACGACACGCTTATTTCCCACATAGCCCACAATGCCACACATAAGATAGATCTCCTGATTCGGCGGGGAACCGAATGTGATTCATGAAGTGCAATTGGACGGCCGTCGTAGAGTGTCGGCAGGCGTCACGGCCAGCAACACACCCATCACGATGTTTTTCCCGTGCCAGGGTCGCTAATCTTCGAGGGAGTATCGGAACTCTTCGATCACTGGATTGGTGAGCACGTCCCGGGCGATTCGCCCAACCTCGACTTCTGCTTCGGGACGCGTAAGCCCTCCGTCCAACACGAGCTCAAAATACTTGCCCTGCCGAACGCTTTCCAACCCCTTGTAACCCATCTTCTTGAGAGCGCCCTGGATCGTCTTACCCTGTGGATCGAGAACACTCTTCTTCAACGAAACGTACACGTAAGCTTTCATGGGGGCAACAGTATTATACGTTAGAAGGTTACAAGAGAGATGGCCTTAAAGAGCTATCCGAGTTTCGTAGCTGTTTCCTCGAGGCCGGCCAAAGCCTTTTCTAACATGCTTCGATGATGAGGGTTACAGGCCGATTGAAGTTTCTCAAGTACCCTTTGCCGGGATAATGCCAGCTCCTGCCGAGTGTGATCGAGAGCAACTTCCTCGGGTGTAGGACGCGGATTAGTCGATCCCTTGGCATCCGTCGCGTCTCTTTTCTGTTCTTCTACAGACTTACTTTCCCAGCCGTTGGCCATCTCTGAATTCTAAAACATCGGCAACGGCGCGATGAATCCGACCACGTCTCATAATGAGATGAGCGGTTTTCCGGTTTTCCGAACATCCACAATAACTTTGCATTTTGGACGAAAATCTGATCTATGATCCGCCCATTCGTACGGGAAACAAAACGCGAGGGGGGCATTTCATTTGGTAGGTGCTCGCGCAATTGGTACCCGGTAGCCACTTCGAGTCGGACGCCGAACTACGTCGCTATGAAGCTCTTCTGCAAATGGCGGATCTAGTAGTGTGCCATTCCGATTTACCTCAATTGTTTCGCGATGTTTCCGATCGCCTTCGCCAAGTCATCCGCTTCGATCAGATCGTCTTTACCCTGCACAATCCGGTCAACAACAGCATGCAGCTGGTCTACTGCGAATCCTCGAACACAAGCATGGAGAGAGTCTGTGAGCGCCCAGTGGAGGAAGCGCCCAGTGGCTGGGTATGGTTGAACCAGAAGCCACTGATTGTCCCTGATCTCAATGAGGAAAGCCGATTTCCCGAAGGCTTCAAGTTGGTTCGGGAGGCAGGAATGCGGAGCTACTGCTGCTTGCCGCTGACCACCGCGCAAAAACGGCTGGGAGGCATGGGGTTGGGTTGTTCGCAAATGCATTTCTGCGAAGACGAAGACCTCCGCTTTTTGCAGCGCGTGGCGGAGTTAGTGGCGGTAGCAGTGGAGGGGGCGCAGAGTAACTATGCTCTCCAGTCGGAAAAACAACGCATGCAAATGCTGCTCGAGGTCAACGCTGCCCTGGTTTCTAACCTCGATCTGCCGGAACTGTTTCCCGCCATCTCAGGATTTATCCGAAAAGTCGTCAAGCAGGATTGTGCCAGTCTCTGCTTGTACGACGAGCAAAGACAGATATTGCGGAAGTACGCCGGCGATTCGCCAGGCAAAACTGACGCTAGCAATGTGGCCAAAGAAATATCACTGAACGACAGTGCTTCGGGCCGCGCCTTTCTGAAAGGGCAAACCATACAATACAACCGCGAAGAATTGATTGCGTTGGAGTCTACGGTAGTGGACGCCCTGCCAGCAGTTCAGTGGCTCTGTGCCATCCCCCTGGTTACGCGCAAAGGCGCGGTAGGCACAATCAACTTTGCCCGGCAGGACGCAGAGCCGTTCAGCACTCAGGACCTCAGCCTGTTAGGACAGATTGCCGGTCAGATCGCGATTGCCATGGACAACTGGCGTGCCTATTCCGAAATCGCCGGTCTTACCCAGAGACTCTCGGTGGAGAAGTTGTACCTGGAGGACGAAATTCGCTCCGAGTTGCACTTCGAGGAAATTATCGGGGAAAGCCCGAAGTTGAAGCACGTGCTGGAGCAGGCCAAGACTGTAGCCGGAAGTGACGCTACGGTATTGATCCTGGGCGCAACCGGCACGGGAAAAGAATTGATCGCCCGCGCCATCCATCGCATGAGCCAGAGGAGCACCGCCATTTTCATCAAGATGAACTGTGCCGCGATTCCCACCGGATTGCTGGAGAGTGAACTGTTCGGCCATGAAAAAGGCGCGTTTACCGGAGCCATTAGCCAGAAGATTGGAAGATTGGAACTGGCGGACAAAGGTAGTCTGTTCCTGGATGAAGTTGGCGACATCGCCCTGGAACTCCAGCCCAAATTGCTGCGCGCGCTTCAGGACCGGGAGTTCGAGCGCCTGGGTGGGACGCGCACCATCGGCGTCAATGTCCGGCTCATCGCAGCCACGAACCGGGATTTGGCAAGAGCACTTGCCGACCGGCAGTTCCGCAGCGATTTGTACTACCGCCTGAATGTATTTCCCATTCGCCTACCTTCGCTTTGCGAACGCCGGGAAGATATCCCCTTGCTGGTGCGTTATTTTACGCACAAATTCTCCCTGCGCATGGGGAAGGCCATCGACTCTATTCCCAGGGAGACCATGCTGGCGCTCAGCGACTGGGAGTGGCCGGGGAATGTCAGGGAATTGGAGAATTTCATCGAGCGGTCGGTGATTCTCACCGAAGGCTCCGTTTTACGCGCCCCAGTGGCAGAACTCGCCATTCTCGCCGACGAGGATGACAGCGACAGCACCCTGGAGCATTTGGAACGCGAATACATCGTCCGCGCATTGCGGGAAGCCGGAGGAGTAATCGCCGGTAGCCGCGGTGCTGCGGTGCGTTTGGGCCTCAAGCGCACCACGTTGCAATCGCGAATCCAGAGGATGGGGATTTCCCGTGCGGAATATGGGAACTAGCTCGTGCTCGAAAATGAACTTTCGCAGGGGTGACGTGATATCGGCACTCTGCCGCTACGCCGTCACAATTGGCCTATTCTTCTCTAGGCCAAACCTCTAAAGTTCCCGATTCTGCAATCCGTTGTGAGTCTTGCCAGTTTGGCACCGTGAATGCCATTAAGGTTCTGTCCGTCTCCTGAGCAGTGCGGGCTCTATGGGTTTCCCTCCCCCCGAATGGTTAGAGGAAACATGCAAGGATGCACTCACACTGCCAGTAGACGCGTTGGTCGGCCCGGAATTCGCCGCGCCGCCGGGTTGGACGCGACCGTTCCCACGCGCGTTGTCCGGTGTCACGGTTCACGTGGCGTAGCCGGCCTACCCTCGCAGTTACAGCAAGTCCTGCCGTCCAGCCCGGCCGCGGATCCCTTGTACCTGTTGTATTGCGGGCTGCGCTGGCACCAACATGCAGACACGGGAGCGGGTTGGGAACTGATTCAGGCGCTGAAATCATGCGATCCCAGGGCGCGCCTGATTGCCGGATCCTTGTTGGCAAAAACCGAAGATGTCCGTGTATTAGCCCGCGACATGCGCAGGGCAGCCAATCACGCAGGCCGCATGGCGCCAGAGCATTCCCGAACCCCAATCCATATCCACGAGGTGCAGGAGATGAATACTCCCTATGGGCTGGAAATCATAGAGAGCTGCCTAAGTTGCAAACTACGCCGAGACAAATGGTTCTGCGGGTTTTCCGCAGGGGCGCTGAATGCTTTCAGTAGCGGGAGTCACCTAACCACCTACCCAGGTGGCGCCCTGTTATTCGTCGAAGGCCAGACTCCGCGCGGCGCCTATGTGCTGTGTTCAGGGCGAGTGAAGCTTTCCACTACCTCGCGAGATGGGAAAGTCCTGATCCTCCGCATGGCCGACGCGGGAGAACTTCTCGGCCTTAGTGCGGTAATCAGCGGCGAAGCATATTTGGTGACTGCCGAAACCGCCGGACCGTGCCACATCAATTTCATCGAGCGGGATGCTTTCTTGAAGTTGATGGAGAGGAACGGAGAAATCGGCCTGTGTTCCGCGCAAATGCTCAGCCGCGACTTCCAATCCATGTATCGCGATGTCCACGACCTGGTTCTGGCGCGATCCTCGGCCGGAAAGCTGGCCCGCTTGCTGCTTTCCTGGTCTCCGGGAATGCCGCCGGATTCTGGACGGCCTGAGGTCCGCATACGGTCCAGTCTGACTCATGAGGAAATGGCGCAAATGATCGGTTCTTCTCGGGAGACCGTGACTCGCCTGTTAAGCGAATTGAAAAAGAAAGAACTGATCCGCCTTGAAGGTTCCACGCTGGTCATACGCAACCGGCCGGCACTGGAAGCACTGGCTGCGTAGTAAGGCACGCAGCTGGTTTTGGGTGGCTGTCCAAACCCCCCGGACAGCCACTTCCCCCTGGTTTTACCAGACTGCGGAAGAACTCAATCTGATCACCAACGATTGAAAGGCGCGAGCGATGCCCTCGTTGCGCGCCAGAACTTAAAAATGGAAGCCCAATTCCGCTGTAAAGCTGCGCGGGGTTACGTAGTGGGTCCCGGTGAAGGTTGACAGGAAGTTATAGAGCGCGACTTTGTTGGTCACGTTAATGGCAGTGAGTTGCAGGCTCACCTTGTGCTTGTCGCCACGGAACAGGTTGTCATCACCCACAGAAATATCGAAAAGGTGACGTGGAGCGATGCGCGGCGGATTGACATCGCTTGCCGTTCCGGGCGCCGGAATACTCACAAGACTGGATCCCAACTGATTTCCGGCGCATGTTGTTGGCAAAGAAACAGTCGGAGCAGGATGCGCGCTTCCACAGAACATGCCAGCTTGGAATTCTTGATCAGCAGTCAGGCCGCTTAAATCCACGTCCCCACCGTCCGAGATTGGAACCGCCCCAGCTACCAGGCCGCTGTCGTACCGCCAGTTGAACCCGAACCAGGGGCCCTTCTTCCATGGCTGATATTGCAAGTGAGTTGTCTGGTTGAACTTTTCGTCGTGGTCGATGAGGAACGGAGTGATGTCATTACCCGTCGTCCCTGGCGGAACGGCGCCGGCTCCCCCAAGCTGCGGATTGAAAAAGCGAGATGTGACACTCGAAAAAACCCAGAGTGCGCTGAGACCATGGAAATTCGGCACACTTATGCGGCCTGCAAATGCCGGAATCTTGGAGTTGTGCCACTCGATCGGAAAGGTGAGCGGAGTGCTTCCGAATACTCCGAAGTCATAAGCATTGTGCGTATATTTCCAGACGTACTCACCCGAAAACACCAGATATCTGCCAAACGCCTGTTGCAGTCCGGCGTGAAACTCATTGCGCCAGCCTGGGCTGAAGGGAGTGGCCGCATTTGTGGAGCAAGTCAGAAGCGGATTTAATACCGGATCGCCGCAGCCAGTGCTGGAGAGCACCAGATTTTCATTGAATGGAGTTTCCAGCAATCGCGCGTACGAAACTCGGAGCACCGTGTTGGTCATCTTGATGTTATAAGCGATACCAATGCGCGGCTGGGCTTCGCTGTGAGAAGTGAGGCCGTTATACACATCACCGCGCAATCCTAGATTGACAGACCGGTTTCCTTTGCTGATTGTGTCCTGTAGGTACAGGGAGAGCAGCTTGATGTCTGAGTGGCCGTTAAATGGAAACAGACTTCCTCCTCGAGTCAGGTCGACGGGAAGCAGCAGAGAGTTAAAGGCAGGATTTGCGCTGCCGCCCAGGTTCTGCCCGCCACCGCATTGCCCCGCGTCCGTTACTGCGGGATCGGTGTCAGGGCTTCCGTCGGCATTGAAGCATACCGCGTTGAATGTCGGATCTACGATGCCGAACTGATTGTTTTCGTCGAGAAAAGTCTGCTGATAGGTAATTCCCGCCTTCAGGTTATGGGCCCCCTTTATAAAGGAAATATCGGAACGAAGGCCGGCGTTGGTTAAAGTCCGGTCTTGACCAATGGTCTGCGATTGGGCAGCTGGTGCGAGATCGGCGAATAGGTTTCCACTTGGGTAGTAGTTGAACTGGTCGCGGCGGACAAAACCGCCGAACGTGAATACCACATTGTTGCTTAGCAAATGGGTCCAGGTGGGGGCAAAGTTAAATGTCTTGATCTGTGATCGCTGGTCGGCAGGCCCGACGACGTTTCCGTTAGGATCCAGGCCGCCATTGTCTACGACCAGTCCGGACCAGGCCGTGGCGTTTTGCGCGTCGAACGAATTGGGAGTCTGGAACCAGGAACGTGTGAATCCTGCATTCAGATGGATCGCATCCACCTTATTCAGCTGAAAGTCGAGTCGATCGAATGTGTTTTCTTGATTGCCTTTGGCGTGCATGACGGTGAACTCTGGAGGATCAAGAAAGCGTCCGCTGTTCAGTCCGTTCATGGAGATAAAATTCCCCCACCTCTGGCCTCCATAACCGAGATTGAATCCCGCGCTGGAAGTGCCAAAGCTACCGTAAGAGGCGGAAACATCACCGTGAGGTGTCGTCATGCCTTGTCCTGAGCGCGTGGTCACGTTGATCACCACGCTCGTTTTTTCGCCATATTCGGCCGGTGGTGCGCCATCAATTACTTCCAAAGATTGGACGGCATCCAGGGGAATCTGGTTGGAGAACACCTTGCTTTGCTGGTCGGTAATCGGCTGGCCATCCAGCGAAAATGAATTCTCTGCGTGATCTCCCATTCCATGAAACAGGCCATTCGAGTCAGCTGCAATTCCCGGTGACGACAGGGTTACCAGCGAGCTCAACGATGAGGACTGGCTCTCCAGAGGCAGCTTGTCGAACAGGCCGCGATCAACGTCCGTATGAAATGTCGGATCGTTCTCCAGCAAATCCCCGGCTGCTTCGACCGTCACAACTTCGGTCGAGCCCTTAACTTTCAAACTGATATTGACGCTGACAGGTATGATCGAGCGCACATCAACGTCTTGCACATGAGGATCAAACCCCTGTCCGGTTACGGTGACACGATAAGGATTGAAAGGAACGTTTGGGATAGTGAAATTTCCCGAGCTGTCCGTGCCTGTGCTTCGTTGAAAGCCGCTGACAGGATTGCGAATTTCTACGGTTGCGTTAGAGACCACAGCGCCAGTGGGATCTTTGACCGTACCAGTGACTGAAGTTGAGTTTCCTGACTGTGCGTAGGAGCTAACAGTCAAAGCGAAGAAAACAACGACCACAAAAGCCGCGCGAAGCGACTTCAGAAATGAAGCCAGCATGATTCCTCCCAAGGAATGTAAGTTGCAAAATGAAATGCACAAAGCCGCTAATTTGTGGGCAACTACTACGCGGCGGGAGGTGGGCGAACGCTCAGAGCAAAGGTTATCAGTCGAAACTTGGTTGGGTTCGGACGCGGGTGGGACGTTGCTTCTGTGACAAAAATTGGTTTCGGGCAGTGAGAAACTGCCACTGGCGCAGTCGAATGGGCCGCTACGCAGACGCTACAATTTGCGGCTTCGGTCGCGCTCGAATGCCGATGCACAACCAAGGCGATTGCTGACCAGAGAGCCAGCAACAAACATAAATACGCCAGGACTTTCGAGTGCGACCGCATCATGTCCTATAAACCACAAATGAATCAACTTGGATGAATCTACACGAATAATAACGCAAAACAATGTTTGCGCAAACTGACTTAAGTTCTCGGTAATTGGTCAGTTTGCGTAAAATACCCCCACATCTTTGTCATTCCGCAGCCCGTTTGATCGGCGGAGGAATCTCCTCTTGCCGGCAGGGTAACAGCAGATTCGCTTCGACCTCACTCAGCCCGCTCTTGGCCGATCAGGCATGGTATTAAAAATAGAAAGAACAATAGTGCCCCCGGGCCGTGGAGGTTTATAAACCGAATAGTTCTCGTAAACGCTTGGTTTGAGCGCGGCTTACGGGGACTTCGGTCTGTTTCTTATCATCCATGCGAAGTTGATAGGAACTCTTAAACCAGGGCACAACTTCTTTGATGCGGTTGATGTTCACCAAGTAGGAGCGGTGGGCGCGCCAGAACAGATTTTCATCCAAGCTTTCCAGAAGCTCTTCCAACGTGCGACAGTTAGATTGGCCTTCCATGCCATTTATGCCACTGGTTGCCACCGTAATCACACCATCTGCAATCGAGGCATAGCAAATATCTTTTTGATTCACCAAAAAAAGTCTTCCCGCGCACTTCAGTAGAACCTTCATGGATTGTGGCTTCTGCGAGCCCAGCATGCGTACCAGAGTCTCCAGCTTCTCTGATGAAGTTTCGCTGCTGTCCATCTTGGTCCGGGCCTTCTGCACAGATAGTGCAACCCGCTTTTTGTCGAATGGCTTCAATAGATAATCAACAGCGTTGACTTCGAAGGCTTTGACAGCATATTGATCAAACGCAGTGGCGAAGACAATGTTCGGGATGGGAACTTTCTTGTCGAGCAGCTTCTTGATTACGCCGAAACCGTCCAGTCCCGGCATTTGCACGTCGAGAAAAACTACATCAGGATTGTGCTCGCGGATGAGGTTAACCGCTTCCACCCCATTCTTGCCCTGGGCGACGACATCTACATCGCCGGCATTTTTGAGCAGATAGGCGAGTTCATCCCGCGCCAACTGCTCATCATCTACGATCACTGCGGATAGAGACATAGCTCTCCTGACGCATACTACAGGAAGTATAGCTACCTCATTTCGACCTGAAAAGCCCTCAGGCAGTAAACTGAGCAATCCTATGAATCTTATCTATGGAATTAATCCGGTGAGCGAGGCCCTGAAAGCGCGAGGCCGGGCGCTGGAATGGGTGGGCGTGACCAAAGAGCGGCATGACTTGCGCCTGCAACGCATCGTCGAAGACTGCCGTAAGCAAGGCGTAGCGGTTCGTTTTCTGACTCGCCAGGAAATTGAGCGGATGACGCACGACCACGGCCATCAGGGCGTGCTGGCGGTGACTTCGGCCAAGCAATATAACGATCTCGATGATCTACTGGCGGAGAAGAAGGGAAGTCATTCGTTGATTGTGGTACTGGACGGCATCGAAGACCCGCACAATTTAGGAGCAATTCTGCGCACTGCGGACGCAGCCGGGGCTGATGGTGTGGTCATTCCCGAGAGGCGGGCCGCAGGAGTGACTGGAACTGTGGCGAAAACTTCGGCCGGCGCGAGTGAGCATTTGCCCGTTGCCAAGGTCACCAACATTTCACGCACACTCGAAGAATTGAAAGCTAAGAATGTGTGGACGGTTGGATTGGATGAACGAGGCAGGCAAAGCTACGATTCGCTGGACTACAAGATGGATTGCGCCATTGTGCTGGGAGCAGAAGGCAAAGGGATGCACGATTTGGTGCGCAAGAAGTGCGACTTCCTGATTTCCATTCCCATGTTGGGGAAAGTGCCGTCGCTGAACGTTTCGGTAGCCGCCGCGGTTGTACTCTACGAGATCGTCCGCCAACGGCGGAAAGGGCAGGGATGAAGCTTCTTTGCGTCCTCTGCATCGTCTGTAGTTTCCAGGCTGCTGCCCTGGACAGGGAAGCGTTCACCTTCATCAACTACGACTTGCATGCCCGCCTTGAACCGGAACAGCAGCGGCTGGCGGTCCGGGGAATCATCACGCTCCGCAACGACTCGGCAGTTCCACAGAAAAACGTCGCCCTTCAAGTGTCGTCGAGCTTGACTTGGCGCTCGATTCGGATTGGGCAAACGCCGCTGGAGTTCACTTCCCAGTCCTACACTTCCGATATCGACCACACCGGCGCATTGTCTGAAGCCATCGTAACCTTGCCTGATCCCATTGTGCCCAAAGGTACGATCGACCTGACCATCGGATACGAGGGTACGGTTCGCTTGGACGTTACACGCCTCACTCGCATTGGTGTTCCGGAGAACATAGCAAAACGCACCGACTGGGACCAGATCAGCCCTGCAGTCACCGCTTTGCGGGGAATTGGCTATGTGGTCTGGTATCCCGTCGCCACAGAAGCCGCGAACCTCTCGGAGGGCAATAGTACGTTCGAGACAGTCGAGCGTTGGAAGAACCGGCACGAGGATTCGGCAATGAATCTTGAGCTTGACTCGACGCTTGACCGGCCGATCCTGGCTAACGGAAATCCGAATCTATTCGCGATCGTACCGGAACCAGGCATCACCAAAATTGGAGCCTTTAGTTTTTCTCGCTTGGGAATGATTGTGCCCACGTTTGTCCAGGCGGACTACAAGAAGATCATTGCGCGGGAACTGTCGTCGGTTCATTATCTGCCGGAGAGTGAGGGAGCGGCCCAAGCCTTTGCTCAACTTCTCACCAAAGTCGAGTTGCCGGTTTTGGGGAGAGACGACGGCAGTCTGCAAGTCGTGCAGTTGCCTAACCCGGACGCAGCTCCTTTTGTATCTGGATCGCTCATGCTTACTCCGCTGGACTCTCCAATCACTTCCGACACTGAGCTGAATGCTGTCTATGCACTGGCTGAGCAGGTTCACAATTCGCGACGAACGTGGATCCACGATGGTTTGTCCCACTACGCCCAGTTATGGCACATCCAGAAGGAAGGAGGCCGGCAAGCTGTGCTCGGCTATCTGAACACGCGCCTTCCCTTGCTCACCCAAGGCCAAAAACCGCGGAATACTACTCAGGAGAATTCTCGTACAACGAACGAGGCGTCATCATCATTGATAAACGCCGGCGAGGATCCCAGCAACCAGGTCAAAGCGATGTGGGTGTGGTGGATGCTGCGAGACATGCTGGGCGAAACGGCAATGTCCGGCGCCATCATGAGTGATCAGGCGTCAGAAGACAAAGACGCCTCACATTTTCAGCGTCTGGTTGAGAAGCAGAGTAAGAAGGACCTGGAATGGTTCTTCGACGACTGGGTCTACCGCGACAAGGGTCTGCCGGATTTTCGGGTGGTTTCGGTTTATCCGCGCAGGAATTTGAAGGAAGGATACCTGACGACGGTCACGGTGGAGAACCTGGGCAGCGCAGCTGCCGAGGTACCGGTGATGATCCACGATGCCGGCGGAGACTTCACTGAGCGACTCCTGGTAAAAGGGAAGTCGCATAGTTCGATTCGCTTTTCCACACATGGTATTCCCGATGGAGTGACCGTGAACGACGGCAGCGTGCCCGAGAGTGACATGAGCAATAACACTTTCAAGATTGAACGAATCAGTGGATATTTCTCCCTACGCGATGGAAGCAAATCCCTGGCCCCTATCACTGTGGTCGTGTTTCCTTCGATCGTGATGTCCGTCTTGTGGCTTGTGCTGGCAGCAATAGTATTCGCACGAAGAAGTCCTCACGCTTTCCAGACGATAAACTTTGCCTACGGATTCTTGTTGTGGGTGGTGGTTCCGGCTGTAGCTTTGTGGGCCGGCACTTTGCCCTTGTC